>Ga0209992_10001784_pt1 | contig 21429 bp, 29 predicted proteins | sample 2SBtaG_2_FD_182564 | JGI IMG/M metagenome (GOLD analysis project Ga0209992, IMG submission 182564) | Deep subsurface microbial communities from Kolumbo volcano to uncover new lineages of life (NeLLi) - 2SBTROV12_ACTIVE470 metaG (SPAdes)... | ecosystem: Environmental > Aquatic > Marine >... | reverse complement strand
AAGTCATGCGTAATTAAAACAACCGTAGCACCCTTTTGATGAATATCTTCTAACATATCCATGACTTCATGACCTGTTTTACTATCTAAATTTCCTGTCGGTTCATCAGCTAAAATAACATTCGGTTGATTCGCTAATGATCGTGCAATAGCAACACGTTGCCGTTCGCCACCAGATAATTCTGTTGGCCGATGTGTTGTCCGTTGTTTTAATCCCACTTGAGATAATAATTTCTTTGACCGATCCATTCCCTCTTGACGAGGCATATCTTGGAATGACATCGGTAAGTATACATTTTCTTCAGCTGTTAATGTATTAATTAAATTAAATTGTTGAAAAATAAACCCAATCTTCTTACCACGAATACGTGCAAGTTCACTTTCACCCATTGATGATACATCTTTTCCTTCTAAGAATATTTTACCTTTCGAAGGAACAGCTAAACAACCAACCATATCTAACATCGTTGATTTACCCGAACCACTTGGACCAACAATAATAACAAATTCACCTTGTTGAATATCTAACGAAATATCACGCACTGCATGTAATTCAGTATCACCCATGTTATACGTCTTCCATACATTTTTTAGAGAAATGACAGACCCCTTTTTCATAGTTGAAATATATGAGAAATAATTTATAAAGGTTCGTACAAAGAGTGCTTAATCGGTTACATATCTTGTTGTATTTGTTACGTACGTATCTGTTTTTGGATCATGAGAGAAATACCCTTTACCAACCGTTGAATCTTCTAAAATACTCCGCAATGAACCCGCACTAATCTCTGGAACACCCCTATGAGTTCTTCGAAGTCGCTCTATGCGTCCCATTGTTCTATCAATAATACGACGGAGATTTTGTGGTTCATCTGTTACCACAATATCTAATTCTGCAAGGGCAATTTCTAACCAACCATCTGTTTTTGATGATCGTAATCCAGTCATTGTTATTCCAGGCATACCCTCTTGATGGTATTGCTCTTTAAAAATATTATCTAGTTAGAAACTATTTGTTCAGTATAACAATACCAACCATTTTCGAGAATTTCAACGTACAACGTTATTTTTGGATTAATGAAATCAATCGTTTTGTTCGTCCGTTGCGCTAATTCTTTGGAGAGATCTTGTGTTGTTTCATCCAATGATCGCTTATGTTGCCTATCACTTATTTTCACTTTAACACGGAATGATGATGCATCTGATGCTTCCAATACTGCTTGAGCTGTATCTCTTCCTTTTTCTGCAGGTGCTTTTGTTGCCATACCAAAGGAAGCTATAGAAGGAATGGTGAGTAATATTTCTTTGAGTTTTGAAATATCTGTTTCTGGTGTTACCATGATGAAAATACGTTGATATTTCCTCCGAATACTCTTGTATTCAATACCAGAAATAGCACTTTGAATAGCCTGTTTTGCCTTACTTTCTGCCGCTGGCCTATACGTTCCTTTCGTGGCTTCTTCCGTTAAATGAATGATACAATGGGTTGGATGCATGTTTTTTGGATAGTCTCTGCCTTCTTAACCATATTGTTTGTTACTTTTAAGTAATTACAAATGGGAAGGTTTAAATAGGTTCTACACCTCAAAAAACCATGCCAACCAGTCTTCAGCTCTATGGAAATCTTACACGTGACTATAGTCTCGTCAAAGACGGCATTCTTGATGGCACTGCAACTGATGCATCCATTGCCCAATATATTCGAAGAGCAAACATACGATTCACAGGAAATACCTTTGATGATGGTGCAACATGGGGACCCATCATGAATCAAACCATACAAGAAGTCATCCTCCTAGCACGCCAATATAGACGCCTTACAGAACAATTTGACGGTGTCCCAAGCCTAGAACATCCAGCCGAAGAATTACGAGGAAAAATTCATAATACACTAGCAGGGGTTCTTCAAAAACATTACTACCCATCTGTTGAAGAAAATATCAAAACAGAAGAAGGATTACAACCTGACGAAGATGCAATAAAAAAACACGCATATACAAAACCATTTGCAAATGCACTCATGGAACACTACGGCGTACGCCTACCAGAAAGACAGGACGAAATCAGACCACCAGACCACCAAGAAATACAAGACCTCCTTGCAGAAGGAATCGACCTCGAAGACCGTGTAGCAGCTTAGCTATGCTTCTTATGTTGATCTTCAATAAACTCTTTCATTTCTTTAACAAACGCTTGAGCACGAATCTCTAACGCATCATAATCTTTACCAGAGATAGATTTAATATCACGATGCACAATACCCTTAAATAATTTATATAACTCACGCATCGTCCCCAACGCTTTACGAGACAACTCATGAGGCACACGCAACTTCTGTTCCAATAACTCTGCAACATGATCAGGCGAAGGAGGAATCTCACCAGCAGCCATTAACGCCGCATGTGCCGCATCAACCGCAGCCCAATACAAATCAACCGTCGCCGTAAGCAAATGTTGTTTCGATCTATTTAATGAAGCAGGAGCTAACGTATAATATGTCCAAATAGATTCATGCGTCGGACGAATACGACCCTCATCCAATAACACCTGTAATGGATCAAACAAGTTTGTATCAATCAACGCAATACCCGAACGTAAAATATTAACAGCAACAGGATCGCCAGCACGCACATACTCCCAAAATGATGTTAACTTCATCGACTGAACATGTAACCGACGAGGATCAACTTTTGCAATAGCTTTTTCTGAAATAATACGATACGTTTGTACCAACTCTTGCGTAAACTGAACACGCGTATCATCCAACACAACAAGAATATCAATATCACGCTTAGGGTTTTTTACATTCTTTGTTGCAGAACCAAACAATACCATCGCAGAAATAAACGAACCAAACTCTTGATGCATCACCTTAGCAAACTTTCTTGCTACTTGCACATCTTCATACAAGAAATTACCAACATTCTTTTTTATTCTCTTTTTTATGGGAAACTTCACCGTAACCACTCCACCAATAAACGTACACCAAAACCAGTCGCTCCTTCCTTATAATAGTTTCTTGACGTTTCCAACCATGACGTACCAGCAATATCAATATGAGACCACGGTGTTTTTGTAACAAACTTCGATAAAAATGCAGCACCCATTATACAACCAGCCTTACGTCCATAATTAATATTATTAATATCAGCAACAGAACTTTTTACTTCACGAACATATTCCTTATACAATGGTAATGGCCATACTCGTTCAAATGTTTTTTCTCCAGCATCTTGTAACGCATGAATCATCGCATGATCCATACCAGTAATACCAGCAACATGATCTCCTAACGCAACAATCACAGCCCCTGTTAAGGTTGCAACATCAACAATCTGCGTTGGTTTAATCTTTGTTTCTACGTAGGTTAATGCATCTGCTAATGCCAATCTCCCTTCAGCATCAGTATTACCAATTTCAACAGTAATGCCCGACATAGACGTATACACATCACCTGGTTTGTACGCACGAGAACCAATAGCATTTTCTGCAACTGCTAAGACACCAACAACATTTTTCTTTAATTTTAATGACGCAACAGCCTGCATTGTCCCTAAGACGACAGCAGCACCAGACATATCCTCTCGCATCGTTTCAATAAACTTCGTTGGCTTCAAATTCAAACCACCCGTATCAAACGTAATACCTTTACCAACAATAGCCGTCTTTTCTTTTTTAGTAGGAGCTCCACGATGTTCTAAAATAATTAATCTCGCAGGATATGCACTCCCTTTTGCAACAGCCAACAATAATCCCGCACCCAACCGACGTAACATCGGTTCATCACACACAGTAATCTTTAGGTTATGTTTCTTTGCTAATGCACGTGCTTGTTTTTCCAAATATAACGGTGTAGCAACATCAGCATTTTCCATTTGCAAATCACGAACGTAATTTGTTGCCGTACAGGTAATTTCTGCATCCTTTACTGCAGCACGCAATCCTTTCTCTTTTGATGCCGTGTACAACGTAACATGTTGTACATGAATACCATCCTTTTCTTTTTTCTTGTACTTATCAAACCGATATGCGCCCAATACCAATCCTTCCGTTAATGCACGAGCAGATTCTTTTGCACCCACTTTAGGCACATCAAGAGATACCATAAACTTCGAACGCTTCAAACATAACGCTTGATTGGCCATAGAACCACCAGCTTTGCGAATTGTCTCATGCGTGATATCCTTTTCAGGACCCAAACCAAAGACATGTAACTGCATAGAACTCAAATGTAACACCGCATGTTGTCCTTCCAAACCAGAAAACTCACCCTTGGGAATACGATACGTAATTTCCTTACCAAAATGACTCTTAGGAGACTTTCTTAATTGCTTCGCTTGTTCTTCAGAAAATAAAACACAAAGAACACCAGTCTTTAACGCATTAATAGATCCTCTTTTTACTGCAATATGCACTCGTAGCCACCTCTATCCAATTTGGAACAACTTATTTATATAAAGATTGTGATTAGTATAATTTACGCTTTCAATACCACTTGACACTTTTTACACGTATGAATGCCCTTACCTAAACCATTAATGGCATACACCAATAATACTATGCTAAGAATACCTAATTCTGTGCCTTGATACGGCAACCATGCAACAACACCAGATAATCCAATTAATGAAAACAACCCAATACCACAGGGAGCGCACACAGGTAAAGCAATACCTAATAATGTTCCCGCCGTCCCAGACTTTGAAACAGCCCCTTTCAGTGATCGTTGCGCCTTGATCTTAAACACCATCAACATAATAACAACACCAATTAACAAACTTAATACAATTAATAACGTTGTAGAAAAATTATGAGTATTATTCATCCCACCAACAATTAATCCACCCACTAATTTTGCATATTCTGAGAAAGAAACCTTACCTGCAAGAGCAACCAATGCATCAATATTACTTGATAAAATACTCACTAAAAAAAATCCAACAGTAACACACACAAATAATACACTATAACGCCATCTAGACAATACTTCTTTAATTGCATGGAGGGCATTTGTAGATGTCATAATAAAAAAGAAAGGGACCGAAGTCCCTTATAAGTTTTGCTTACAAAGCCGCATTAATAGCAGCTTCGAATGCACTGTATGGTTGTGCACCAACAAGTTTAACACCATTCACAAAGAATGTAGGCGTACCACTTGCACCAAGTTTTTTTGCTTCAGCAAGATGTCCTGCAATTTTACCAGCAGTGTCACCATTGTCTAAACAACTGTCGAACTTACTTTGATCAACACCAACTTGTCCAGCATATCCTTTCAAATCAGGCACAGTAATTGCTTGCTGATTCTCAAAGATTACATCATGCATATCCCAGAACGCATCATCGCCACCAACTTCACCTGCACATTCCAATGCTTCTGCAGCTTTTTGTGCATTGTTATGGAACGGTAATGGTAAATGCTTGAATGCTAACTTTGCCTTACCTGTATCAATGTAATTTTCTACAATTTGACCATATGTGTCACGATAGAATCTTCCACAGAACGGACATTCTAAATCAGAAAACTCAATGATTTCTACTTTAGCATTTTTTTTACCTTTGACGTATGCATCGCCAACATCTACATCAACAGGTGCTGCCGTTGGAGGCGCTCCTGAAGGTGCTCCCACCGTCGGTGGTTGAACCGGTATAGCATTTCCGCCATCGCTTCCCTTAAGGATGCATAAAAGAAATAAGATACCAAAGATGATCGTCCCTGCTTTCCACAAGGTGAGCTCATCAAACTCAATCTTTACTTTTTTTCCTCTATTCTTTACCATAGTAATATCTCCTTTACTAAAAATTTTTATAGAAATACACCATTACTTCTTTTCTTAAACCTATGCCCCCAACGATACCACAAAACAACCGAGAATAGCCAAACAAAAGATAAAACAACGTTCTTTCCGTTCACAGAGATTAAAAAGACGTTTTTAGATAGATTGCTAATGATTTTCCTTGTGGATGACGCTCAATAAACCCACGCTTTTCAAACCGTGATAAAATATCACTTAACTTTGCCTTCGATAAATCCGTACGTAAGCGTAACGTAAATTGTGTAATACCCGGTTGATCACGAACAGCCTCAACAACTTTCCACTCTTGTTCATCCAACATTAACTGAACAATCTTCCACTTTTCTTCATTCGTTAACCCTTGCTTTTGTTGTTCTAACTTCTTAAGCCAAAATGCATCACTCTTACTAAACACAACCATGTATACCCCTAACGAAAATAATGCAAACAACAAACCAACACCAACATGAGACAAACCTAATGCCGTTGCCGCACCAAGACATTCTTCACTTTGAAAACACCCTTCACGAGCACCAACAGACTTTGTTGTTTGAATAATATCAATCATAACAATAGTAGCAAGTACCGATAAAACAAGTAATACAATCCCAACTTTTTTTTGATCCATTATACCACTGAGGATCACACAACTATTATTAAGCTTTCTCTTTAACAGCATCTTTATAAGGACCCTCCCATTGACAAATAGAGAGGTGATCAAATGCAGTTTCAAGAATTTGTAGCACAGAGTTTCTCATATTTTACTGACGCCATCATCCCACGCTTCTGGGAAATGATTATTTTCACCATCAAACAACGAGACACCCTCGAAGTTCTTATTCCCCTTGTTATTACACTATTTTTAGTGCAACTCTACTTTGGACGACACAAAAACGAAACCCTCGGTTGGAATACAGCCTACGGTAATTGTATTGTACTGTTATTCGTTACCACACACCTAGGAACATACGTCTTTGACACCTACCGATTTGAAGCATTAGCCGGACCAGGAACATTAGCCTATTACAAAACACTCATTGTTATCATCCTTGGATTTACTGCCATAGGATTAATGTTCATTGATTTTTTTCATGCCTTAGACAAACGGTTAACCTTCTTATTAAGCAGTAGTACATTTATTACCACATTAGCATTCATATCCGTAGTCTTAGTCTATAGCGATATACCCCTAGACTCAGACACGTTTGCAACATCTATTTTTATTTTCCTAGGACTCTTTACGTTCTTCAAAGTATTCAGAATGTTAATCCCACCATCAGAACAAGCTGAACGATACCTCGTCAAAGAAAAAGTAAAACGACAAGAAAAAATACAAGACGTAAAACATGATATTATTATCCATAAAAATCGTGTCCAACGCAACATAGATTACATCAAAAAAGAATACATATGGATACGAGAAAAATGGTACCACTTTACCAATAAAAAACACACGTGTAAAAAATACGAATAACTTATTCAAACGGTGTTTCTGACCATAACGCCCAGTCTTTAGACGGCAAATAATCACCAACCATAAACGACGGTGATTGTGTTTGACCAAAATAGGATCCGTCAACATCAGTCCATGTTTTTGAACGAGAATCAACACGATAAATAGGAGACGCACCCATTTCTAATGCAGATGTCCACACACGATGCATTTCACCCTTCCGTTGACCACCAGGTTCGGCAACCATCGTACCCTTGAAACCTTCTTCCTTCATTGTCTTAAAAAAATCTTGTAACGGTGCATTCCCTTCACCCAATTCAATATGCTCATCATGATATCCAAAATTATCAGACAAATGCACATGACCAATCGTCTTATCACGCGTTAATTCTCTAACGTGATTGTTTAACCATTTATCAAACTTCTTAGGATCACCTTGGTAATATTTTTTCCACATATTTGCATGACCAATATCAAACGTACCACGAATATGTTTTTCAGAAAGTTTTTTCGCTTCTTTTTTTGTTGACGCATACTTATTTTTTAATAACCGTTTCGCCATGTTTTTACGAGACTGATCAATAATATGACGATACTCCTTTGGATGAGAACCATACTGTTCAACTTGCCAATTTTCAGGAGCAACAAACAAGGGTTTTTTCAAATGTTTCTTCTTCGTTGCAAGATACGCTTCCATCGCAGATAATGCAATCGTATCAGCTTCTTTCTTCACACCATAATCAGTAATACTTTTGTACGACTTAACTTCTTCACGTTGCTGTTGTACTTGACGCTTATACTCAAGAGCAGTTTTTTCATAATACTCCTTATTAACTGTAAGATCATTTATTTCTTTTTTCAAAAATTTTGCAGGATCCTTTCTAATAAGCTTAAACTCTTCTTCAGACAACTTAGCTTGCTCCTTAGGAGGGAGAATATGTCGTGCAACCCAATCATCAAGAACACCTGGATTTGTTGATGTTTTAATATTTTTTTCATAATTTTTAAGATTCTCTTTCAATTCTTTAATACCCTTATCAATCTGCCTGGACTTATCACCATAATCATGCCGTCGGGAATCTGCATCCTGAATACTCGCTTCTCGCGTCTGAGAGAAAAAGTAATTTAATTCATTATTATTATGTTCATCACGAATAGATGAAGGTAATTTCTTAAATGTCTTACTTATTTCATCAAAAGTCTGCATTTTTACTTGAGGTAATCCATCCTTATTATCATGTTGATACTCCAAATTACCCTGACTATCTGTCTTGTATCCACCATTCTTTTTCAAAGGAATAGGCATCGGTACACGAAAGTCACGTGGAATTGATTGAATATCACCTGTTTTTGTATTAACATATTGTAATGGTGCTTTCTTTTGTTCTTCTTCAAACTGTAAAAACATAGGTTCCTTTTCACCCTTCTCATTTTCAACAGTATCGAGATTAAATATAGGACGAGGAAAACCATCCAAATGTAACACAACAGGACCGCCTTCAGCAACATCACCAGCAAAATCAATTGTACGCTTCATCTCATCAACAGCCTTTTGACGTGCTTGATCAGAAAACTCCCTACCAGTAAAACCAGAAAATGACGCTTGACCACCACCCATATTTGGTGTTGCATGAACAGAAACATTTACTTCGTTAACACGTGCAAGTTCTTTCATCTCACGACGTTCAGTTTTACCCCATGACTCCGGCGTATTCTTTTCTTGACCCTTACCTGGAGAATTAAAGAACGTTAACTCCATGTTATCCGTACCCATAAAGATACCACTCTTTAAATTTTGTAAAGGATCACCACCCAGTGAATATCCTAATTGTTTAGGATTTAAGGTAACCTTCTCTTTTTCTTTTTTATTCAAGGCATTCCAATAATCCGTATCAAAAATCATACTATATACACACCAGTATGAATTAATAATGCTTTTGTTTTCTTATTCAGTAAACAACCCAGATTGTTTCTTGAAAATATAATAACCTAAATATGCATCAGTCTTTGCAGAACCCTTTGCAGCACCTTCTTCACCACGCACAGGTTCATGTTTCTTTCCCTTCTTCCCACCATCACCTACACCAGCCAATTCTTTAAAGAAGTCACCCAATGCAATAAACGGTTCTAACACACCTGTACGAATATCATTCTTTTTATCTTTCTTTTCCTCTTTCTGTCGCGGTTTTAAGACACCTTCCTCTTCAGCACGATCCAAATAATGCTGTAACTCATCCTTTAATGCATTAATAGACTCATCAACATAGGATAATAACTCCATATCTTCCTCATCTAACCTCTTTTTGTATGTATCAAGATCCTTTTTTGTAAGCACAGCACCTTCAATAATGATCTCCGCACGACCACGATGGACAGCACCACGATTACCCTCTTCTTGATAGGCCAAGTGTGGGATAGCAACAAAATTAATTTGCACACGAATAACAGGAAAATAATCTTTAAACTCTGTTTCTACGGTTCCACGCTCTGTTTGCCTACCATACTTCGTACGAATAGCTAAAAATTCTAATTCAATCTTAGATGTTTCAAACGCCGTAACTAAATCCGCATCCGTTGCCTTACCCTTCATATCCATTTGCAACTTCTTAATATTTCTTAAATATGGACGCAACCAATCCAAATACAACTTAATAACAGAATAATGTTGTCGTAAATATCCCAATTTAAATCTCCGACCCGTAGAAAGTTCATCATACGTTTTTTGACGCCAAATTAAATATTGTTTTAACTTTCTCCCTAATACTTCACGTACTTTTTTATTAATACCATGCGATCTCTTTAAATCTTCTACACGACGTGCAACATCATCACTTGTTTTTGGGTGAATAGTAAAGAACAAATCTGCCAATGCAGCAAAACCAACTTTTGTTGTTAATCCTAATACAGACGTTGCATTTTGAATACCACCTTCAACTGTATCAATCCAAACAGATTTCAAATGCACTTCAGACGGACTGTCACCCTTGTTTGCTTTTTCATAAAATTCTAATCGTTCTTCAAGAATACGCAACTCACGCAACAACTGAAACATTGCCTTAATCATACCACCAACATTCTGCATAATCTGCTGGAACTTATCAATCTGAATACCCTTCCGTTGTTCAACATTACCCCAATACGATGAGGTTTCACCTGCATCATAAATATCCTTTGTCTTAACAATATACCCCTGATCACCAGTAATACCCCTACCAAACGGTTGTAAATCAGTTAACCCACGTAATACCTTAAAATAATTCTGTTCAACACCCGCTTGAGGAGAATCCATCACCAAGTGATATCGTGCCTTACCACCAAACTTACCACCTACTAATTTCTTGAATAATACATCGCCCTCTTCTTTTTCTTTAGCCATCGTTTCCGGTGCTTCCACAAATCTTTTATATATTGACACTTATAAATCTTCTCGTAAAGAGGTGTATCATGGGATTTTTTGCAAAGCTATTACATAAAAAACAACCAGCTGTAGACCTACCATCCAATCTTCCACCCTTAGGAGATACTACAGGGCCTTGGGAAAAACCAACACTTCCAACGGCAGATCAACAACTAAGTCCCCGACAACAAGAAATGAACAATTATTCTATACCACCAAGTACACAACAGACTGGTCCTGTTAGTGGAGAACGCTACCAATCACAAGGACAAATAAGTCCCAAAGACGTCGAATTAATCTTAAGCAAATTAGACCTTGTCAATAGTCGTTTAGATACATTAAACCAACGATTAGACTCCCTGGAAATAGGACGAAAACCTGCTACCATGTGGTAACTTCATTTCTTTAGCAATGATAAGAATAACACCAATAACAAGACAACTATCAGCCACATTAAACCAGGGATAATTAAAGAGATGAATATTAATAAAATCAACAACACCCTCACGGAATAACCGATCAATAAGATTACCAACAATACCAGCTGTAATAAGCACTAACGATAACGGTTCTTCTTTCAAGTAACGCCAACAATAATACAAAACAATAACACTAAGAATAATAAAAAAGAATTTCCCATTTTGAAACACCCCCCAGGCTGCACCCTTATTAAGAATAACAGGAAGATGCTGTATTGCTAGAACCTTTGAAGCTTGATCTAAGACAACTAATAAAACAATAACAAACCACACACGCTTATTGTTCATCGTCAAAACTTATGCATACTCACAAAACCCTTAATTTCATCCCACAACTGACCCGTTTCCATGTACAACTGAATCTCATGATCATCCATCCTATTCTTAACAATAAACTTTTCATACATACGCCGGCCAACAACACCAATAGACTTCTTCATTTTATCACCAACATCATACACCATATACGCCGTCATACGCATTTCAATCGTGCACTTGTGTAATTTCATCTTTAACCCATCCTTTTCAACCTCTACCTTCTTAAAACCAGTAATAAAAAAATTCGTTTTAATAACAAACTTTGTATAATCATCAACGGTCTTTGTCGACACCCAAAAAATCTTCAGAAGATCACCACCACCTGCATCATGCTGTTCATAATTTGTTTCATGAAAATCATATCCCATAACCTCAAACCATGAAAATAACCGCTTGTATAACAAACCAAAATCTAATATTGTACCGATCTTTAACTTCGTATTCTCAAACAAATATTTACGTTCTTCAGCACCCATTTTACCTATTTATGACAGTAAAGAGTATTTATAGGTTTTGTCTTATGAAAACTATTCCAATAAACAGATGTTTTTCACTCGCGATTGGACTTCTTCTTGTTGCAATATCTGCTTAACAACATCACGAAGCACAAAGTATTTTCGTTTCTTTACCACATAATACTTCTTTTTCTTACGATCAATCTTAATAGGATACCGTTTATTTGCCTTCTTAAACGCAACATACGCCTTATGATTCGTTGTTGGCGGACCATAATGCTTAAACTCCTTAGGAAGTGTTTCTTTTTGTGTCACAATATACCATGTTGTTTCACTGTCTTCATACTCAAACACCTTATGAACAACAGAAAACACATCAAGATGACGAATTATATGTTCAAAAGCCTTCAAGGCTTTTGCACCAGCAATATCACGCTTCTTTGAAACGGCCTTACCTGAAATAATCATAAGATGCCCCTTCTTTTGCAACTTCATAACATCAATCGGTTCACGTTCAAATAAAGTAACAGAAGGATTCTTCACAAACCGTTGACACGCTTTTTTTAATGAACCATATGATGCAGAACCAAACGCAGCTGTGGCATTACGATCAGGTTGCACAGGATCAACAATAATTAATGGTGATTGTTTCTTTGCCCAATTCAATGCATCTGCACGTTTCTTCGAACCAATAAGCGTTGTTTGTTTCCATGATGCAACAGCATGAACAAATCGTTTAAACGAACCATAATGACACAGCAATAATTCAGCACCATACCCTGACAATCCCTTAAGATATGACTCAGCACCGTACAATCTATTTGCTTTCAAAAAAACTTTAGCAACACGAATATCATCAGCCAATGACTTCTTTTTCTTAATTTTATCTTTAACATATTTCACATGAAAAAAAGAAAAATCAGTAATGTTTTCTGCTTGTGACGCTTTTGTAATAGCCAAAATAGGAACAATCTCAATCGTACACCCCTTATGTGATACTTGGAAATAATCGCGAGAACCATGGACACGTAATACGCGAGGAAACTTCTTCTTAATCGCTTTGTATAACACTTCAGACAATTCATCAGAACGATGTTTGTACGTGCTATATGCAAACTTTACATACACATCAATATCATGCGTACCTTCCAACCACGTACCTTTCGCACCAGAACCACCCACCATTGCGACAGCATGGGGCACTTTAATTTTTTTGAGAATATCTTGTTGAATACGTACTACTTTTTTCCTTTCTTCAGATGATGGTGTTACCTGCTTTCGTAGTACACTAATAACCTCTTGTTCCTTCCCCATCATGTTTTGAAGCTACAAAGAATATATAATAGTTCTTGTTTCAAAAAACTTTCCGGAAAATAGAGCAATAGTTCCATTAAAACAACTACCTTACTCAATGGTATGACTTTCCTCGAGACCTACAGTTCTCCAAGAAAACGTACCGTTCTCCCTGCACTTAGTCTTGCCGTTGTTACTGGACTCGTAGGATGGTATGGTTTTTCACCAACAGAAATACCTGAACAACACCTTAACACAACAGCCATACAATCAATGCGAACCCTTGCAACACACCCTTTACATCCTGTTTCAGAGTATGCAAACCAAGAAACACTTCTTGAAACATGGCGTGGCCTTCCAAAAGCAGATAGATACAGTCTCTTGAAAACATTTCTTGAAGAATCAACACAGGATACCCTTGACCAAACACGTGACACCCTTGAAGATCATCTTGGCGATCTAACCGTGAACTTCTTAGGAGGCCAATGGTAATGACCTTTACTGATCGACTTGGTAAAAGTTTCTTATATATGGGATTAATAATAGCAGGATATAACCTGCATGGATGCATTTCTGAAGATGAACGCTACACCATACGACGCTACCGTGATGAACCCTTTTTAGTTGATACAGGATTAAAAGAAAAGTTACCCATTCTCCATGATAATGGCACCTTACAAACGGGAACTTTAGACTATCGTTTGCGTACGTTGTTAGACCATCCCCAATTATTGTATCACCTTGATACTCTTGAACGTCAACGAGGTGATGTTAAATGACTTCGCTCTTTACACTACCAGGATATAAACAATCAACAACAGAACCACCAGAACTCACATCTTATCGCGAACCTCTTGACTTACCAGCCTTCCGACAGGGACTTGTTGAACAACAGCATGAACGTATGATAACACGACACCATCACCAAGAACAAACACGTGCCATAGCAGGGTTTAGTGATGTTGTTTCTCGTGTCCGTGAACGTGGCACACACTTACAACCCTTCAACACAGCCATTGTTCGAACACTTCGGTATGGGGATAATAAATTGGCACACCTACCTCTTGTTCGTTCCTTCTTCTTCAAAGGATTAGAAGGAAAAACAACGAATGATCTTATCCAAGCGTATTGTACCTTTTTTGATCAACAAGCCGATGACTTCGGACATTTATTTCACCACGTTGTTGAACGTGAACAAACATTAACAGACTACAGCGATGATCTTGTACGACGTGACCACTTTTACCAAGATCATAAACGTGCACTTACTACGGCGTTTGAAGGGATCACACCAAAAGTCATTCCAGACGTATTACCTATAGCTGCACAACAAACATTACAACGGCGAGCAACACGAGAATATGACTCTTTAATGCAAAGCATGACTGTTCTTGATAAATTACTTGATGATACCAGTGCTGGACTAACAGAAGTTGATGGTCTTCTTGATTGGTGTAGTGGCATGAAAAATATTCTTGTTTTAGGTAAAGAACGTATGGACAATTATGGTACACACTTACATCACACACTTATAACGTATTTACAAGCAGCCAGTTTACATCGCAGCTTACATGATACCCATAGTACCGTGCAAGGTCTTGTTGATGTTATGAACACAGCACAAATAACAGCAGACAAAGGATTAGAAGATCTTACTATGTTCGTTGCTGATAAAGGCATTTACTCACAACCCTTACGTTCTGGTGTTCTTTCATGAGTCTTCTCGACCATTTCACAAAACTCAACCAACTTGACCCAACCAACCATAATGGACACCCTGAAACAACCACGTTGGGCGTACGCACTGATGAATACTGTTTCTCTCTCATGGATGACAGTTTTTTATCTTCTTTACCCTTTGTTGTCACCCCTGAAATAACAGATCTTGTCCATGACCTCTGTAGTAAAATCCCATCACAGAAACAAAAAGCCCTACAAATATATCGATGGATGCGAAGTTCCATAGGCTATGGAACACAAAAACAACACAACGGCTACCGTAACAGCATACAAGTCTTCAATGATCAGGAAGGTGTCTGTGGCGAACAAACAGCCCTCTACTTAACCATGGCCCGTCTTGTGGGTATACGTGGAAGCTATACTCGTGTTTACAAAGATGACAAAGGTGAACACGTTAACCATGCCTGTGCACTTATTGATGTTCCTGGTCAATACGGACAGAGAACACTCGTTGATCCAGCCTATTCCATCTATGACGTAAATCATCAGTCCATAGAACCCCTTACCGATAAAGAACTCTTTAGACTCTATCAACAGTGGCGATGATCTACAATAATCTATAAATAGATCACTTCATTTCTCTTTGTATGATAGATGAATATACCTACGGATGTTTTGTTGTTCAAGGAAAACAATTCTTAGGTGACCTAAAAATACAAAATAACAAACCACACTACTGGCAAGAACTTACCGATCGTAAACTACGAACAGATCACATTAACAGTTTATTATTAGAAAATCCAGATGTTTTTATTATTGGTACGGGCGCTGGCGGATTATTAGACGTTGACGAGATAGTACGTAACCATTTACAACTCTGGGTGTTAAATAGTCGACAAAAACCACAATACCATATCCTTAAAAACATAGATGCCATTAAACTTGTTAACAAAAGCATTGAACAAGGACAAAATGTTTGTGCAGTGCTTGCAGGCGGATGTTAACATGAAACTTATTGAAGGAAAGAAAGCACCAGCATTTACTGGCATAACACGTAAAGGGAGTGTTAGTTTAAAAGATTACAAAGGAAAAAACGTTGTCTTATATTTTTATCCACGAGATAATACACCAGGATGTACTGTTGAAGCTATTGAATTTACAGCAGCACAAAAAGACTTTACAAAAGAAAATACTGTTATTTTAGGTGTCAGTAGAGATACGGTTGCATCACACGAAGGCTTTTGTAAAAAACAATCATTAACCATTGATCTCATTAGTGACGAAGACCTTACTATTCACAAAGCATATGGTGTGTGGGGCGATAAAAGTTTTATGGGGCGTGCATTCAAAGGAACCATACGAAGTACCTTTTTAATTAATGAAAAAGGTATTATCACAAAAATTTGGTCACCGGTCAAAGTAAAAGATCACGTAAGAAAAGTCCTTCAAGCGCTTACTCTTTGATATTTTAAGAAGGGCTAGCAGTATCAATATCAGAGAGAGGATCAACACCAATTGTATCTACATTAACTGTCGTATCTATTTCTCCCAAGATATCATTAATCGGTGGATTAACCGGTTCTTCTGTATCAATAATTTCTACTCCTGTTCCAGAAGAACAGCCTATCATCAATAAACTGACTATTAGGATAATAAAAATATATTTCATGTTAATCCTCAATCACAATACGTCCTTGCACATCAGGGTGCACCATAAACGTGAGATCATACAAGTTATCACCATCAAACGCAGGACCAGTACTGCCTTGACCCTTGCAATATTTGTGGTTGTAATTATAGGCATACATCCAATTCCAAAATCTCAAAACAGTGTATTCTCCACCATTACCTAACCTTGAAGCCCTCGAATCACCGGGATACTGTGCCCACAAATAAGTATCATCAAAATTATTATTAGACATGTCATCTTGTTCCATAAAAACTTGCCAACTGAGAGTACGTACTTCATCGACGCTTGACGTTTCATGTTGAAGCATACCCCGAATAATGCACCCATCTTCATCAGCACAGTGATCTTCAATACTTTCTGTTACACAGATCCAATCTTGATTACTTGATGAACCCAATGTTAAAACTTTATCATCAAGTTTTACATCAGAAGGAGTTGCCGGCACTGCAGGACGAATGCGGTGATTTTTTACTGCATCCGATAACGACATTGCTTCAATAGTCCCATCATTATTAGGAATATCAACCCTAATATTACTTGCATCATGACCAGATTTTACTGCACCTGATGATACGAGGACACTCACACTAATCATCATCAATGTTACTAATAACGTATAATATATCTTACGAGAGAATTGTTTCTTTTCTTGGATCATCGTTAATCAATTAACACTATTCGCGTGTACACATAAGGGTGTGATCTAAATGTTAAATCATATTTATTTCCATCTATGTAAATAGGCCCATCCTTATTACCGTCAATACACTGACTTGGCATATAATTATATGCATACGCCCAGGACCAAAACGTCAAAAATGTTTTCTTATCTTTCCCCATCCTATATGCCCTATCAGCACCAGGGTAATGTGCCCACGCATAAATATCATCAACATTTTCGTTAGACATATCTTCTTGTTCTATAAATATTTCCCAATCATGCACACGTACTTGATCATTTTGGCTTTTCTTTTCGTGTTGCATTAACGCTCTAATAATACACCCGTCTTCATCAGCACAGTACTCTTCAATATCTGTTACTGTTGTACATAAATAATTTGATGATTCAGATTTGTCACCAACCATATACCACTTATCAGGAAGTTTTGTATCTGTTACAGGCACATCATAGCCAATACGGTGATCTGCTATTGCATCATCCAAATACATCGTTTCAAATGTCCCATCATCATTAGGAACATCAACCATAATAGAACTTGCATCATGACCAAAATCATCACCATCAGAAGTTACAAACCCACTAATAGCAACGAGGAAAATAGTAATGAGTACTGTATAAAATAATATGTGAGAACGTGTTTGTTGTTTCATTCATCCCTCTTTCTTGATTCTTATGACCTTTAGTAACTTATAAGGTTTATGTAACAATACCAACTATTTTAAATTGACTTTTGTTGCTTTGCAGATGGATTACACACAAATTATCTTAGATCAAAGCGTGAGTAAAGACGATCGCATACAAGCAGCCTTCCAACTAGAAAACATTGGTGATGATCGTGCTATAAGAACTTTAGGAAAAGCTCTGTTTACCGATCCTTCCCCCATTGTTCGTCACGAATGTGCCTTTGCCTTAGGAGAAACAGCTGCAGCAAAAGAAGCAGGTCCTTTACTTATGAAAGCCATTGAAACCGATGAAAGTCCTTACGTACGACATGAAGCATTAATGGCATTAGGAACCTTAGGCGATGTTGCATTTATTCCTTTTATTGAGCAATTTCTTACCGATGATGATACCGATGTTGCAGAATCCGCAGAAATAGCCTTACAACGACTACGAAAAGAATAAGTCTTATAAATAGTTCTTTTACCTTATTACCTTATGAAATATGCGGTGATGCTCATTACTTTTCTTGTTCTTATAACAGGATGTACATCACCAGGAGAAACACCAATGGAACGCACACACGTACGAATGGAAACAACTGCAGGAGTCATGGAATTTGAACTCTTTGATGAATTAGTTCCAACAACAACTGAAAATTTTAAGAAACTTATTACTGACGGCTTTTATGATGGTACGCGATTCCACAGAGTTATCGCAGGATTTATGATACAAGGTGGCGATCCACTAACAAAAGATGTTGCTAATCAAGCAATGTGGGGTACCGGTGGACCTGGTCATGCTATTGATGATGAATTCGTTCAAGAGTTACGTCACGATAAAAAAGGATTATTATCCATGGCCAATTCAGGACCCAATACTGGTGGCAGTCAATTCTTTATTACCTTAGTGCCAACGCCGCACTTAGATGATCATCATGCAATCTTTGGTGTAATAACATCAGGTGAAGACGTGTTAGAAGCTATCGGTAGCACACAAACAGAAGCAAGTGATCGCCCTGTTGAAGAAATTGTTGTTACCAAAGTAACGTTATTGTAATGAAACTATTACAACAGTATTACAATAGTCGGTTATTACATATTAATGGGAATATTGTTTTTGCTGGTTTGTTGTCTACACTTGTTGTTGCACGTTTTATTGATATGTTAACATCATGGACTAATACTATCAGTTATATTGTTGTTCTTACTGCAGTTATTGATGCTGTCCTTGATGTTGGTATTTTTAGCTGGTTCCATCGACTCAGTACAACACGTGCAACAAAACGTCATAAACAACGACACTTTGTTACCGATGTAGCAACGATACAATTTCAACGTGTTATTTTATCACCATTATACTATGTGTTAGCTGTAACGTTTCAAGGAATGCTATTAACACAAGGAATGGCACGAGCAGGAAGTGTTGTTGTCGCATACATTGGTGCGTTACTTCTTACAAGAATAGTACATACAATCTGGGGATTAAAGACGGGACTGTTTAAATAACAACAGAACATTTTATAATATTCAACCACTTCTTATTATGACCACCATGTCCTTACGTCGAATAAAACGAGATATTTCACTGTTGCCTATTTTTGATAAAGTAACCTATACCCTTAGTACAGCAGTTCTTCTCACAGGCATTGGCATGTCAATCCATGGTAACATACAGAAACACCAGTATACTCCTAGTCCTAGCGTACAACGCTATCTTCAACAAGATGAGCGTGTTACAAGAGATACCCTTACTCTTCGTGGCCAGACAGTTAGGGAAGAACTTAGTGAAAAATCCCACCATGAAAGTCTTATGGGATTCGGTCTTGCTATAGCAGGTATTGGTCTTGCGGGAATTTTATTGACTCCTAGCTTGTCCAAGAATGTGGACCGATGGCGATACAGAAACGTTCCCATGGCCCCAGGTGCTTCAAGCTTCCATTCACAATCAACACCATAGGTAGTTGTTCTTTATAAGTAGTAACAATAGAAAGGTTTATAATGCCTTATTACCTTCCAGAATACTATGACCAATCATAAAACTTCAGAAGAACAACCAATCATACGACAAATGATACTCCCCATCATAGGATTAGGTGCACTTTTTTGGGGTGGTGAATTAGCCATCTCTGCATTAGAACGCCATAATGGCATAACACCTTCAATCGATCGCGTTGTTTTTGCAGACTTTAATGACACCGTTGATGGTGTTTTATCAATGGGCAGTACAACAGACTTAGAACTCTACGCAACAGACATGAAACATGCACTTGAAAGAGCAGGATATGTTGTTACCAAAGATAGTAAGGATTTTCCCATGGGCGAACGCCGAGAATTAACTAATGTTTACAACGCACGTCTAGAAAATGAATTACAACGCAATTTAGCTACACGTTAATTTCTTACCCATACATTTCAGAACCAGATACTTGTTCTTCTGATAACGCTTGCGATGCACCCAACACACCATTACTATCCCCCATAACAACAACATATGTTTCTGCACCTTCTTCGAAAACCGTTACATACCATTCTCCCTGTTCTAATTGTATAGCACTACAATCAAAGTTTGTTACTTCCTCAACTGCCGTGTTCACACACTCACCAGAGGGATATACAGAACTTACGAATACACCAGAACGAATAAGCATTTTTTCAATACCCTCTTCATCATCAAGCAGTTGAGCAACAGCATTTGGTAGCTTTGCCTTTAACATTGAAGATATACCCAGTGCTGCAAGAGTATCTGTAGACTGTGCCTTGCTTCCAACCGATATAAACAAAATACCCTTCCCTTCAAAGAAATTAGGAAAGTTTTCTAACTTCACCGTATTTGGGGGTTCAAGAGGATCTTCATCACCATAGTTTGCAGGCGTCTTCAAAATAACCATAGACCCACCAAAATTATGTTGTTGGAAATTAGCCAAGGACTCCGTTGCATACGCTAAATCATTCGCTGTTGTTCCCGCAACAACCAACACATGATACTCACCGTTTTTCATCAAATTAATAATAGAATAGCCTGGATCGAAATCCCAATCATCACACGATACACTTCCCAAAATATTCGACAACGGATTATCACACGGATGACCAATCAAAATAAGATCATACTCATCATAATCAGAATGATCACTCGAAAAATCAGACTCAACACTATCACTCGTTAATGTTTTTAATCCATTCACAACCGTTAACGTTGCAAACACATCCGTTGACGGAGAATCTTTACCAAGTAAAATAAGCAAATCATTCGTATTACCATTCTTAATAAACGGCAACGGATAATCACTTAAGTCATAGGACTTCGATTCAATAGGATTGGGTTCTACTTGTAAAAATGGTTCAAGATCACTTTCTTCTTCCTCTTCTTCACCCCACACAGGTGGTTGTTCACCAGAACCCTCTTCAGGATAATATTCATTCGTATTCTCAATAATAATAATTTCTGCAGGTAACGTCTCTTGCTGATACATCTTAGAACCAACATAAAACGAAAACCCACCAATAGCAAGCATCAAAATAACCACAA
>Ga0209992_10001783_pt1 | contig 21441 bp, 19 predicted proteins | sample 2SBtaG_2_FD_182564 | JGI IMG/M metagenome (GOLD analysis project Ga0209992, IMG submission 182564) | Deep subsurface microbial communities from Kolumbo volcano to uncover new lineages of life (NeLLi) - 2SBTROV12_ACTIVE470 metaG (SPAdes)... | ecosystem: Environmental > Aquatic > Marine >... | reverse complement strand
TCTAAACTCCTTGTTAATATGGAACTGGTATTTTTAAAGTGGATAGAAAACTTAATATGATCCCTAAATTTTCCTTGAAAAATAATTAAAGGGATAAAACTATATTTATATCTACTATTGCAATTAATATAAAACCTGATAAAATAGATGTCAAGGTCTTTTTATCTTTTATTGGTGATTTTATGATATCTCAAACTTCAGAATACGCTCTCCGCGCAGTGGTGTGTTTAGCGCAAAATCCTGACAAACCACACACAACGGCAGAGATCGCCCGATTAACCAAGGTACCCGAACACTATTTATCCAAGGTTCTACTGATGCTTGCAAAGCATGAAGTGGTTTATTCGAAAAAGGGACTGCACGGGGGATACATGTTGGCGCATTTGCCAGAAGATTTACCCTTGTTAAATGTGATCAATGCAGTCGACCCAATCAAGCATATAAAAAGCTGTCCATTGAAGTTAAAAACGCATGGAACCAACCTTTGTCGATTGCATAAAAGGTTGAATGACTCCATAGATTTGATTGAGGAAATGTTCCGTACCTCCACAGTGGGGACAATTTTAAGTGACCCGACAAAAAGTATTCCGCTTTGTGAATCCAACAGTAAATAGTCCGTCATACTCCCTTTGGTCGGGATGTATAGTGCGAAAAATTTCCCCCCATAATTCCACGTCCAATTTCACGCCTGTTAATTAAATTGCTGTTATTCCTATATATCTAGGAATAGGGAAAACGTATGAAATTTCGAAGGTTATTTGCTCCGAGTGAATAATTTTCTATCCGTTCCAAAAAAAATTAGCAGCTAAACAAATAGAATCAAAAGGTTGAGTAGGGTTGAAACATTTTGATGATACAATGAGCGAATAATCCTTTTGTCACTCAGAAACCGTTTTTTAACGAACAATTGTTCTTTTTTTTATTATGACTTCTGAAACCGCGCCAAATAGTTTTCGTCCGATAAATATTGAGTTTTTGGCAAAAGGAACGGGCGAGGCATTTGACATTTTTTTACAATCAGACTCTGAAACCTTTGTGAAGTTTGCCAGCACCGACCCAAAACATCAGGATAAAGTTTTGCGCTTGTTGGAAGAAGGCGAGATCGATCAAGAATTTTATATTAAGGAAGAAGACTTATTTAAATACTACCAATATGCCACGCAATCATTACGTGGCGTTATGAATAATCCAAACGTTCCACTGGAAACCAAAACTAAAAAAGTATATGAAGTGTCCAAAGGAGTAATGAATGAATTTTTCAGTTACAATGCTTCCTCAAAAATCCTTGAATCTTCAGAAGAGGTTATGGGAATGATGGAAGATTGTCTTTCCACGGCCGATGCCGGGTTTGCTGGGATTTCACAAATTACCAGTAAGGACTATTATACCCACACCCATAGCGTGAATGTCGGGTTGTATTGCATGACCTTTGGCACCAAAGTAGGATTGCCTAAAGATGATGTGAAGCAACTTGGGCTCGGGGGCATGCTTCATGATGTAGGAAAATCCAAGATAGATACTTCCCTGATAAACAAAAACGGTAAATTGAATGACGAGGAATTTGAGCAGATGAAATCTCACTCGCCCATGGGCGAGGAGATGTTGACCGCCATGTGTTGTTATAAAGATATAGTTATTTCCATGGCAGGGCAGCACCACGAAAAATTTAAGGGAGGAGGGTACCCACAGGGTCTTTCAGGAGATGAAATATCGATGCATGCCCGGATTTGTAAAATAATGGATGTTTATGATGCCCTGACAACCCGCAGATCTTATAAGAAAGCTCTGAATTCTATGGAAACTTTGACCATTATGACCAAACAAATGGCAAGCGACTTTGATCCCAAACTCCTGGAGTTATTTATCAAGGTGATGGGGCCATCCATGGTTTAGTTTCCAGACAATTTTTTATTTTATGTTAGATCATTATATTGGACACGCAGCAATAATCTTACCTGCAGATAAATATTAGGAAATATTTTAATGGATGAATATTCCAAATATATAGCAAAAGCGCAAAACTATACAGATACCCTTCATGACCTCTATATGAAGGCACTAAAACTAAATCCGTTTGAGGTTCTTTGTACTCTATTAAGAGTGGATGCCGCAGAAGATTTGGATTGGGAATTTTATGAAGATTCCCGAAAGGCTTTTGAAGAGGGCGAGGGATTAGAAAATATCCAGATTAATGATAAGTCGGAGAATAGAGGGGAATTGACCTTGTATTGCCATAAGGTGGAATTGACAGCTCCGCAAGAAATACTTGCAAATATTTTAAGAACGATATTGCATAAGGATTATCTTGTAAAGCCATTCGGTTGTTTGGGTAGGCCCACAAGTGGCCTTACTTTTTCTTGGATCGGTCCAACAGCATTGGAAAAGTTTGATGTGTTGAAACGGCAATCGGTTGAGGCTGGTGAAACCAAGTTATCGGAATGCATCGATCAGTTCTTTGACGAAAACCTGCGGAGAGTTATTACCGATTCTAATTATGAAATAAAAGATGGATTTTTTAAATGGATCGAAGGGGGTAAGCCGCAACAAAAATCTAAAGAAAGGGTAGACGAGACTATTACTAATTGTCTTGCATTTTATTCGGCTTTTTTGGTCAACCACAACCACTTTAAAATGATGTTTTGTGAAATGCCTCGATTTCATAAATGGCCGGATTATCAGGTTCTCGAGATATTGTCCCACGAAAAAACAGGTCTATATGGTTTTATTATTCATTTCCCCAACGGAACAAGATCGGAATTTTCTCACAGTGAAGATGGTGTAACTTCAAAAAATATTTTTCATAACCCCGATGGTTCTATTCAGTTCAATTCCGGCTTTCACGAGACTGAAGAAGAAATATGGAAGATAAACGGAGAAGAGGTGTTGGATTGGCAGGAATTTTCTAACGCTACCTGATGAGAAAAGCTATTAATTGACCAAGAATCGTCCTTGTATAATAAAGGACCTTTCAGTACGTGTTAGGGAGATGACCGTCTATCGCGGCTTTATTCAAACGGTGTCGTATTTCCAATACATAGTGTTCCCAGGAAATTCTTCTTTACTTTTCTGTCAAAAACTTCATCATCTGATACGTCCCATATTCCCATAGCATCCATGAAAAATTTTTTAGAAGCCGTATTTTCTGATGCAGAGGAATTGACTAGTAAATTTGCTTCCAAGTTTCGCACTGCTAAGGGTCCAACATTCTTGGTCGCAATTTTTTCTGCCAAGGTTTTCGTGTTAGCCTCAAGTAGGAATTCCAGAGGCTGCCCAACTAAATCTTCAGGGTTATGTCCCAAAAACTGGAAAGAGGGATTGGCGAATGTGATTTTTCTATCTGTATCCAGTTTGAGTATCAGTTGGGGGATTCTATTTACAATATTTCGATAAAGGTTTTCATTTGCAATCAATTCTCTTTGGAATTTTCTAATCCGTAATTGGTTGCTGATACGGGAAATAACCTCAGCGGCTCTAAATGGTTTGGTAATGTAGTCAACCGCACCCACTGAAAACCCTTTCACCACATTTGCTGATTCTGTGAAAGCAGTAATAAAAATTACTGGAATGTCTTTAAATCGGTCATCAGATTTCAAACGATTGCAAATTTCAAAGCCATCCGTATCTGGAAGACCAATATCCAGTAGAATCAAATCGGGGCAAAATTCAGGAACCATATCAAACCCTTTTAAACCTTCGTAGGCCACTGCAGTTTCCAGCTTATGCTTTGCCACTATTCTGGAAAGCAGGTTTGCATTGTCAACCATATCTTCGATGATTAATACGCGCATCCCAGCAAATTCATATTTCTCTGACATCAAAGACTCCTGTGTGAAAATATGATTTATCAATGTAATTTTAATATTTTAAATTGTCAAACTACTAATAGAGGTACTATGAAATAAAAGTATTCTTATAAGAAATAAAATGGAGTAAAAAAGGTTTACGGAATTTACCGTAAACCTTTTAGTGGGTTGTGTTTTTTAGGGGAGAAACTACATGGTGGCCCCCGGCATATATATGGTTCCATCGGGGGTTTGGTGGGTGTGAATTTCTCCTCCAAGCCCGAGTGCTTCAGAGGCCTGTTTTGCTTCTTCCGGTGTTTTATAAATATGATCCATAATGTTGCTGCTATTTCCTGATCCTTCTTCCTGGCGCTGTTTTCCACCTGAGCCTTCTTCTCTATGACCTCCAGAACCTTCCCTTTTGCCTGGATGTTGACCTTGTGCAATCAGCTTTACGGCTTCATCCAGCTGAGAAAAAAACCTGGGTTTTTGTGTGTAACCCTCAATGCGGCCGATTTCTTTTTCTTCTTTTGGGTCCCAGATCAGAAAAGTGGGTGTTCCAAGAATCTCGCCTACGCGCCCTTCGTCCAGAGCCTTTGCCAACCATTCCGGAAAACGATTCCCTTTTACGGGAACAATCTTTACAGGAAGGTTTATCATCTGAGAACTGGATGAATACTCGGGAAGAACTTCTTCTTGCCATCGTTTAGAGTTTTTGGATTTTTCGCCACTGAGGACGAGAAGTTCCTGAGCGGAACCGATACCAACAAAAAATGTAAAAGTTAAAGCAGTAAGGATGAACATCAATTTTTTCACAGTAGACACCTTCAGTTTGGAGAGGTATTAAATTTTATGAATACCAATATTTAACCATAAAAATATTATGGCGTCATCACCGGTGTTTTATTGGGAAATTAAGGGTGATGCCGCCCATCACATCTCCTATCTTGAAATCCTTCTTTGGACTATTTGGATGGTTGTTATGGCAATTCACACAGCCGGGGGTAGAAGCAATATCTGCATAGATGGCTTGGAAATACTTTCTATGGCCAACTTGAGTTTGCTGGGTAAATGGACGAATGGGATGGACCTCAACATTTTCCAGTCCGCGTGCTTCGAACTCATTGGCGGGTCTGTTTTGTAAGTTTATTGGGAAATGACTGATCAACCAAAAACTCAAACCCAATTCACCACCTTGTATTAAATCAGCGGTATTTAATAAAAACTGCGCTGGAAGCATGATGGATTTACTATCAGCCCAGTTCTCTTTTGTTGCTAGAACATTTTCATTTACAAGACGGTTGACGATGTGCTTTGCGTAGATGGCTCTATCGGATTTTAGGACAGAATGAATGTAGTCGGCCACCACTTCTGGAGCCAGTAAAAACTTATCATCTACATTTTTTTCGGATCGTTTTGCTAGAGGGAGGTCGATGATGATTCCTCCCAGAACATCGCCTTTTATGAAGTCGGTTTTTGGGCTATTCGGATGCTGGTTGTGACAGGAAACGCAGGAATTCGAAACTGCTTTATCTGGATAGATGGCTTCAAAATACCAACGTCCATCACGGGGAACGATCCAGGTAAAAGGATTTTCCGGATTTTTGGCAACTTCTTCCAAACCAAGTTTTTCACTTGCAGTTCCAGGGGAATTGTTTTTATTGATTGGCCAAAGACTCAAAAGGCGATACTTCATACCAATTCCGCGAGAATTGGAAAATTGGGAAGACATGGCAAGAAACTGGGCTGGCAAGGGCAGAGTCTTTTCCTGCTCCCAATTTTCAGTAGCCGTTAAAACATTTTGTTCGCTTAAATGCTCGACTATATGTTCGGAGTAAGTCGTTCTACCCGCTTCGATTACTGCATGTATGAGGTCGGCAGCCATTGCTGCAGGTATGCCAGATTTTTGTTTTTGTCCCATGACCGGTGTGGGAAAAACAAGGATGAAAACTACTAGAAGCGAAATGATGCGAAAAGATAAAATGTTCATGGAAGTTACCCTCCCTGATTGTTGACTTCTTACATAACAATATAAGCCTTTGAGAATAACAATCAACGGGGAATGGAAATTAAACCAGGCGTTTTTTTTCTTCTATCCTCCGTTCTCTTTGTCTTCGGTCCTTCTGTCTGCTTTCCCTTCGAGCGCGTCTGTCCTTCATCTCAGCACTTAAAGATTTTAGATCCAGAGGATTATCTTGCCTGCGATCGTTGTTTTGCCGTCTATCACTTGCCCGACGGCCCTCATTTTGCTCATCTACATTTCTACGGTCTGAAACCATTTTTTACCTGTATTCGTTTCTTGAAGTAAGATTAATTTTAGACTATTAATCTAATTTAAAAATTTTGCAATAAATTATTTATATTCTTCATTAAGTTAGGGAATTTTTATAAAAGGGGAAAATGGAGGTGGTTATAGACAGAAGGAAAAGAAGCCCAATTTAAGGGTCGCTTCCTTCTTAAATGCCCCAACCTTGTCAGCATGGCGCCGACCTCAAAACACCAAAGAAGGAAGCGAGCCTATCTTTGGAGAAGATAGTTTCTTAACGGCAGTAGTTGGAAAAAGTTAAAGGGGGAGTGTCAGAAAAGAGGTGTCGCGCGAATTTTAGTTGCCAAACAGGGCGATGGCAAATGAAACCGCCGAATAGATCACACAAAAGACACAGGCAAAAAAAGGCTTTTTTGATATTTGCGATAGTTTATTCATATTCCAATTATAGTCCATTCCCAAAATTTCCACAATGTTGGCGGTTCAGTCTAAAATTTTACCCAAATTTAAAGCGATTTTCCGCACCAATTTAGGGTCGTTGGTCACAATGCCATCCACCCCTAAATGAATCAGGCATCTTATTTTCTTCTCATCATTAAAGGTCCAGCTAATAATTTTAATATAATTGCTCGTACTTCTTTTGTAGTTGTCACGAATTTTAAAATCCAGAGTTAGGATGAATTTATAGATATCCCATAGGTTTGGAGTCGAAGAATCAGAAGCCTGGCTTTGAACAGGAAATCCAATGCTGGCTGTCTGGTTTTTAAATTCCATAGCATTGGGAACAGTAGTGTAGGCGTGGTAATTTATGATTTTAGCAGAGGGAATTTCCCGATCAAAAGAAAATGAAAGTTCCTTAAAGGAATTTCTGATACGACTTAAAATTTCTAAATGCGGAGTTAATAGTACAAATCGAAAATGGGGTGCAGGAGAAATAGTTTTCATAGTTCGCCTTATTTCTTGAAACATTTTTGAGGCTAGAAGATTTTCATCTGCGGGAATTTTTATTTTAAACAGCACCAATTTGAGTTTGCTCTGTTGGGTTGCCCATTTCATAAAATCATGCAGGGTGGGTATCTTTATATGGAGTTTTTCATGGGTGATTCCATTTTCATATCCATAGTGATCTGTAAATTCCACATAATTCAGTTTGCTGATTTCATTTCGCTTTCCTGATTTTGAGAAATGCGGATCGATGGGCTTGAATTTTTCAAAGCGTGTTGGGAAGTTGTTTTTCCTTGAGCGATCCAGATCCCAATCCTGCCAGAGAACGATTTTTCCATCTCGGGTAATAGATAAATCGATGGCCAGAGAATTGGCTCCATCCACGTCCAGAGCTTCCTGAAAGGCGGGAAGGGTGTTTTCTGGGAATTTACTAGTTGAGCCCCGTTGCGAAATGACTGAAAAATGGTCGGAGGGATAAAGAGAGCCCATTCTAACCGGGCACTTTGCCATGCTGTCGGCGAAGCTCCCCGTTATAACGATGAGAAGCGTCAATAAGCCCACGCATAATTTAGCTTCCAGTTTCATTTTGCGCCTTATTTGGAGTTAGCCAGTAATAAATCCGACAATATCCAGTCATCCCCTCTCAGTTTTACCACCCTTTAACCTCTCCAATAGCACTATTTACCCTTTTTCAGCTTATTTTAAAGAGAAAATGAGAATTTAAGCAAGATTGGCATGGTGGTTGCATTTACTAGTAGATAATTACTAAACGTCAATCTTTTGAAAGGTAAATCCAATGATTTCAACCAATAGAAAGCAGAACTCAAAATCCAAAGGTCTCAAAAACTCTGAAGTAACCGGTAAAAATTGCTCTACCAAGACAAAATCAATGAGCCCAATAGCAAAACTGATGGCAACTTTTTACGGAATTGACTCAAAATAAATTCAATAAAAGGAAGAAATATGTCTACAACTTTGGACCAAATTGCTGGAGCCAAAAAAACTAAAAAATCTAAGCAGTATGGTACCGAACTTGAAAAAAAGTTGCTGGTGGATAATCTTAGAGTGGCTGTAGAAATTTATGGAAAGGATCGTTTACGGAAGGAATTCAAAATAAAAACAAAGTAAAAAGTTACCAAGCAGTTTCCTATGCGCTTTTTGAAAAGGCCGTTGGCTTAATTTTATATGGTATCTCTCCTGCAAAAATAAAAATCCTAAAAATAGCTGGTAAGGTAAAAGGGATTCCTTGCCCGTCTATTCTCATCGTTAAAAGCGACTCGGAATTAATTGGGTTGATTCAAAGCAGACAGAATTTTTTTTTCTAATTCGGCCAGGTTAATAGGTTTTGGTACGTAATCAGAAGCATCGCTCATGATGGAATCCATCATTTTGCTGACAGAATTGTTTGCAGAAATCATGATGAATTTAATATTTGGAAACCGCGGTTTGAGTTGCTTGAGGACTTGTAAACCATCGGGGTCTGGCATTTTTATATCCAATAGTACGCAGTCGGGCAGGAACGTCTCTACTTTTTTTAAAGCCTGTTGACCATCGTAGGCCACATCAATTTCAAATAATTCCTGAAAATAATTTTTTAAAATATCACAGGTTTTTATTTCGTCATCTACTATTAGAATTTTGTTTTTTATAGACAAGGTAAATACTTTTCATTTTATTAAAAATTTTACTCTATTAGAGTAGGGAGTGTGTGGAGAAAAGTCACTTAAAATATTTTGTCTTTACAAAATTTTATTTTTTGGAACGAAAAATAACGACACAAGAAAGAAATCTTAAGGGTTAAAGTAAAAAGTAAAAGTAAAGCTATGAAAAATATCTTTTAGTGAAAAAACTCTAAGGAATTTAAAATTGTTCAAGATAGGTCTGTACGGAATCAGCAAAGGTGTCGGTTTGTTTGTAGGCTTGCATTTCGGGAGGGAGAGCAGAAAGTGCTTTAGAAAGTCTGCTCGCAACACCTTCGAATTTAACAATATGCTTTAACTTTCTTAAATGGATCCGGATTGTAAATAATATTGCACCTGTTTCTTTTAGCTTCCTCAGGGTTTGACGTTCAACCCTCAAATACAGTTGTTCTCCTGCGTTAATGGGAGAAATGGCTGTGTGAATTTCCCCTCCCCCCTGTTTTGTGCCATCCTGGCGTAAAGATGGATTATCATGTAAGGACCAGTTGCGCCGGGAAAAAACTTCGCCGAAGGGCATCTGATCAAAAAAATTATTAGTTGGGGTTTGCAGCTGGTCTTTGTAGAAGGGTACTGGAGCGTGAATACCGTCCATGGTCCGTCCAAACTTTTCCTTCAAGCTCCAGCGTGATGGAAAGGAAATACTTCCTGCTGCCAGCCACCACCCCGATCGTTTTTCATCCGGAGGTAGCATAATGACGAGGTCTTCCTGAACCAAACGGGCTGCCAGATCCAATGGATGCATTCCATTTTCCTTAAGCTCCGTAGACCACTCTCCCCCTTCAAATCCAGAATGAGGCTCAAGCTTTATTGTATCCCTTGTTCGCGAATATAAATCCGGGCGAATGGTCGGCAAATGTTTCAGCATCAAATTAAGGACTTCAGTGGACGATGCCAGGGCGGTTGGGTCTGACATGAAAACTTCATCATGGTCAGAAGCAAGGAGTTTTCTTTTTTCTGCTATTTGAATTGCCCGTTCTTCCAGATCAAAAATTTCAAACCATTCTGCTTCAGTTATTTTAAGCAATCCCATGGATAAGCGGAACGGCGGATCTTCGAACGGAAAATGTGGCGGTTTTTGTTGATCTGTGCTAGGGCTCTTTTTCATTTTGTAATAACAAATTTATTGTTGTCTTCAGCTGAATAATTCCTTTAGTCAATCCATTGAGAACCCTACCCAATTGCCCACCCCAGAACAAGTAGTAAATAAAAAAAGGACCTATCGGATAAACATTAAGTCCTTGATTTAAAGGGTCGGGGGAGCACTCAGTGAGCAACGGAATTGAACCACGGCCCCTTGCTCCTAAATCTTATGCAGGGTATTTTTTCTAAACTTGGATTTTAGATTGGTTTTCCATATCGACTTTTAATAAAAACCCTATTCATATTGAAAAGGAAGTTTGTTGATTAATTTCTTCCTGCCATTACACCCCCATCAACATCCCAGATCGAACCCGTAACCCAACGGGTCTCATCCGACAGAAGCGTGTCAATAATGGGGGCTACATCCGTAGTTTTTCCATGGCGTCCGATGGGATGGAAACCGTTGAATCCGGCCAAGGTCTCTTCAATCTTATCAGGATCGATAAACTCTCCATAAATGGGGGTGTGCACAACGGCCGGGGAAACGGCGTTAACCCGAATATTATGATCAGCGAGTTCCATAGCCAGATGCTGGGTAAGCGAATGGAGTCCTGCTTTGGCCATTGAGTAAGCTGAAGAGGGTGTAGCTTTGACCGCCTGCTTGGCCCACATGGAACCGATGTTTACAATCGCTCCACCACCATGTTGTTTCATATTCTCGGCAACAGCCTGGGTGATAAAGAAAATGCTTTTGTTGATATCCAAGTACTTGTCATAGTCTTCTTTAGTGTGTTCTAAAAACGTTTTTGGGTTGAAAGCTCCGGCAGAATTGACAAGATACTTAATGTGCCGTTTTTCGTTTTTAATACGGTCAATGAAACTATCTGTCTGGTTTTGATCGTACAGGTCAGAAGCAACGGTCTGAACAATTCCATATGAATCTAATTCAGCCTTGGCTTTTTCCAGCTTGTTTTCACTGCGTGATAAAAGGATAACTTCCACGCCGCGTTGAAGAAGGCGTTTAGCGGTTTCCTGTCCCATTCCGGTGGAACCTCCAACGATGAGTGCTAATTCTTGGGTATTGGAATTCATGATTATTTCTCCTTTTAAATAGCTACCTTCTAATAGGTAGGTTTTGGTTGTAAATAAAAAGCTAACCTGCTCCTAACAACTTAAGACACTGGTTCATCATGGATCGAAACTGTTTTAAATCTCCTTGCGCCCGAACGATTAAGAGGCCTCCTTCAAGAAACGAAAAAATCATTTTTGCCATCGCTTTGGTGTCCCCAGGAAAATTAAAAACGCCTTGCTCAATTCCCTGTTTGAGAATCGCTGCAAGTTTTGCTTCGTTTTCTTCATAGAATTTTTTAACGAGCTTGGCAGATGAACTTCCAAGGGTCGTCAACTCCGCTCCAAGGATTCCACAAAGGCACACTTTGTCATGGTTTCCTTCTTTAAGGGTTTTCTCGAAAAGCTCCATGTATCGGCGAATTTTCGTGTTTGGACTTAAATCTGTCTTTAAGATTTTATCCACAATCTCGGCAAACTGCTGTGAATATCTTATTAACAGCTCTTTAAGTAGATCATCTTTGCTGGGGAAATGGTGATGAATGCTCGCTTTGCGGATTCCAACAGCCTCACTAATATCATGGTAGCTCATGGCGTTGACTCCCAGGCGTTGAATCAAGTCCTGGGCCACATCGAGAATTTTACTTTTTGTATCTTCGGTCTTCATAAAGCCAATCTACTAATAGGTAGGTATAATGTCAAGGCTTTTTTTGAAAAATTATGCAAAAAACTCAATCTCTATCATTGCTTTATTATCCTAAATCCAGTTTCCTGTATGATTGTGAGAAGATGTTTTCAAACGGTGTGAGCTAATGAATAGAAAACCTGACAAGTTCCTAAGAAATTTATTGCAGCTAATGATAACTTTGATTTTTGTTTCTGCCTGCTCGGACAGTTTCAAGGAAGGAATGGACGCTTATCATCATCAGGATTATTCAAAGGCATTTAAAAAATTAGAACCTCATGCCAACGAAGGTAATCCAGAGGCCCAGTACATCATTGGGGCAATGTACGACAATGGCTACGGAAGGAATCAGGATTTTGAACAAGCTGCCAAGTGGTTTCATTTGGCGGCTGAACAGGACCATGCTCCCAGCCAATACAATTTAGGAAGGATGTATCACAAGGGAGAAGGGGTCAGCCAGGGGTTTGATGAAGCTATCGAGTGGTACAGCCTTGCCGCCGAACAGCATTATGCTCTTGCTCAATTCAGTTTGGGAGTAGCACATATCAACGGAGAAGGAGTGGAAAAAGATTATATTCGGGCGAAAATGTGGTACCACCTTGCCACTGAAAACGGTTATGCCAATAGAGACAATAAAAAGGTGGAGGAGTATTTGTCCGAAGAAGAAATTGAGGAAGCTTTGGACCTGGCAGAACAATGGGTGGAGGAGCATGGAAGAAACTAAACCAACACAAAAAGAAAAATGGGGCCAAATCGCTGCTTGACTATAGCTTGCCCTCAAGGAGGGATTAGCAAGGGCCAAAAAAAAACGCTGAACCCAGATGGTGTTACCCATTGAGTACTACCCCTTCTACCCGTTACTACCCCTGCGGGGCATGAAATCTATGGCTGGAATATAACACGGGCATGAAGTTTGAGGAGTAATTTCCACAGGGGCACGAAGGTTAAGGTGAAATACAACGAGCGTTTACAGATTTAAACAATAAAAAAGACCTAACGAATATTCGTTAGGTCTTTTAAGTCGCCCCTACGGCGAGTAGTGGTCGGGGCGAGAGGATTTGAACCTCCGACCCCCTGCTCCCAAAGCAGGTACGCAATTTTTAAACCTTATAAACATTGAACTTGCGGAGACGCTCGTTGCAGTCTGTGTCCATAAAAGCCAAGAAGTGCAATAAAGGTTGCCACAGAATTGACACAGGTAAAACAATGGAAGAGGGGGTCACCCCAAGTAGGAGTCCCAGACTCTGCCCTCCTTAGTAAATAGGTATGGGTTGTCTAAAAGAAAAATTTTGCGGTTTTTTAAATTTCCAAATTCACTTTTTTGTAAATTACAAAGAAAACCCTGCATTAAGATGAAATGTTTTTGAAATCAATCCCTGCCTTTTCAGCTTTCACGATTAAGTAATGAACGAATGCTGAACAGGATACTAGCATATACAATGCGTCATCAAAATCTAAATCGGACTTTTCCATTAAAGCGTGTCTGATACCATCACTATCATTAGTCCATCCATATAATTTCCCAAACCCTTCTTTAAGGGCAGAATGTATATCAATTTTGTCTTCTATTAGTTTTAAGGCCTGACCAAGTGCTGCTTTGGGATTTCCTGAAATTATTTTTACTACTGACTCAACCGCAGATATTGATTCCTTAATTGAGTTACGAAAATCAGGATTCTCTCTGTCGGATAATTTAGATTGAGCTGCTTTTATGTGCGCATAAACTCCTAATAAGTTATTTGATTTCGATTCTTCTAAAACTTCTTGGATTACTCCCATTTCTTGTTCATTCGAAATTGGAGATAGTATGCTGTCTATAAATCTGTATGCAGAAAATTCTCTTTCGAGAATATTGTTGAATTGTTTTTGAAGGTGATCCCTTTCGTCATCACCAAATTCCATCAGATGAATATTATCTACGACATGTTCAGCAAAATCATAAGCACCCGTCCAAGCTAAACCGAAAAAACCTTGTTTGATTTTTTCTAAAGCGTAATCCGCATCTTCAGGAACATTGTCTAAATGGTATTTAAAAAAGTTTGCCCAGATATCTTCAAAAAGAGAATATACTCGTGCATTTTCAAAAACATAAGCCTCGCTATATCCATAAAAAATTTCTTTATAAAAAACATTCCATAAGCCAGCACGCAAATGGTCATCCATCGATTCAAATTGCATTTCCTTCTTTACCGGCTCTTTTTTTATTCTCTGAGAAAAGCGCATATTGTTATTAATTTAATTTGTGCGAGATCATTTACTAAAAATCAATTGGTCTAAACAAACTCAATTAAATTTAAGATTCTCTTTCATTTGGATCAGAAGTGAACCAGTAATTCAATCTTCTGAACTCTCTGGTTTCTACGTAATGTTTGATGTCTTTTAAAACCGCATTATTGCTTTGAAGGAACTCATCTTTATTGCCATCTGGATACATGGAGTCATCATTAATAGCCATATTAAAACTATCCATAAAATCCACAATGTTTTTTTCTTTAAATATATTTTTTAGTTTCCAAACTTTTTCGCCGTTGTCCCGAAGCCTTTCCGCTAATTCATTATGGAGTGGTAAATCATCAGAGCTAACTGGTTGATTAATTTTATTTAATTCTTCTCGGATAATATTTTCTTCTGAATTTCTCCTTCGTTTTAATTCTTGAATTATTGGGGCAGCTTGATCCTTTACATTAATGTAATCCCAATGTTCCTTAGCCTCTTGTATCTTTTCGGATGGCACTTGATTGTCTTCAAGCACCTTTTGGAGTTCTACGCCTATTTCATATCGTTCCTTTCTGGAAATGGAAGCACCCCAACGTCCCATTTTTGCAATCATAGTAAACATCGGCTTTCCCACAGCAGCAGATAAAGATTTTAAATTATTGATTAATTTCTCAGCTTCCTCCATTTTTTCTTCCCACATTTCCATTTTTAACCACGGCGTTTCGACTTTTTTGAATCTGGTTAAATAAACAAATACTAAGCAAAGGAACCCAGCTGAAAAAACAAGGGTAGCATTTTTCAATTGCCCCACTTTTGCAAGGTCTACAGCTACCCAAAAAAGATATAATGAAATCCCAAATATTATAAATCTATAAAGCTTATCCATATCAATGCATTGAAAAAAACTATTAAGCAGGCAAGAATTCGATAGTATCAATTTCCTTCATGATTTTATCTGTTTCAACTAAAGCAACTATTATTTTTTGCCAGTGAGCAATCTCATCAATGGTCAAGCTGCGGCCTTTGCGGTCTTTCAGCCACTTTTGTGCAGGCTGGTAACCACCAATATAAAATTCCCATGCAACCTTTGGCACCTTTCCGAAAAACTGTGTCCCATTAATCCAAACTTTTCCATCCTCAAAAACAAACTTTTCAACCTTATGGTCTCCCCCCGCCGGATAATTGGTAATGAGGGTGTCTAGCTTTTTATCTCGCATCATGTGCAATTCAATTAACTTTGCACCTTGTTCGGCAAGTGCGTGGAAAACTTTTGAACATGTAGGATACGGAACCCGAGGAAATTCAATCTTTAAAAATTCAGAATAGCGCAGGCGATATGCTGAGCTGTGTAGCACTGCATAAATGTAATTAAATAATAATTCTGGTGTTACATCTGGAATAGCCTTCTCTATTAGGGAATAAATTTTCGGATCAAGATTGGGAGCTTTTCCATCGAGATTTTCCAAAGTTCTATTAAAAGTATACAAAGGAAATAGGAAAGCATTGTTAGATGTTTTTGATGAGAGGTGAATAACTTCTGTAATATTAGTTGACACGAAAACATGTGCGAAATCTTCACCTTTAGTCATGCGTGAAGTTAGCAAGCCTATATTGCTTCCAGCAAGCATATGCTCCATGACTTCTGGCCTAGGCATACAATGAAAACCTTTTGTTTTACCTGTGTAGTAAGTCCAACGCTTGTCAAAAGGACGATAACTAATTTGTTTTATTCTTTCATGACTTAATTTAGAGTCAGACAAGTCTTTCTGTGCCCATGCAACTTTCCAATCACGCACATCTTTTTTCAAGTTGTATTCTTTCCGAGCATCTTCAGTTGACAATGAACTAAAATTTTTAATAGTTTCAACTAAGGAATCTTCATTGTAATGAATGGTTAACTTGTCTCGTGCTGTTGCAATTCCTACTGAGTGGACAGGAAAAATTTCAGTTATGGAAAATCCTTTTTCGTACTCTTCTTTGCCAGAAAAGTTTTTTGGAACAAAAAAATAATAAGGTTCTTGGTAATCTAATTTTTTAAAAGGAATGGAGGAGAGCTGGTTGCTGAATAAAAAATCGTATTTTGATTGGCGTTCACCGAATAAATCGAAATGATGAAGGTTTGCAAGAGGTTTCTTGCCTGAATGTTTTGAGTGCTTAGCTGCAATGATAATTGAAACACCTTCCAATATGTCAAAGACATTATTGTCGGCTGTGCCATCTGGTGCTGTTTCATTTTTCTGAGCATTTCCATGGAGGTCAATAATGTAAATGTCATCAAAAGTGTTTAACAGATGGTAGCGCATGCCTCTAAAAATTGGCCCGTCTAGGTAAGAGTGACTAGTGATATATGCCAAAATCCCTTTCCCGTTTTTTTGTATAAAAGATTCTCCCATTCTAATAAACTTGGCGTAGTCATTGTTAATCCACTTTATATTTTGTTCTTGAAGTTTTCCTCCGCTTGGTTCCTGTTTGTATGAATCCATTAGGCCCATGATCCAGTCGCTTTTATTTATACTCTCTCCGTTGTATGGTGGGTTGCCAAAGGCAACCATTATTGGCATGTTCTTCTTTATCCAACTTGCATCATTTGCTTCTCGGGATAGCCACGAGGCAAAAAGTGTGTCGATTTCAGGATGATGCTCTTCAAGACTATTTGTTAAATAGACACTTACCCTTTTAGTATTCGATGGCTTGAGCCCAATTTCCTGTAAGAGCAAATCAAGTTTCATATGGCACATGGCATAACTAGCCATTAGTAATTCGAAACCGTGCAATCGTGGCAGGAGATCATTTTCAAGATAGTTGACCCAAATGCCCTCTTGGCCTTTAAAGCACTTACTAATTTGTTTGATTACTTCAGCCAAAAATGTCCCTGTACCTGTTGCAACGTCTAGAAGCTGAATTTTATGTACTTTTCTTTTAGACATTTTTCGACCTGTTTTAGTTCGCTTGTCAGTTTCCTGCGCCTCAACCTCAATCATAATTTTAGATTTGTCGCAAATTCCCTCCTTCACTTGAAAATGATTTTTCAAAACTTCATCAATGGCACGAACAATAAAATTAACTACCGATTCAGGTGTGTACCAAACACCACGTAAATCCTTTATTGATTTGTCGTACTCTTTAAGAAAAGTTTCATAGAAATGAAGAATTGGGTCTTTCTGACCAGTTCCTGATCCAAAATCTTTTAAGATTGCTTTTAAGTCTGTAGCACGAAACACTTCACATAGCGCATCGACCATCCAAACTATCCGGTCATCCAAATCTGGCCCCGCTACATATACAAAAAGTTGGCGCAAAAATGGGTTAGTTTTTGGTATAAGGTATAGGGCTTCTTCACGAGAAAAGTCTTCGGGTGTTTTATCATGCAAACGGGCTGTGAAAAGGCCGTATGCTAACGTTTGGGCGTAAACATCAGCGAATTGCTCCTCATCCATATCATGAACCAAAATTAATTGGAATGCTTTTAGCTGGTCATGAAGAGAACTTTCCTCGTCGGTATTCTTTACGATTTTATAAAAAACATCCCGCATTAGACGAGCTTTGTGCGCCATCATTTCTGCTAGTTTTTTAGAAGACTTAATTGTTTGACCAGAAAATGAAGCAAAGTCGATAAGAAGTCTTTTTAAATGGTCAATATTCTCCGGCAGAAGTTTTATATCTTTCCCTTGAATTTCTGCAATAGAAATTGTTTCGACTCTTTCAGAATACCGGTACAGACGAAATTCCATATAGTCAGTTAAGATTAGGTTGTCAAGGCTTGTCCGATAGCGATTTAACTGGTCACTTTTTTCTTCCTTATCCAAATTAATTCCAATGTCTTTTGCTTCTATGTAACCAACATGAATTTTGTTTCTGGATAAGATGAAATCTGGTGCGCCACATTTAATTTTTTTTGGATCATTCGTGGCCAGCACATCTGGAATTAGGTCTTCTAGAAGATTTTGAAGGGCGGGACGATAGGCGTGTTCTCCAGCTATACCAGACTTGTACTGTTTTTGAGCAGCGTTAATATATTTTTGGAAGGGCATGGCATTATTTATGGTCAGAAGTGGAAACCATTGGTTGGCTTGGCGAATTATACCAGAAATGCTACTATTACCATACCGAATAAAATGGGCTGTCTTTCTTGGAGAGTTTGACAATACGACTATTTAATCAAATAGTTTGGAGGCTAAAAGTAAAACTTGTGAAAGGGGATAAACATAAAAAAGATTTAAAAAAAAAGATGTATGAAATGGATGAATATCCAAGGAAGCTTGAAAGGGAAATGAAAAGACTATCTCGCCCTAGGAGAGTAATCACATATTTTGTTTTTATAAGTTTGGCTATATTTTGGTGTAGCATACTTTTTATAGCCTTTGGTAATTGGCCGGATAATCTTTGGGTACAAGGAATAGCGAGCCTGTTTTGCATGATTGCATATGCTAAGATTGTACATATATTTGAAGAAAACGTTGCAAGGGTAATGGAAAAGGATGAGGGCGAAAAACTAAACCAATGGATTAAAATGCAGCGAAAGGATTAGACCATCCTTTCTACTTAAGCAAATAGTATTTTTAGCCTTGAGACAGAGAAAAAGAAACAGAAAATTTTAATCACCCTAAGAGTTATCATAAACCCTCTAACTTAACTATCTAAAGGATTTAAGGTAGTACAAGTACCCCTCAAGTACCCCTCAAGTACTCCCCAAAAGGAAGCATCTTTCTCCCGCCAAGCTTATAATTTAAGGATATGTGTGATCCAGTTGACAAATATGAAATTTTAAAAAGTTACTTCCCTAAAGATAGTAACTGGTGGATTGATCTGGACTGGCATGATAAAGGCCCTAATCAGCCAGAAAAAATAATTAAAGTTGAATTTGATAAGTGGCTGGAGTGGGCCTTAAAAGAAAATACTTATACTGATGCGCTTAACAGATTAAAAAAAATTAAGGGTAAAAGAAGCGAAAAAGAGTTTGATGAGTTGGTTTGGCATGTTCACTCTGTCTCATTTTCTGCCACGCCGTTAAACAGCAAAATCAAATTAAATATAAAAGAAACTTTTGAAGATCAAAAGGATAATCTTCAGAACATACAATCTCAGATTCTTGCAATAGAAAAATTAAGAGGACTCATAAAAAAACAACAGGGAACTCCTTATGACCCTCTTGCTCTATTGGTTACTCGTGAAGAATTTTTTGACATTGATAATATTCCAAGAGAGGTCTTGGAATACAATTGGCCTCATTCAGACAGGGATTGGTTTTCATTTCCCTTTGAATTATTTGACAAAGGTTTAGAAATCTACCTGAAAAGATTGAAGTCAAATTTGACAGAAGACCCTTCAGGCGAAAATTTAGTAGAAAGTATGCTTGCAAAAAAATGGGGAGCTTTAATTTATCCCGGCAACTTGACTCCACAAGCAAAACGAAAATCTGCTGAAATTAATAGTCTTTTATTTAATCTCGTATTTCTTTTCAGACAATTCACATCAGATCAATCCAATAAAGAATTTTTAAAATTTACTAGGGGGCATATGCCTGACCTAGGAAGCCCGTGTTATGAAAATGTAGCCGATATATCTAATTCTATCCTATTTGCCGGAAATATTATTTCTGAAGAAGATGAGGGATTAGACAGCACCAAAGTGATGGAACGTGTAAGAAACTTAACCTCACAAGGCGTCCAACTTGGTTCTTGGTTTGGTCTTGGATTTTAAATAAATTCTTTTTTTTAAAACCCCACCTGAAAACCACATCTCATTTGTTAGCCTCTCTTTGATTGGTCAGTAACTAAATTTAAACAGACCTGAGGTTTCCATGAGAAAGCACTCGATAGATCGCTCCAAACTTCCTGAGCCTTTTAAATATTATTCCCGCTATTTCAAGCTACCAAAGCAAAGCGGGAATACATTGGTTCACTGCTGTTTTCATAACGACCGAACTCCTAGCTTATCAATTAACCTTGATCAAGGTTGGTTTAAATGCTTTGGGTGTGGTGCCAAGGGTGGCGATGTGCTGGCTTTTCATAAGAAAAAAAACCAGATGGGTTTTATTCAAGCCTGTCGTGACCTTAACTTGGAGTTTTATTGATGAGTATTAATTCAACTAAAAAGATTGTAGCCACTTATAAATATCCAGATGAGAATGAGCAGCTCCTATTTGAAGCAGTTCGCTATCAGCCAAAGTGTTTCCGGTATAGAAGACCTGATGGCAAGGGAGATTGGGTTTGGAATATTAAAGGTGTGCCTAAAGTTCCTTATCGTCTGCCAGAGTTATTGGCCAGTAAAAGCAGTGTTTTTATACCGGGCGGAGAAAAGGATGTGGACACTCTCTGGGAACATGGATTTGTTGCCACCACTAATCCTTGTGGTGAGGGTAATTGGAAACCTGAGTTCAACAAATTTCTAAAAGAAAGGGATGTTGTAATACTGGAAGATAATGATGATGCAGGTAGAAATCATGGAAAGACAATCATGGAGTCTCTAAGTGGAATCGCAAGCTCTATCAAGATAGTTCAGTTTCCTGAATTACCAAGCCATGGAGATGTCAGTGATTACCTAGAAGTCTATTCCGTTGAGGAGTTTAATAGGAAAGTTGAAGAGGCTCCCTTATGTGTAGAACCAACAACCGAACCACTTTCAATTATTCAGGATGAAAGTTCTTCTTCTAGTGAAAAGTCTTCAGATTCCATGGAGCAAGCTCTGGAAGAATCAGGGTTCTCTGATCTAACCAAGGAGTCAACTGTTGTGGATGAGAAATATAGAGCCTTGTCTGATCTAGTTCGCTTGACTCAAGGTCGAGATTCCACATGGCTTAAGCTAGCTCAGAGTGAATTGGTTAATCATTTAAGTAAAATCGATGTAAAGAGTCCAGCTCAATTGGTAAAGGATGCTTTTGGTTCTGCTATTTACGTAGAAGAAAAGGAATCATCAAGAGGCTTGGACTTTGATGATCCGGAACCATGGGACGATCCAGTAGATGGCTTGGAGTTATTGGAAGAAATAACAGGTGTCCTTAAAAAGTATGTGATCCTTCCAGATGGAGGAAAAGATGCGATTGCTCTTTGGATTCTAACAAGTTGGGCACATGATGTTTTTGAAATTTTTCCATTATTAATTATTAATTCCCCCACGAAACGCTGTGGGAAAACTACACTTCTGGATGTAATTTCAGCCTTTGTGCCTCGTCCCCTTGTAACTTCAAATATCTCCACAGCCGCATTATTTAGGAGCATTGAGGCCTATAGACCAACTCTCCTCATAGACGAAGCAGATACCTTTCTCAATGATAATCAAGAAATCTATGGTGTTTTGAATGCAGGGCATAGAAAAAGTGGTGCGTTTGTTATGCGAGTTGAAGGGGATGATCACACACCTAGACAGTTTTCGGTTTGGTGCCCTAAAGTATTTGCAGGAATTGGAAAAAGAAAGGACACACTTGAAGATCGATCTATCATTATCCCTATGCGTAGAAAAGAAAAAGGAGAAATGGTGGAACGATTAAGAGCTGATCGCTTATGTGATTTGAAAGGCCTAAAGAGTAAAGCATTTCGCTGGACAAAAGATAATATGGAAGCTCTCAAGTTTATAGACCCAAAGCTGCCAGAATCTTTAAATGACAGAAGTCAGGATAATTGGCGACCTCTTATTACCATTGCAGAATGTATTGGAGGGGATTGGCCGGAGAGAGGAAGGCAGGCTGCTTTAATTATTTCT
>Ga0209992_10001782_pt1 | contig 21445 bp, 9 predicted proteins | sample 2SBtaG_2_FD_182564 | JGI IMG/M metagenome (GOLD analysis project Ga0209992, IMG submission 182564) | Deep subsurface microbial communities from Kolumbo volcano to uncover new lineages of life (NeLLi) - 2SBTROV12_ACTIVE470 metaG (SPAdes)... | ecosystem: Environmental > Aquatic > Marine > Volcanic... | reverse complement strand
AACTACCTTTCCACCCCAGAAATAACCGCAACAACTACACGAAGGAGGTAATTGTCTCATCCATATTGAGGGGTTTTGCATCTCATTTCCACCCCACATCTGATAGGCACAGATTCCTGTACCAAGACAATTACAAGCAAATGAACATACACCACCATTACCAGTACCATTCGTATTGATTCTGGTCAGGGTACAACCATACGAATCAGTAAAATTATTAGCGTAATTTGCATCTACTTGACCTCCCTCATAACATACATTGATTTGAGCATCAAGTTGACAAGATGGATTTTTTTGTATTCCATAAAATGTTTTTGCTACACCTGTATTAGTTCCTGAAAAGGGCTCAAGGTATTCTTCTGAATATTGATCATAGTAATACAAAGGAGCAGTCATACTACAGAATGTACCTGCAGCTTGAGTTACCTGCGTTGTTAGTGATGACAAAGTTGTTGATGCAACACCAACAACCACAGTCAATTCTGTATTAGTAGTCGTACTAATAGTATTGGCAAATAATGAAACCGAAGCAGCATCGCCAGATGTATTGACATAAACTTCTTTGGGCTTTCTAGCCGCAATTATGTCTTTTGATAATCTCCCATTTGGCATTTTAACTAACTCCTCCGATTGTATACAAGTGTGTTGGAAGTTTCTTCATATTATTTATCTCCTATCTACTTCTTGCTGTTCTGCCGCCATATCCAGAGGCAAAGAATGTGGTTTTTCCATCACCGCCACCGCCACCGCCACCGCCTCCAGCGATGCTAATATCAACTGTATTGGTTGTACTATTGAATAGGAAAGTATTTCCTGCTCCAACAAAGTTCAAATTAGTTGCATTCGTGGCAATTGTACCACCTGCAGAACTAATACCAACTCCTGCATCAATTATATAGATGATTCCACCCATATTAGGATGAGCAGTACACTGATACCATAAAATATCGGGTGCATCAAATTGAACATCCCAAGTTAATGTACCACTAGAAACATCATTATTGGTAACACCATCATTATATGGTGTTCCTGCTGAACCATTTGGTGTACTCTGAATCCTAAATGGATGAGCACCCATATTATTAACAAACTTATACTCCTGACCCCTTATAAGTGTTATTGTAGGATCGTTTTCTGCACCAGTAAAACCTGGACCAGAGAATGTATAGTTATTAGTTCCATCTGCACCTAATGTCCACTCAGTACCACCACCAATTAAAGTAGTAACATTAAGAGTACTAATTGTTGCAGTAGTAATTGTTGCAGCAGTAGATACAATATCACCATCAAATCCAGCAAGAGAAGTTACAACACCAACCTCAGCTTTTAAACCAGATGGGAATATTGGTGCATTACCCATTCTTGCAGTAAATTGATCTGCACGAATAACACCACCAGGAGTAACCTGACCTGTACCAAGACTACCAATTCCAAGGACATCAGCAAGGAACTGATCGCCTTCAGAAATAGTAAACTCATCACCTGAATTTACAACTACATCTCCATAAGGAGTGTATGCAACATCTGCACTCGCAGGAACTGTTACTGTTCCACCAAGAGCAATAGTTCTATCTGTATAATAAACAACATCCAATCCCTCTGTAGAGGTAGGATCTACTGGAGTACCTAAACCAACCTTCGCAACAGCAGTAAGAGGATCTCCACCACTGAGAGATATGCTAGTAGCACTTAAGATACCAGAAACATTTACACCAGATGTATTTGCTTCTAATCTTTCGGTTCCACCAGCAGTAAATGCAATTTTATTTGCACCTGATGAATAGAAACCAGTATCACGGTCACCAACAATATAACCAGTTGGTAATGCTGCTGTTCCAGCAGTAAAACCAAGTCCAGCGATCATGTCGCTGCCATACCTACTTACATACTTGTTAGTAAGGTTAAATGGTGCAGCGTCAACCCAGAAAGCTGAACTACCAACACCTAATTCTACTTCATCATAATAAACAAAGGTTCTTGCAAGATTAATACTATACCATAAGTCACCATTGGTAGGACTTGAAGGAGCAGTAGCACCGATACTTACAGCACCGCCACCGCCACCACCACCACCGCCTCCAGCGATGCTAATGTTAACAGTATTTCCAACTGCTTCAAATGTATTACCTGCACCTATAAAGTTAAGTTGAGTAATACCAGCACCAATTGCTAATCCAGCAGATTGAATACCAACTGCTGAAACAAATGATGTACTGACACCTGATGCTTTGAGGTCAGCAATCGTAGCAATCCCAGTAATATTGAGATTTCTACCTGTTACCTCATCATATACAATGTCATCTTTAACAAATAAATCGCCACCAACATAAAGGTCACCACCTGTTGTGGTGATGCCTCCTGTGGCAGCGAGTGTAGTAACACCTGAGATATATGCTTCCGTCGCTCCTATACCACCCAACACATGGAGGGTGTAATTTGGAACCGACGTACCGATACCTACTTTTTGATTCGCAGAATCGGCTAGAAGAAGGTCATTATTGACCTCTAAACCATTCTTGACTACAAAATTCTTATTGACAGCCATTCGGGTTCACTATCCCCCAATTTAATTTACTTTTTGCTTTAGTTATTTATAAGATTTAAACTGCCAATCTTATAACAACCTTTGAATTCCCATTACTTCCACCTAATTGAGTATCTACTATGGTAACTGACCCATCAGTATATCCTGATCCACCACCAGCTCCACCAAGGTGAGTACCACCGTGTCCTCCTGTTGCACCATTACCACCCTCTCCAGCAGTACTCTCACCCTTTACACCTGCAGTTTGAATAATATCATATCCTGCTTTATATCCTCTAGTGATAGCAGCAGTATTAGTTACTTCCGTTCCATCAGATTGTATAAATTTAGTAAGAGTTTCCCCTTGATTAAGAACATTTAGTACATCACTACAAGGAGATATTCCTTGAGTTGCCCAAAAAACTCCTTTAGGACATGAAATAGTTCTTCCACCTGGACCACCTACTCCTGCTTCTGCCGTTGCTTGACTATCGCCTGGATATACGGTAGGAGATTGGTAGGCAGAACCAAAAATACCATCTCCACTCAAAGTACCTGCAGGGACAACACTACCACCAGGTTGTCCAGCAGTTGATCCACCTCCAGCATCACCACTTACATTTACACCACCACCGTTTCCCCCACCACCATCTGAACCAGCACTCCCACCTTCACCAACACATGCAATTAACTCTGCTTTTCTATAAACAAATGGAGCATTAATAACCTCATTCAAACCAGAAATAATATATTCAGTATTTTGCTCTAATGTAAATCTAATTCTAGAATATCCACCTTGTCCTCCTCCATTTGCACCCCTAGACTCTCCAATTCCTCCAAATAAATCCATTTCAATAGCAATATCCTTATCAGGAGAATATAAACTAAAATAAAGGACAGTAGATGTTGAAGATGATGGAACCATATCAAACGTATATGAACCACTACCAAGATCGTGTGATGATAAGGTAGCAGTAGACGTAGTTCCAATAGTCTCTATATTAATATTAGAAGTATCAACAGTTGATTGACAAATAAAATTAACTTCATTTGAAATCAAATCAGAAATATCCTCTGAAGTATGAGAAACCACGCACCTTATTCTTCTTGTAAGAATAGAATCTGACCTTATGGTTAATGTAGGAGTTTGTGTACCAGAAACAGTAATATTCTGAGATGTAGGTGGAGTTGCAGAAGCAGAAGTATAATTTATTTCTCCCCATCCATCAGAATTTGTAAATGATGGATTCAATGACGAACCAATAAGAGTAACCTGATTTGGGTCAAAAGTATTTACTCCTCCTTGCCCACCAAGTCCTCTAGTTACTCCATCATCTCCACCATTAGCACCAGTTACTCCTGACCCACCGCCACCTCCACCAGAACCAGCAAGACCTTCTCCAGATCCACCAGCAGACAAAGGAATATTGCCATTCGTGTTTTGTACAAATGCAGTATTAGCATCTACACCATTCTGCCCATTATTAGATGTTTGTGATATGTGACCAGCAGCACCGCCGCCACCGCCACCACCAAGAGCAATAGCTACAAGAGGATTATCTCCTGGCGAATGAATACGAATAGTTGTAGCACCACCGCCACCACCACCGTTAGCAGCACCTATATTTTGATTAGTTCCACTATCACCACCACCAGCACCACCTGCTCCACCTTGACCACCATTCACTCCATCTTGACCTCTATATCCTTTGGCTAATCTTACAACTTTACCACCTGCATTAGGAATACTAAACCATGCAGTCTTTCCTGCACCACCTTCACCACCTGTTCCAAAGTCACCAGGAGGTGAACCTATATCTCCATCTCCACCAGGAGCAGCAGCAAGATCTAATTTAACATCAGTTGCATCTGCTGGTATAATAAAACTTCCTCCATCAACTAATTGTTGGTTATATGAAGTTGAACCACTAGTATTATATGATATATCTCCATCAGTAATATCTTGTTCATCTAGTTGCCACTGATAAGATATACCTCCAGTAGAACCATTAGTTAACTGTGCAGATATTGTAAAAGTTGTATCTACATTCTGTATAGTAGCAGTCGTTGATGGTTGAGAAATAATATCAAGTATAGGAGTAACAGTAACTGTTGCTATACCTGAATTTAAAGGTTCATTTAATGCATTACCAGTTCTTGCTCCTGGTTGACCAGGTACATAATCTGCCTCAAGATAATATTGTGTATCATTATCTGTAGGAGTAATGATATTAGAAACAGTTAATGTACTGCTATTAGTTCCGCTATATTTTGTTCCATCAGTTAACTTTCCAAGACTATTCTCATACCACTGATACGCAATAGCACCTTTATTAACAGCAGTCTGAGCAAAACCTGCTGTTGCAATTCCAGTCAGAGTTATATTTGGACCACCAGTAAGTCCTACCCCAACTCCAGTACTGGCAATACTAACAGGGTTTGTACTAAATGATAAAGTTGGACCATTAAGATCCAACTTAGTTTTTATCTTCCCAAATAATGGACTCATGAGAAGTTCTGACCTCCAACAATACCATAAAGAGAAGCACCACCATCAAATGTCTTGAATGAATATATGTCAATCGCATTAGCAGTATTGGTAACTGTCGGAATAACACCTCCTGGCCAGTATACTGGTATACTTGCACCTCCCTGAGATTCAAAGTTATCTACATCAATAACCCATGTACCTGTGGCATTCATAACAGTCTTAATAGTAAATGATGAAGATCCTGATGGGATATTTTGAAGAACGAACTTACTAACACTCTGAGTCGCAGGTAATTCAAAGGTTTGTGCCTCAGTCAAATCTATCGTGACTGTATTAGATGAGATAGATAATGAGTTAACACCCTCAGAATAAGTTCTAAGTTTAGTATGTCCATAAACCTCAAGATTAGCACTAGGATTTGTAAGTCCTATACCAACCGAACCAATTCCACTAATAACAGTAACTTGTGTTGAATCAGCAGTTCCTACTTGGAATGGTTGTGTAGTAATACTGGTTTTAATACCAATTTCCGAAGCATAAATTTTACCATTTGTTGTATTGGTTAATGTAAAGTCAGAAGCAGTAATACCAGTAACACTAGAATTTGCAATAGTAGTAATACCTGCAAAGTAAGCATTGTTGTTTACATATAATCCTTGAGTACTATCTCCTGAAGCACCAATAACTAGAGCAGCATCTTGTTCTGGTAAAGAGGTTCCAATACCAACTGTATTAAGAGCAGTATTGTAAATTGCTCCAGATATTGCAGTCCATCCAGTAGCATCAACGTTTAAGTTAGTTAATGCAGAACCATCACCACTAAATGCAGTTGCGAAACATGTTCCAATAATATTAGTATCACCGTTAACATTCAACCTAAAGTCACCTATATTTCCAGTACCAATACCAACGTCACCTGTAGAATCTACTACAACTATATGAGTTCCACCAGCACCCACTTGAAGTGAGTTAGTTCCTGGTGTGGTAGTTCCAATTCCTACTTGATCTAGAGATAAAATATCAGAGTTCTTAGAAAGACTTACATTACCAAATCTTCTCCAGTCATTATCTACAGAGTAGACCCAACCAGTGTATCCACCATCTGCAGGGTCAGCATTGTAAACAATGTCACCTGGGTTACCTGATAGTGATGGTGTAGAAATACCAACGGTATACTTTCTAGAAACTGTTGCATCACCCTGTAAGAATATTGAATTAGACTCAATACCCTTAGTAGAGTTAGATGTTATCTTATTATTAACAATAACAGGTCCATTAAATTCAGAAGCAACCTTGTTATCATCCCCACCTTCTACCTTAATAGAACGAGTGATATTTGCTTCATCCGCAGAAACAATATTTAAACCAACTAATTCACTGATATCCTGACCAGTTACTGTTTGAACTGGAGTATCAAATATCTCTTCCTTACCTGTAAGAGAACTTAATCGTCTGTTACCATTATACGATACACCTTGGTCATTCATTCCAGTATAGAATACTGCACCAGCATCCTTTCTGATAGACTGTGCTAGAAGTTCTTCATTTACAGTAAGACTTCTATCTTGCTTATCAGGAAGTGCAGTTGAGTAGTTACCTGGACCATATCCAACATACTCAAATGTGTGACCAGAAGCACGAATAATAGAGTGTCTTCTAAGTTCAATTGGATTGATATAAATCTTTCTAACAACTGACCCATTTAAGTGAGTGTTTCTCTTAGTTCCTAAAGTTCCACGGAAAACACTGATAGGGTTACTTACAACCGTTCCTTTAACTCTTACAACCTCATCATCGATTGCTAAGTAGTCACCAATATTAATATCAGTGGTAGCAAGATCAGTAATATTAACTTGAGATGTGGTGGGACTTGCTATCGCAGAAGATAGAGAAGTGGTTACACCAGCATAAACTGGAACCATTCTACCATTTAAACTTTCATTATCTACAGTTGGAGTACCACCATTAGAGGTAAATCCTTCTCTGTAAACAAATTTTGAAGTACCTGTTGTTGCTGGACTGCTACTATTAGCACCAACAATAACAGAGAATGAATTTAATGATAGATTCTCTTTTACGACAAATGCACCATTGTAAGGAGCATTATCAAATCCAGCAAATCTTACCTTATTATCAACTTTTAATCCATGAGCATTTCCAGTAGTTGCTGTTGCAATTCCAGATACATTATCATATGTAAGAGCATTAATTCCTACAGATTCTCCAGTTAAGTAGAAGTAAGAATCTGTACAGAAATCAGCACCGATTCCAATAGAAGTTGTTGCTGTTCCAGTTATCGTAGATGCAGACTCAACATTAATAGTAGTTGCTGAACCAACAGCAGTTACTCTATACAACTCATTATATCCTGCATATGCTGCTGAAGATATACCTGCAACTCTAATTGAATCTCCTACATTATTATAAACTTTACTGATAGTAACCACTGCTTGAGTAAATCCAGTTGTAGTAGCAGTACCAGCAACAGTTAGTGTATGTGCCACACCAACCTCATATCCACAACCACCATCCATTATCTTGACAGCAGTGATAGTTCCACTTCCATCAACAGTAACTTTAGCAGTTGCATTTTCACCAGGAATTCCTGGACCTTGAGCAACTAAACGAGCATTATAAATTTCTCCAGATGATCCTGTTCCATATCCAGAACCACCACTTGTAAGATTAACACTCACAAGTCTATTCAATCCATGCTCTATAGGAGTTGTGATTGTATGAGCAGTTCCTGCAGAGTTAGAAATGATATTAGTAATACCAACACCAACCTCAATATCTTGATTATACTTCTCTAAAGTCTCCTTAGTAATACTACTTTTTACATCATCGACAACAACGTTACCAACTAAATCAGATTGTGCAAAAGATTTAGAAGCAGCAGGGTCAGAAACAGGGTTATCTCTATCAGTTTGAGGGAATAAATCCTGAACTGGTTGAGGGAAACTCTCTTCTCTGAATGGTGTAATTGTTGGTTTGTTGGAAGAGTTTAATAGAGTTAAGTAGTAAATACCATCTTGCTCTCCAGCAATAAACTTCTGAGACTCAGAATTCCTGTATAGGTAATAAGTATCTTTATATCTCTTTCTCTGAATATAAGGAAGAGAAGTAGTTCTATTAGAAGTATCATTACTAAAGGTACCAGGATTAGTACCTAATCCAACAGTAAATCCTGTGGCACTGGTGATACCAGCAACAGTGAATAGTCTGTTGAATCCTGAATTACCAACACCTGTTGTGTTAAATCCACTTCTTACATTAACTAACTGAATTTCAGAACCTTCAGAAAGTTTATGTGGAAGTTCAGTTGTTATGGTTGCAGTGTTATTTGCATTGTTCCAAATAGCATCAGCAATGAACCTATAGTTTCTTTGTTGGTTTACATTCGTAAGTGAACCAGTACCAAAATAGGTCTGAATCTCACCATCAGTAGCACCTATAGAAGTATTAGACTCCTGAATAATAAAGGCATCACTAGGTGGTTTTGCAACTCCTGCATCTTTAGGAACAACATATCTTGCACGATATAGTGTATCAACACTGTTTCTATTATCAACCTTTCTGTTGATAGATGTTCTTGGAGTAGATTCTCCTAATATTGCAGAACCAAATCCAACAACATTAGAATAAATTGTATTATCTGCAGCAGCAGTAGAAACACCAATAAACCACTGGGTGTTTGTAGTGTCATACTGGATAGGGTGTCCTATTTCACCTGAGTTTTTATCGGATACTCTACTTACAACACTTAGAACTCCACCCTTATTATTAATCTTAAGTGGATTATCAGTATTTGCATCGTTGACTGTCTTAGCAACTTTAATATTTCTATTAGTTGTTAATCCAGCAGTAATTGCATAATAAACGGTATTTGCTTCTAAACCATCAGGAAGTTGTCCAGTGTCACTAAGAACACGGATAGATTCTCCATTGATGAAATCATGTGCCTTAGTTAAAGTAATAACATTGCTGTCAGCACCAATACTATCAGAACCAATACTGTTGATACCAGTTATGCTTCTATCAACAACAAAGGATTTTTCAGAACTGGATTGAGATCCAGACATAACGATTTTAGCACTATATTCAGTAGTACCAACTAATAGTTTAAGACTATCATCTTTTCTTGCACCAATTCTATAACCTTCTAATACATTCTCAGGAGGAATGTCAGAGTTGGTCTTACCATAAAGATATAAGTTACCAGTAGAACCAACACCTACAGCAGTTTTGTGAACATCAATTGCTTCAAATTCTGTAGATACCTCAGTTAGTGGAATCTGCTTGGGTGGAATGATATGAGTAATATATCCCTTATCATCTTGCTTAAATGCGTTAGTCTTGAATCCTGCAGAAATTAATGCAGTTGCACCAAAGTTAGAGTTGGAGTTAGTGATAGAAATATCACCACCAGTTTCACTTACAAAATGTTGAGCATATCCAATAGCAAATACAGATACTGCTTGAATAACAGCATTGTTAGTTACCTTAATATGACTATTCTTATATTCTGGTTTATACTTTGCGTTTGAATTTGTACTTAATGGAGCAGAAAGAGATGTACTATCATCATATTGACCATCAGCACTATCATAGAGTACAAATGCGTTATCATCCTTTTGTAGACCGATACCAGTGAACTGGGCAACAACCATAGACTTGAATCCTGTTGCCTTGTCACCATCAGCAAGCATTCCGCACATACCATATACAGAACGTAATGACACGTTAAAGATATATGGAGAAGATGATGTAACTGTATCAGATGCTAATGCTAAAGTTGCACCTGCAGGATTTGGAATATTAGCAACTGCTGGTGCATTCTGAACTGTATATACTACACTGGTATCACTTGGTCTTTCTGCAACCACAAATTGACCATTATATCCAGCAACACTAATACCAGAAACACGGAATGGAGTATCTACATCCAATCCAGCCACTTTATCTGAAACTGTTGCGGTAACAGTAGTGGTTGCCGTTACACCATCACCAGATCTGATTGATGTGATACCAACTGCTTCTCCTGTTGAACCAACAATACGATATTCATCAATTTTAGGTTGAATATCTACTCCAGTAGAAGGATAATCAGGTTCAATTGCACGACCAGAAGATTGCCCATAAACAAGACCAACCTTTTCATAGTACATATCAAGGTCAGTACGAACCTTATCAGAATATGTTAAAAATGCGTCATTAATTGCAACTGGATTTACTCCATCTGCATATTCAAAGGTAGTTAACTTATGATGGGAAAAATTAGGAACAAACTCACTATTGGTATATCCATTATAACACTTTCCGTTTGGATTTGCGTCAAATACGGAAAATTGCCAAAAATAGCATCCACCAGTAACTCTGAATATACAAGAACGTTCAATATTATTGTCAGTTGGACTAGGAACGTATTTTGGTCTAATTTTGGTTTTTCTTAAATCAAGACCAACTATAGAAGTTCCCCTTGGGACAATAACTCCACCAAAAACACTATTTAACTTATATAACTCATTAGTGGCAGATTCTAGATTAAAGTTAGTTGTGAGATCGTAAGGAGGTAAATTATTCGATACTATACCACTTCTTAATTTATAACTATTCGCTCCATCAGGAATCCAACCAGGTCTATTATCAACTACATGTTCACCAGGATAAAGAAGTATTGTTGTTTTTCCGAATCTATCATTATCTAATCCTTTCTGATATGAAAATCTAGAAGACTCAATTAATGCACGTTGAATCGTCTTGAATGGACGGGTCAGTGAATTACCCTGATTTTCGATACTATCAGTTGCATCCAAATCATTTGGATTAACATAGAGAATTGTTCCTCTTGCCGATTTCAGAAAATTATCTAATCTGGAAAGACCCATTTTATTAACACGTATAGCCGTTATGGATTATTTATCATCATACAAATCCTTGCTCAACTTAACGTGAGGAAAAATTTGGTGAGTTTTTTTTCCGCCTTTTTTGGAACTAAAAGTCGAATTTCCCTCAGAGTGGATTCACATATGTAAGGACATCTTCATCAACAGTTTCACGTACAAATTTCAAGACGTTCATAAACTCTTCAGTGGTAGCACAGTCTACAACTTTTTCATCACCCTCATTAGAAAAAAGACGAACTGTTTTTTTAACGGGGTCAACTATGCACCTTGTCAAATATTCATCTTCCATTAGACCTTCCCATAATACAGTATATTATATAGAGAAGTTGTACAAATGTCAAATGGTTCTAGTGTTGATAATGCTACTGAACTTAGGATCGTTACCATCTTTATCAGGTCTATCCTCATAAGTCTCACCCTCATACTCAACCACTAGAGCATTTACGTCTTTTCTCTCTGCATATATGTGATAGAAACAATCAATAGGTATGCCTCCATTTGACTGAAGATATACTTTCTCATCATCCCATCTCTTTACAATAATATTTTGATGAGCACCTATTGGTTGTAATTGAACAGAGATACTTTCTTTATGCACTAAATCTTTCCAATAATAAGGTAACTCAATTACATTTTTATTCCTGAGTCTACCTCTATAATATACACCAACTTCTGGACCTTCAATACAAGCATGAGCAAGACGATATCCTTCTTTAGAAGGATGTTTCATATCAAATAGTTTTGGTTTTGAGTCTGCTACCTTATGCCTTGCTTCTAATCTACCAACAGAGTTAGTATCAGTAGACCCCTTTACATACAAATCTCCTTCAATGTATACATTTCCTACAGTCTTCAATGCAGTAGGGGTGTCACCAGAAACTCCAAGATTACTGGTAGGCATCGAACAATCTTCATCTGAATTAATCAGAGATCCAATCATCACAGTCGCATCAAGACCACTAAATTCAAAAGGATTACCAATATGAACTGGTCCTTCTGCTCCTATGGAACCATTAATCTTATGGTCACCCTCCCGAATGGTTTGGAGGTACATACCTGTTCCAAACTTTGCTTGTCCACCAACAGTTAAATCGTCGAAATTAAATGACATTAGTTATCCTCCTTTGTTTTGATCAACTATACGTTTTCCACCAACCTTAGAGTCTTTAACAGAACAAGCATCTGTAACACCTCTAATGATAGACCCATACATTTTCATAACTCCATTAGAAATAATTTCACCTCGTTGAGGACTACACATCCTATACATTGCTTTGGCATTGAGAAGATATTTATTACATTCAACTAAAACATTTTCAGTTGCATCTATTTTGATATTTCCTCTATCACCCTTATCACCTATGGCAATGAGTTCAATATCAGTCCCTTGCAATCTAATCTTTCCATTAGTAGCAGTAATACAAATATTACCATTCTTTGCGTTAAGAATCAAGCTGTCTTCTGGTTCCTCATTTGCACTGCCACATTCAACTTGAAAATTACCAGGTTGAACAACACTTGTCCATCCCTCTCTTTCACCATCAACATCTAAAGTAATAGAATGTTCAGCATCAGGAGTTTGAAGCATAACTCCAGAGGTAACTGCTGCATCTTTATGAATATGTCCAAAAGAAATCGACCCCTTCTCATTACCATATCTTATGGCACTATAATTCTTCTTGGTCGATGGACTATCTTTTGTATTGTCTATATTTTGAGACTGTGGCATGATTAAGTAAGATTTTCAGGGGTATCTGGTATATTTAACCGTGGATTATTACTGTTAGTATCAGTACCCTGTCTGAGGATTGCAGATGGAGGTGTAGTGATACGAGCATCAATACTTTCTTGAAGTGTATCGTAAACTTGGATTAGGTCACCAGCAGTTTGATACTGACCAGCATATCTAATACCATCTCTGTAGAATACAGAACCATAGTAAGGTCTGCCATCATAGTATCCTGTCTGTTTCAAACCAACTAAATCAGTGACTTGAATCAACTGGTCAGGTCTAACGTCAAGAGGATCTCTAACTACTTCAAAGACTGGTCTGAATCTAGCATTAACTCCTGGACCTGTGTAGGGTACACCTGAGGGTACACCTGAACCATCAAAAGGTGGTGAAGGTGGGGAAGGTGTTCCAATACCAGGATCATCAGGTGGTCCTGGTGGTGTGATGATGAAAATTGGTACTGCTGTAAATCCAATTCCAGTAGATATAGTTGTCACTCCAATAATTCTACCAAAGGGATCAACAATAGGTTTAAATTTGGCATCATTATCAGGAGTTATACCTATTCCTACACCTCCAGTATATCCAATACCAGGATTAGTAGGAACTATATCTACCAATTTTAAAGTTACAGGATATCCTGTTCCAATACCAGTAGGTGGTGGATCTGGGAATCCAGTACCACCATCAATAATTTCAACTCTGGTTACTACACCTTTACCATCCACATTTTTTTGACAAGGAGCAGGTATCAATACAGCAGAGATTGCCATAGGATTTGCTTCCCAAGACTTACCTAATCTTATATCATCAGAACCTGCTACAGGGAATGTCTCATTCTTTCTCGTAACACTCACAGCAAAAGCACTTGGATTATTATCAAATGCTTGCGAACCTCTATAATAATCAGAAGTTAATTTAGTAAATAATCCATCAACATTACCAGCATGAGCACCAGAAGTTATATTCGTTCCTCTCGCAGATATAGTATGTTTACCTTTAGTTACTTGTATCTTTTTCCTTTGCCCTATAGTCCAGTTTGAGGAATCCATCTCAGAAACTCCAACCAATTGATCAAAAGAACCTCTAATTATTTCTTGACCGTCCAAATATAGAGAACCATGAGCATCATTTGCAAAATGAAATTCATATTCCCCATCAACATCAAAATCCACATTACTCCATTCATAAGTTACTATCTCTCCTAAACCTCCAACTTTAGGATAATCAGGAGAAACTCCACTGTTTCTTATAAAACTACCATAAGAAGAATGTTTATAGTTAAATAATTTTGGTCCTTTATATACAACACCATTCCTAGTAGATGATGTATTAACATCATTACCAATAACATACTTACAAGTATTGCCATTAAAGTCATAAAATCTTCCTTCGGATGCTACACACATTATGTCTTGCCAATCCCAATCAGAAACATTATCAGGAAGATCTTCCATCTGAACAACATTATCTCCTTTATTCCTCAACTTAATATTAGAATTATTATTTTGTGTAGAGGTTAATGAAGTTACTGAAACAGTATGCGTTTGACTTCCGCTTCTACCAGATTGTGTCCATACTTTATCACCAAAAGTAATTCTTTGAACAGCAACTCCTGCTCTTCGTGGATTATCGTTCCAAGATAAAGTAAGAGTAATTTTTACATCATCTCCTTTATGATTAATACTTCTCCCATCTGCTGCGAAAGATGCTGTTCCTCCAGTAACTGAATCTATAGTAAATGATGCGTTAGGATCAGTACCATCCCCATCTTTCAATGCAAGTCTTGTTCCATTATTTGTAACATTAATTGGATTATTGGCAGCATTCAATCCAACATAATTAATATTAGGAGCATTTTGAGTTGTAATGTTGCTAGTAAATTGAACATCATAAACTCTTCCTTTCTCAACAGAATATGTATTACTGACGTTTATATCTTTACCTGCACCATATTCTTTTGACTCTGAGAACAGTCCACTAATAATAATAGAGTTAGCATAAAGACTAGCAGTAGTAGTTTTAAAAGTTACATCTGCATAAACTCTTCTTGGAGAAGGATCTGCAGACTGCCAATCCTTGGTGCTAAAAATCTTCTTATCAATGAACGTTCTTGGAGATTCATAATCTTTCCAGTTCTCAACCTCAACAGTTATAGTGTGGTCACCTCCCTCCAATTCAATCCTACGTAATGGTTGTTTCTTTTGAGTAGGTCCAGCAAGTGTTTCATTAGCAAGTCCTGGAGATTCTTCTATAGTTGATAACTCCTCATTCATAAATCTCTGATAGGGAACACCATCAATTAAAATTCTACCCCAATTATCCACCGCACCTTTAAGTCCATACGCTCCAGAATAAGGTAAATTAACTGTCCATGAGTTTCTATAAACTACTCCTGTTCCATCACTACCTGACGTAGATAAAGGTGGTAGTGGAGAAAGAGCATACTGATTTAAAAACTTACTCCAGAAAGGAAATCCTACTACAGGATGCCATACTTCCTCGGAACCAGGAGATCTTGTTGACCAAATAGGATTTGGTGGACAACCACCATCACTTTCTGGTATTGGTATAGCAGGAGGTAAAGGAAGGGGAGATTCAATACTTAAAGCAACACCTAATGGATTTTCATTCCAAGACTTAGAATCAAGAACATCTTCTTCTACAATTTCTGTTTCAATATTTACTCCAAGAGCTATTGGATTTTTACCTCTAGTATATCCTAAAGGTCCACCAGCAGTTTGTTCTACATCAGCAGTGATTTGATAGGTTCCTTTCCTGATAAATCTAGTGTAAGTAGATTTTCCTGATGATACTTGTTTTAAAGATGCTATACTAAAATCAAATCCATCTTTATAAATGTCTACTTGATCACCAATACGCAACCTAACATTATCATCAACCTGAACTTCAATTTTATAGTTAGCACTAATAGGAAAGGTAATAGTATTCCATATAATAGTATGAGTTCCTGCTTTATCAGTCGTATACCTAGTGCCAGGATTAAAAGGACTAATTCCATAAATGCCCATAAATCCATTTGAATTATTAAGTTTCCACAATTCTCTATTTGCTTTATCAATATAATCTTTAGTATTAAAAATACTTCTTATCTCTATGCTTGAAGCAGGAACATCATCACCATAAGAAACGTCAGCAGTTGTGCGAGTAGCCGTATATTTAAGTTTGTTACCAATCTCTATAGTATGAATCTCACTACCACTCCTACCACTTCTTGTCCAAACTTTATCTCCTATTCTAATTTTTTCTATTGCTACTCCAGCAGTTCTCTCTCTATCATTCCATTCCAACCTAAGAATTGCATCTCCCTTTCCTTCAATACTCCTTCCATCAGCAGAAAATACTCCATTTCCAGCAGTAATAATAAAACGTGCATTTGCATCGTTACCATCACCATCTTTTAATCTAAGTTCTTTTCCATTACTTGCAACAATGATAGGATTGTTTGCAGGATGAAGACCTTCAAATCTAATCTCTTCTGTACCACCAGTAGACCTATCAAACCCTTGATTTTGATCAACTATATTAGATACATTTGGTTGTATAGCTCCTGGTTTTTTAAACGTATTATTTTTTAGAATAAAACTAAGTTTATGTTTTCCCTTAGTATAAATCTTTTTAATCGGTGATGGATTTTCATTCGACTTCCCAAAGACACCTACTTTCTGGTCATCAATATAAAAGTCAGCAAAATTTTCAGCACCATCATACAATCCTCTGAAAATATATTCTCCCTCTGTAGGAAAATCTTTCTCCCATTCAAAAGTAAAAGATTCTCTTGCCTTATCACTTCCTGCTACATTAGATGGAGGGACTGGTGATATAGCATACTTATTCATAAAGGCACTCCAGTTCTCATGAGTGACATCAAACTTTTCTTTTACAGTTCTAGTACCTCCCATTCCGTTACTAGTTTGAAAGATTACTCTAATCTCTGAAGGATTTTGACCTCTTCCAGTGAACCAAGGTTTTTTATACTCTGCAAGTGCTTTATTATAATCATCTACTGCTCTCTGATAATCAGTTTTTTCTGCTTCTCTTCGATAAATTTCGGGATCCCAAGGTCCAAGATCTTTTCCATCTGCTGAATATCTTCTACCAAATCCAGCAATATCATCATCACAAATTTTATACTCTTCAACATCTAATCCATCGTCATAATATTGAAAAACAGTTACACCTTGTGTGTCAATAAACGCTTTTGCTTTTGTTCCTACACCAATACCACAGGTATCTTTCAGTTCTACCAAAGGTTCATACTGATATCCAAATCCACCTCTAACTACATCAACAGCAAGTACAGCACCATCAGATCCAACAATAGGATTTGCATGAGCACCTACTCCACCACCCCCATAAAAATGAACTGATGTACCACAAACTGGTTCATATTCCAAATCAACTCCACCTTCTGTAACAGCTACTCCTACTGGATTACCATTCTCATCAATATCAATATATCCTGCACACACATCAGTTCCTTTTGGAACAAGATCCTGTGGTATTAATGCATTAACCTCATTTATATCTAAGTACTTTACAAAATCTCTATTCTTAACAATGAATACAGTTCCTGGATTACTCTTTGCATATTCATTAGCTTCACAAATACTGACGTTAGTTACATAACCTCTCTCGTCAGAGATGTAACCAACATCTATTCCTTCTTTTGTAGGCGAATCAAAGATATTAAATGTCATAAGAGTATTTATTAGGTATCTCTCAACTGATCTAATACAGTATCTACATTAGACCCACCAAAATTAAGATCAGGTTCTCCTATAGATGGTTGTATGAAAGGAAGTGCTGCTTCTGGTGTTGGAATCTTATCAAGAAGTATACTAGGATCATCTTTATCTATTGCTTCTTTAGCAATATCCTCAATTTCGTTAACAAAATTACCAACTGCACCAAAGGATGGCATCTCCTGCTCTGTTTGTCCAGCACCTCCTCTAGCAAACTGATATAAATCAGAAACTGCAGGGTTTGGTGGTAATTCAAATGGGAATATATTTGCTTTCACATTTTCAAAATTTAATGCAGCAGAAACATTCCCACTTAAATTGCCTATCAAACCTAATATATCAGATAACTGCTGTCCCTTACTACCCTCTGCTATTCCTTGACCAGGATTATTACTAGAAGTTACTGTGAAAGTTGCATCATTATTTCCACCAACTATTGCTAATACATCTCCACTTTGATACTTAGAACCAGGATTAACTATATTAATACTACCTGGATTAATAGGACCATGTACTACATCTATAGTAAATCGAGCATTAAAATCACCTGTCTCAATCTGCATAAGAGTATTAGGCACGTAATTAGTTCCTGGCGTATGAACAAATATAGTACTAATGACTCCCCCTGATGCTTGAAGATTTACTTTCATTCCAGTTCCCGTTGCTGAACCAACAATACTACAGTTAACTCCATTTTGATTATTTGGATATCCAGTTCCTTGATTAACCCATGTAAAATTTGCTACACCTGCTCCAAGAGGTAATGACCCAAGACCACCCGTAGAAACTCCTACATTCACCGTTGCTCCTCTACCAGCACTTGTAGTAATACCAGGATTGATATTAGTATACCAGTAAGTAGATAAATTCTCAGCAGTTACATAATCACTACCACCCCTTGATAAATTTAAAACTTCCTCATCATTTTGAGATAGAATAGCACCTTCAGGTAAAGAATTATCAGGAAGTGTTTCTGGATCATCTACTATCTTAAGTTGACTCTTAATATCTTCTAGAAATCCATTCATCTGAGTAACAGTAGAATCATTTATCTTATTAATACGTGCTTTATTAGAATACAAAACTCTACCTAAAAGATCTTCTGCACTACACACAGGAACTTTAGGTACTGTTAATGGTATGGAGTCTAACCAATCAGATGATTCAAAATAATCGTCTTCCCAATTACTTTCAGAAATCTCTTGAACTATTGTATTAATGTCCTTCTCTGATGCTAGTGCTGCATTTAATTCTCTACGAGTAGGTGCTCTACGAGCATACTCTACATATGCTGCAGCAATTTTAGTTTCAATAGGACCACTAATAGAAGTTACTATATCATAATCACTACCTCCACCATTAGCAACTCTTTGCTTAATCTCATCAAATAAACCATTCAAATTAAACATCTTATCCATTATAGATTTAATCTGATCTTCCAATCCAGCAGTCATAGCACCATAAGATTCAAGTGCATTTTCACCAGTAATATCTTTTATATCTGCAAATTGAAATCTCATAGTCGATGGTAGTGCAGATACCTTCGCTGTTAGTTCTTTATTAATAGTTTTACTAGTATATTCCATCATTTTATTAAATGGAACTTTCATATACTTTGCTATTTCCTTAGAACTTTTTCTTAACTCTGCCTCTAATTCTTTTATATCACCCATCTTACCTGAGACTGCCTCAACATATCCATATTCTTGTTGTGATTTGAAAAACTTATCTGCCTTTACACTTAAGTTATCCATTGCAGTTTGGGTTGCCTTAATAGATGAACCAACAATATCATCTGGTTTCATTAAGACAATTTTTTCTCTGAATTTATCATCTAATCCAATATCACCTGCAGAAGTTAAATGTGGGTTATCAGAATTTTCTTTTGTGGGATTACTTTTTGGAGGAGTATCAGGAGCATTCTCTTGTCTAGAACGATTCTTAGTACCTTGTTTTACAACACTTGTTATAAAATTAGAACCTAATTGTTCTATCTCTTCATCTGTTTTACCTTGCAATTTCCATTCTTCATTCAGACTATTTAAATCTTCTCTTGCAGAAACAATATCTGCTTGTTGATTAGTAGTAGGTTGAAATCCAGGTTTACCAACATCACCAGAATTTATTTCTTCTTTCGCAACCTCTGGGTCAATAGGTTTCTTAGCAAGTAAACCTGATTTAGGAACTAAATCATTTTCACCTGACGCATTATCTTTAGGTATATTTGTCTCTGAGAATCCACTAATAGGAGAAAAATTCTTTGCCCCTGTTAGAGATGTTGCTTGCTCCAAAGCAGTCTGAGTGTTGTTACCCAGAATACCCATAATGATAGGGACTTGTCCTTCAGGACCGTCCATAAAGAATCCAAAGACAAAGTTACCCTGCCTTATACCTGGAGTCTGATAGACCTCTCCTTGACCACCACCTGCAGTGATGGGATACATTACTTGAGCCCAAGGAAGTTGTTGGGAAGGAATAGTTTCTTCCCCACGATCATGCAGTCCAATAATTCTTACCTTATATCTTCTTCCCCAACCTTTAATATTTTGCTTGTTATCAAACTTATTTGGATTTACATTATCTCGCCAAACAGAGTCATCAGGGATTTGGCCTATCCACCAATTAAATCCCTGACCTAAGTAACCTTGGTTAAATAATGACCCTGCTTCCATTTAATCGTCGTATACCTTACATTCGTCTGCATCTGGATGATTGTCACAATACACTTCTAGATGACTATCTTCATGACGTGTATGATAATCATTTATCTTACCTTCATTCGCATCTACTTTATCATCCTTATGATACACATCATAATCAGCATGAACATTTTCTAAATCTTCTTTGCTATATTCGTGCATACCATGATTAGTATGCTCCTTACCATCTTTAGGGTCAATGTAAACTTCGTGTTCTAAATCGTGTTTAATAGTCATAAGTTTAATTAAGAACGGGATAAGTGATTACCTTCTCTACCAACAGAGTCTCTAACTAAATTTAATTTAGTATAGGTTCCTTTGCCAGAAAAATAATGACATAAATCTACTATAATATATAGACCCCCATCTTCCTTGTTTACTTCGTCGTCATTTTCTTTTGTTGACTTAGGAACATCAACGAAGAGGGAGTTTCCTATATGCAAAGATAAATCTCCAGGTATAGTAATTGTCATTTGAGAGGAATATAATTGATTATATCGCATAATAGATTGATTAGCAATATCAATATACTTAAAGTTCTCATCCTTTGACTTTGTAAGTTGCTGCTGGTCTTTACCCTCACCTGTTCCATCAGGAAGAGAACCTACATCAAGATAAAAGTATGTTGTACGAGAGAAGTTTTTCTTATCACCCTCACGATTGAACATTGCATTCATTGTAGGCAATCCTTTTCCTGCATGTTTTATAGGGTGACTTGCTGCTGAGTTTGCATTCTCTTCTGCACCAGTAGTATTATCTGCAGAATTAGTAAGCACTTCATAATAACAATCAAAAGGATTGAATGTAACTATACGAGTATCATAAGCACCCAACTTTAATTTTTGTTGAACATCAACTCTATTATCCTTTTCATATTCAAGTATCCTTACATCATATCCTACAGGCAATTCTTCACCAGGACTATTAGTATAGATAACAGATTTTACAGGTGGATTCTTTTCTTTATCCATCAAAGAATCTATAGATTTAAAATAAAAACCCTCAGAGGTTTCATAATTTAAAAATCCAGCAGTTTTTTTAGTACCACCATCAGGAACTGCTTTTGATGATAACCAATTTAAAAGATAGAATGGTTTACGACAGTTGCCAATAAAGTTATAAGTATTTTGAGTAGTTTCAACATCTACTTCTTTATCTGTCTTGAAATATGTTTCACTTGTACTTAAAATCTTGTCTATATGATCTGATATCTTACCATCAAATCTTTCATTCACTCTTATCTTTTCATTTAAAATTAATTCCTTGGATACTAAATCAAGTTGTACCATAGACTTAGTAGACTCATCTAGGAGAGGAGTTATCTTAT
>Ga0209992_10001780_pt1 | contig 21457 bp, 26 predicted proteins | sample 2SBtaG_2_FD_182564 | JGI IMG/M metagenome (GOLD analysis project Ga0209992, IMG submission 182564) | Deep subsurface microbial communities from Kolumbo volcano to uncover new lineages of life (NeLLi) - 2SBTROV12_ACTIVE470 metaG (SPAdes)... | ecosystem: Environmental > Aquatic > Marine >... | reverse complement strand
GAACCTGGTGCGTGGCGAATCGAGATTAATCCTTCATCCAAAAATTTTCAAGATGTTTTCCTCGTGGTATTACTTCCAACACTAGGTAATTCATCACCCCCTCATCAAGTCAGTCTACTTGAGAATGCAAATCAAATTGGATGTGAAATTATTGGCCCTTCACGAATAACACGATGGTGGTTTAGTCACAACAAAGAAGGACTCTCAATCGATTCCAGCGACCATAACAAATTAAAAAGGGTGCACAATATTGGAATTTCCGAAGATTCGAATTGAATCCTGGCGCCTAGCTACATTTCAAAAATATTTCGTAATGCTTGACGACAAAGGTATACGACACATTTCACAACGTAAAGCTTTATGGGTTCGCGTGAGAAATCCAAGCTAATACTGAAGCACCATCATTGTCATATCGTCGATTGAATTTACTTCCAACATCGAAAAGATTTTTTTTATTCGTGCTTTTCGATCTAGCCTTATATGATTATCGATAAGATTTTCCAGTCCACTAACCCCAATTTCGTGAACTCCATCCGTTTTCGCCTCGATCAAACCATCGGAAAAAATATACAACGAACCATTGCTAAGGTTTAAGGATTCCGTAGGGAAATCCGTACTACGCAGACCGTGAGAGATACCAAGAGGATACGTTTTAGCGGGAAATCTCGAATAAACTCCTTCCGAAGATCGAAAAACCGGCGGCAAATGTCCCGCATTCGAAAATACAACTTGACCCGTTGAAGGGTCGAATACACCCACCATAGCAGTCACAAACATCCCCCGAGAACTCGTTGAGGACAATTGAGCATTCATCAAAGACAATATCTCACACGGTGCTATTTCCATATTTGCAAACGCTCTGAATAACGACGTAGCTTGGGCCATGACCATGCCAGCATGTATCCCTTTGCCCGATACATCTCCTAGTGCAAAAAAAAATACTGTGATCATTGGCGGGAAAAACATCGTAAAAATCTCCTGAGATTTCCCGTGCGGGTTTATTTAATGCGTAAATAGGAAAAGTATCCATGTTGAATTGAGGCAATAAATGCTGCTGAACTTCCATAGCCAGCTCTATTTCGCTCAGAACACGACTTCTCCATTTTTTTATTTCGGAGCCAGATCGTTCAAGATTGTACAACAAGTGATTATAATGAAAACCAATCTGCCCGGCATCGGTAAACGGATCTTGTGGGGCTCTCAACCCGAGGTTTTCGCTATCTGCTTGGTTCCGCATCATCTTCACCAACTCCCAATGGTCGGTGCTGGCATTGTGTTCGGCAATATTCAAACCAATATCCTCAACGACTGCTGATACTCTAAGTGGGTAAATTTGGTTGATCAAGAGCAGTGACAGATAAGCAAATCCAAATACCGACACCCCAACCACTATGACCCCAAATAGCTGGATACTAAACTGCGTAAGAGCCGATGCACCACCCGCAAATCTCTCTGGTTCTCCAAAAACAGCCACCGCCAATGTTCCCCAAACTCCGGCGAACAGGTGAACCGGAATTGCGTCAACCACATCGTCCACTCTAAATCGTTCCAGCACTTCTTTTCCAAACGCAGAAAAGGCTCCTCCAATGGTTCCGATTAAAATAGCATCCAATTGAGTCACTATGTTACAACTGGCAGTAATTGCAACCAATCCAGCAAGCGGGCCACTCAATATATACGAAGGTTCTGGCTTTCCCACGCGAACCAGCCCGATAAACGATGATGCTACCAACCCAGCCGCACCCGCTAAAAATGTATTAATCAAAAATGACCGGGACGGCGCTATCCAAAACCCCATTGCTACCGCCATTAAACCCAAACCACCCTGCCCATAAAATCAGAGTACCAAGTGCTGACAACGGGATATTCGCCCCATTAAACCGACGCAACCCCATTTTAGAATCAAATCGCCCAAGACGAGGTCCGATAACAATCGCCGCAGCCAACGCAACCCATCCGCCAACACTGTGTACTACAGTCGATCCCGCAAAGTCATAAAAACCCAATTGCAGCAGCCATCCATTGCCTCCAGACATGTAAAGCCCTCTCCAAATCCAATGACCTACGACGGGGTATATTATTGCAGCGGTAATAGCAGTAATAATTAAATAACTATAAAATCGCGTTCTTTCGGCGATGGTACCCGAAATAATCGATGCCGACGTTGCAACAAACATAGCTTGTGCAACAAACATAGCTTGGAAAACAAAAAATGTGTGGTCTCCAGACTCCGACGACGAAAAAAGAAACTTGTCAGTACCCACTATCCCTTGCCAACTGTCTCCGAACATCCAAAATATCGAAATCGAAATCCCAAAATCTGCAATATTTTTAAGCGCGACGTTAATGTTATTCTTTTTTCTGGACAATCCAGCTTCTAAACACAAAAACCCCGGTTGCATGGCAAAAACCATGACGGCACACACCAAAATCCACAAAGTGTCGAGTAGGGTCGGAGTATTCATCGGGATCAAATCAACCGGAACCATTTACAGCAATTCATTAGATTGGAATTATTATTTAATCGCCCACATTGATTGAAGCAAGCATTTTATCTACATTGAGCCCGCTTTTTTCCGGATCAACGCCGATTAAACTACACAGAGAAACAATTTCAATATGCTCTACCAAATTGGTCTTGCCATCGCTCAAGCTAATAGCCACGCACAAACGAATGAGCAACTGGGCAACTTCTTTATCTAACGCCACAGACTGAACTGCCGCCACCGCTTCCTGATGCCCAAGCTTGGGTGACTCTGCAATGAGATCAACAAAATAATTAAAAAGATCAACCCCTTTATGAGGGTCGAAAATTTTCAGCTTATCCAGAGTTGTCATGATTTGATCAAGCCGTATCCGATCACAAAAATAAACCTGTCCATCGGACATGGATACCATTGCACAAGCGGCCATTGCAGCTTTTAGAAAAGGTTCGTTTCTCTTTTTTTCCAAGCGGTTCTTAAACAAGGCCGCAAGTTCATCAATAATGCTAGTCATTCGAATATCATTGTGAAGTGCAGAATAATCTTTTTCCTTAATTTCTCAAAAACCGGTACCATGAGCCAGTTTTAATTGCCGATATTTGTATTTAAGCACCTGCCAGAATCTAAACCGTCGGTACACCCCGCACTATAGAGAATTGACTCTAACCGCTTAATACTGAGTCGGAGTCTAACGCATCCATCACGGTATCCGTTGCAATTCGAATCGTTTGTTTCCTATGCCAAGACAACAGGCTATAACAGCACTGATAATTAATGACTAAAGAACATTGCATGGAAAATTCACAACCTACTTACTATATATCGGAAGATTTACCCCTTCCAATGGCACAGCGACGGAAATAATAACCTCTTCGAACCAAATGGAACCTAAATCAGAACGTCACTGCACTTATTCTTCAGGTTCCACACAATTTGACCCACCACGTAGATCACACAACCGGTAACGCAGTGAGGCAACCCAGAATATGTAAGCCTTTTCGACATCATTCCATTCTTCGGTCACCCCACTAAGATCTTTTGTACCACCGCGGCGATCGACCGCTGCCACAAGGAGCGTTCCAGTTTGAGCATCCACCAACTTCATTTCAATACTGGCCGACCCCACAAAACCCGGCTTTCCCCCAACAATATAGCCTTTAATACCAGTCAAAACCCTGGTCTGAGGAATGATGGAGGTAATTGTATCCATCGCTGGGCTTGACGCTTCTGCCTCGGTAATAGCAAAAGTAGCACGCATTACCCCGGGCCCCTCGTGCTGAACAATTTCGTAATCTTGGCTCAACGCATCATAAAGGTGACCATGGAGAAAATTCGCCAGCGTCTGAAGATCTTCTTTAGAAACATCCTCCGTTTCTTTATCTTTCCACACCGTTACTGGATCCAGGATAACCTTGGTGTAGGAGTCCCAGTCGGCATTCGGATTTATATATCTAAGCAGCGCCTCTCCATCATCTCCTTCCTCAAGAAGCGAAGAATCACTACCCAGAAAGCCCGTTTCTTCGACATCCCGTCTTTGCTGGGTTGCCGCACATCCTTGTAGGATAAGTACGAAACAAACCAAAACCGTAACCGACCTCACAACCCCAATCATTTTTCAAATCTCCACAATTACATTTAGTAACTTTTAAACCGATCGTGCCACAGACAAATCGATCGATACCGATTAGATGTAGCTCAACTCAATTTTTTCAACACCTACTGTCCTGATAGCGTAAGAAAAAAGCTAGGCCAAACCCCAAAAATCAAAGAAATCTGACCAATTACCTTACCCGTTACAAGAATTTTAATTCACCGTATAACCTTTACCTTCCATGCATCCCTTGTATGCACGATCGTAGTTACTACGCATACTGTTGATCTGCGCAGCTTGCTGTTGTTGTTGGGCTTCTTGCTGATTCCTCTGGTTTCGGTTTCTAAAGCCACGAGTGACACCGCCAACGCCAGCGCCTATCGCGGCACCTTTACCGGCATCACCAGCAATAGCTCCGATAATTGCACCCCCTGCAGCTCCCCGTGCCGCACCCCCCAAAACACTCGAGCCGGACTGGGATGAACCCGCCTGCACTTGGGGCGCATTCATTGGATCGAATCCAGTTTGATTTTTGGCCCAGCCATAGCAGGAAAATTTATCCTGTTCGGTCTGCTGTTGGCTCTGGCCCTTTGCGGGGAAAACGTAGAGTTCTGCCTGAGCTACCGAAACCAGAGCGAATAAGAAGATGTTTAAAACGATTATTCGTTGAAAGTTTTTAGCCATTACTATGTTCCTCGGAAGATTGTTTTTGGTTTGATACGTTAACTGGAAAACCCCAATTATTTGAACGATTTGAACATTTCCCTAACTGCATAGTCGAGCCTTTGGCGGACAACATCAACGTCCTTACTGTTTTGCACATCAGCGGTTGCCTTACCCATCCACACTACATATTCGGTCTTGGTATCAATCAGAGCTACAACTAATGCAGCCTTGGGAACATTTTTGATGATATCTGCATTGGTTTCCTTATCAACCTTGAGTTTCATCGCCTCCATATCGACACCAACAAAGAATACAACACCCAGATCCGGTGCAGTCAATTCATTGTAAACGTCTTTTTTTCGCAGTTCCCGATCAACCAAATATTTAATATCGCCGGAAATATTCATTTTTGGTGGCTGCCATTTCTCTTCAGGGTCTCTCAATAAAGACATTTCGCCCAACCAAGCATAAGTCTTATACGAGTCAAACTTGGCTAGCGGCGAAGCTTCCGTTTCGATAACAATATCTTTGGTGACTGATGCACAACCTGCCATTACCAATAACAGCATTGCTAAGCCTGAGATATAAAGTTTATTCATCATTGTATTCCTTCCGGTTAATTAAAAAGCTGCGTCTGCCCAATGGTCTAGATTCAATCCCTAAGTCATACAAATGGATTATCATACCAAGCAAGTGGACACGCATTCGTTATAATATCAGAGACTTTCGTTCGAAGTGTAGAAACGTAAAGTACATTTCTTAGCAGTCATTTTCCAACAATACCCCGACAGTTTTAGCCCATAAGTTTCTCAAATTTTTTAACCGGTTACTATAAGCCATTTTCAATGGTCGGCTATCAATTTTGCAAGTCACCGGATCAAGCCATTTTCCTGCATGTCACTTCTGATTACATCGGCAGTTTCACTGATAACACTATCGGTCGATCCAGGGTTCATGCTTTCGGTCATCCCTGCCCAGACCATAGTTGCGGTCGAGGTGGCATACACGCGGGTTTCCATACGCACAATGGTATCGGTTGTCGTATAGGCTGGCTGGTATACTGCCTGGTAAGACGAGCGGTAATAACCATAGTAACCCCCTCCCCCCATGGTGGGGATGTAGTCAACCCTCGCCGGCACTGTTCGCTGCTCTTTATCTATGGACTTAAGACTGGTAATAACCACTGAATCCACGCCCGTCTCTTTGACAATAGCAGTCATTTCGGCTTTGTCATCGATACTCGCAAGGTCAGGAATCAAGGTGTAGCTGGTGACAGCCTGACCACCATTATCTCGAATAATTTTGACCAATTCGTCTTCAAAATAACGACGTTGAATATCATTTTTCATGATACCAATAACCAAAACATTTTTGAGTTTAGGGCCAGAGTATTCAATATCGTGCCACCGACTCACCAATTTAGTCGAAGAACATGCTGAAATAGCCAGTAAGGCAAAGATGATACTAAGACGGATAATGACAGTTGCAAATGATTTCCACTTAAATATTTGTTTCATAACCCTAATGTTTGCTTATGGATCAAAAAAGGAACCGCTAATAGGACAGAATCACCTTGCAACATCAATCACACTCACCCTCGTTCGTGCCAACCACCCGTTCATCACTACAGGCGCTACAGGCATTGGCATAGGTTTTTTCGGAATCATCCTTCAGGACACCACAAACAGGGAGATAATTCATAGTACACACTTGCGGTCTGGGATCCGGACACAAATTATCAATTTCTTCGAATTTTGCAGCTTGATTCTGGCAAGCACCGACTAAGACCACCCCTAGGAAAACCGAAATAAATGCTGGATTGTTAGAGTTCATACTTGAATTCCCTAATGCTGTAACTGTGTATCAACTTACTGGATTTAAGATTTATAGTCCAGAGACAAATAACTCAGTTTTGAATATTGCTTAACCATCGACCAGAGTGCGTTACACGAGCATCCGATCAAGCTATTCCAAAGAACTCATTAAGAATAAAGCGTTTTAGTCAGCTATAGAGAAGACAAGAAGTAAGCTCTATCAATCCTTTTTGATCAAGGTTAGCGGGTTGATTACAATGACGACACCTATCCAGTAAGGTCAAATGATGGCAGTAATGATCGTCAATATGTATAACAATTTCAAAACATACCATTTTTTCTATTTATTGGGAGCACTCCTCTTACTTCTGCTAACGATTCCAATTGTCAGAGATCTATACGGGACGAAGAACCAGCTTGCCGGCCAAATAGTTTTTTCAACAAGTTTGATTTTCTCGGTTTTAGGTCTAACTAAATCGTTCAAATGGCTAATGATCGGATTATCACTGGTGTTAACCGGTATAACCTGCAGTTACCTGTTCATTTATTCCAAACATCCAGCGTTGGTGTACCTAGAATTAATCAGCGAGCTGCTATTTCTAATCCTAACAATTATCTTTGCAATCAAACAAGTTGTTTCCTCTGACACCATAAATCTGCACAATATATTCGGAACCATCTGCATTTATATATTGCTTGGTGTTATCTGGGCTATTTTATTTTTATTGGCCCATCTATTAATCCCAGGGTCCTTTAGCGGAATTTATGACGGCACCCAACAAATACAGTTGCAGGACTTTTTGTATTTTAGTTTCGTCACATTGACGACCTTAGGCTACGGTGATTTGCTACCGTTGAGCGCAACCGCAAAAACTCTCGCTTACATCGAAGCTATTTTCGGTCAGTTTTATATTGCAACCCTGGTGGCGGGACTGGTTGCCGTTCATATATCCAGTCGTGATAGTGGTAATCCTAAACAAACTTAGCAGCGAGTTCGCATTGACAAAAGTTATTACCTTCTCCAGCACCAGGAAATAAACCGTACATCAGCACCGATAATCCTGCGAGATTAGCAACCTGTTTATGGTCTCCAAATGCAGAAAGCGTACGTGGTTTGTCGATCAAATTTGCACCAACATGTGCACTTTTCGGGCATTCTTTTGTTTTTCAACTTAACCGCGCATACCCTATTGGTGGGACATAGGCTCGACCCTGATAAGATCTACGCCTGGCATATTGATGAATTGGATAGTCGGTTTTGGATTCCACAGACAAAAATATTGCCATTATGCCAACGATATGTTGATAGCTAAATACAGCTTACATTTAAGTATAATGAGCTTTACCCCCCGAACACTTAAAGGAGAACAACTGTGCCGCATAAATTTCTTTTGACTCTTTCGATCATGATGTTCAGTCTTCTAGGTTGCTCGACCACGAACACAGAAATAATCGAACTTGCTCCTCAAACAAATAGTGTAGGTCAGCTGGAAAATGCAGCGCCAAGTAGGGAACGACAAGGAACAGAACAACCCATGATAGAGCCCAAAGCTGGGCGATTATTAAAGCAAATGACCGATTTATTGTCGTCTACTAATGCATTTACATTTAATGCACTTACCATTAAAGAACAAGTGCTTCCTTCCGGTCAAAAGTTGCAATACGATGCGGCTATACAGGTAAAAATGCAACGACCTAATGCTCTGCTAGTCAACATAACCAGCGGTGCTAAAAAGAAAACTCTTTGGTACCAACACACAACATTCAGTTTATTGGATCGAAATAATAATTTTTATGCAACCGTTCAGGTACCCAACAATATTGATGATACCTTGGACTTCATTATGGATCATTACGGTGTCTCCATGCCGCTGGCTGACTTTGTCGTCGCAGATCCTTATCATGACGTCACTGAAAATAATCTATCCGGTTTTTATGTCGCCGAAGTTGAGGTTGGCGGAAAAAAAACTCATCACTTAGCATTTCGTCAAGCAGATGTTGACTGGCAAATCTGGATCGATGCGGACGGTCGTCCAATTCCCAGAAAATTTGTGATTACTTATAAAGATAAGGCTAGCGTTCCCGAGTTTATCGCGTTTTTCAAAGACTGGAATCTATCCCCCCAATTTAAATCCAATGAATTTACTTTTCAGCCATCTAAAAATGCGGTGAAAATTGATTTTTATTCTGAACAGAAGCGTTAAGTCTGAGGTACCTGCGTAATGAAAATATTCTCGAATAGCCAACCAACAAGTTTCATAACCAGAGTCAGTATCGTCATAATTTCCATAATTACCATCGGCGTATTTATTGCCACTTCCATCCAAGAGGTATCTGCACGAGGTAGAGGTGGTGGTAGAAGCTTCAGTGGTGGCGGCCGAAGCTTCAGTGGAGGTGGGCGCAGTGGATCAGGCAGCCTGCGCTATTCCGGGGGGAGCAGGAACCGTAGCAGTTTTGGACGTAGCAATACGCAACAGTGGAACACAGGCCAAAGAAACCGAACCCAGCAGCAGCCAGCTTATGGAAACAACCCAAGAAATGATCGCCAAACCCCGTATGATAGATCGAATCACAAAGGAAACCAAAACCTGGGAGACAGGCAAGATAGCCGAAATGATAATAGAGAAGACTGGCAAGATCATCAAAACCAAAATAGAGAAGACTGGCAAAATTATAGTAACAACCGACAGAATGAACGCCAAGAATATGCTGAAGACCACTATTACAGAGGCGGATATCGCTATGGTTATGGCGGTGCAGCTGTTGTAGGAGCGGCAGTTGGTGCAGCAATTGTAATAGGATCTACTGTCAATACAGTTCCAGCAGGGTATACAGTTTATGTTTATGGTGGAACGACTTATTATGTGGCTGATGGAGTCTATTACCAACCCGTCTATCGAAATGGTGCGACTGTTTATGTCGTAGTGAATAAACCCTATTAATTCAGCGCCTACGTTTCGCTCCCTGGTAAAATCATCACATCACTAACATTGAGTGAAGCTCTCTTCCACTGGAGACAATGCGTTTTTTTAACATAGCAGCAATAACGTCGGGGCATGGGAACGGAGCGGCAAAATTGTAGCGAGAAGAATATTGGTGTGCGAAAAAGCCTATCAATCTTGATAGATAGGCTTCAATCCCCGGCGGGCAACCTACCATTAATCTCGACCCGGCCCCTCTACACTCAGACCGAGCTCATCCTTTTTTAATTGCCTTTATCAAGTAAATCAACCAATATTTTGGCCCAAGGTATTTCATAATAGAAAAGCACCACAAAGAAAACTAAAAAATAGGCGATACGTACTCGGTCGGTAGTTACAGTTTGCGCCATAGCCATCGAAATTAACAACCACCCAAAGCCAGGGACTGGCGCAACGGCATAAGCGGTGATACAGAATATCTGCAACATGACATCTCGGCTTTTATGCAAACCGCTATTTACAGGCGCCAAAAAACAACAAGCGATAACTAATTGGTCGAGCAAATTCCACCAGGTAGAAAGAATAACCAATCGATGAAATTCTTCGGATACCGGGACAATATCATCATTAACAGTGCCTGGTGAAAACTGGGAGCTTTCCAGTAACACTCTGGCATTATCAATCTGTTGATAACTGATATTTCCGAATAACACGGCAAAATCCTCAAAACGATTATCCGCCAAAAATAAATATCGAAAAAATGTACCATCCAAGTAATCAGGTGAAATAATTTTTTGGGCACTCGCCAGCAAAAACACCAATCCAATTAATATACGCGAATTATTAGCCAATATTTGGCTGGGTGCTTTACTGCAACAAGCAATGGACAATGCCAAACACCACAAAGCCAATAAATAAGAGTGATTGTCTGCCATTGGCCATTCGTAAAGCACTCTAAAACTAGTAAAAAAGCAAAGCACCAACCAAAGTGGTCGTTGGCGATACCCATGCGGCAGCAAAAGACCCAAAGCCGCTACTAACAAAATAAAAGGTCTTAAAAAATAGTTTCCGACCTGAGCAAGTAATAAAGTTAATAACGTAAACCGGGCAGCAAACTCAAACCCATCTTTTCGGAAAAAACAGTGCACATCTTTAATGACAGCCATTCCTATTTCGGCTTTATGACTCGGCTGGTTTTATAATCCATTTCGTTCAACTTTTGGTAGGTTGGATACAGGGTTATTGCATCGTATCGACTAGCCCATACTTCGACACGTATTTCCGGATACATATGTTGATTAGCATTCAAATAATTTTCTATTGCCAAAGCAAGTGACAGAACATTTTTACTATCGGGTAAACCTCTTACTTTCCGAGCGAGCCTCGATAACTCGGGGGGAATTTCAATTTTTTCCTGAATAATATTATCTCGCAATGCATAAATCCTGATATATCGCGAAGGCCCATAATCGGTTGTCGAGAACATCCCATAACCTCCTCCCAACCACGGACTCAGGTGAGCATGCTGAACCAGATAGAAATGATGTCCTGCGATCATTACAAAAAGAATGATCGGCAAATCATAAAGTATCCATTTTTGATTACTTTTTAACATGGGTTTGAGATGCCTATGTTACCGTAGAGACGGAAGTTGGATACCAAATTTGGTGTCGATGTTTACACCACACCATGGAGCATAAGGTTCATATAAAAAGTAGAAACAACCATCTTCGCGAGCAAAAGCTCACCTTAACGCTATCTTGTAAACCGGCACATTGGTTAACCGAAATTATTTCAAGTTTTCTTGATTACACTCGTCGTTGCTCTGTATCAAATCCTAATATTTCCTTGACTCCTATTTCGAAAAATTGGATTCGGGCCGTATGTGATGGGGAAAATGGGGTGTTAGACCGATTTCCTTCGCAAGAGGATTGATATAAGCCCGCTGTCGAAGTTCAGAAAAAGTGACGCTTTGATCCAATCGATTTGATTCATACAGATACTCGGGCAAATAACCGCTAACTAGGATTTTCCAAGAAAAGGGTAGATGACTCGAATTCACCAGAGAATGGCCCCAGATAACATTAGTACAATTCGCGAGCAGCGTATTATAAAAAACAGGTTTTTCACGCAATTCATTAATTGTATTCATGTAATCAAGAAAAAAAGGCTTTAGCTTTTCTTTGGGGGCTAACAAGCGATAAAGATAAACATCTTCCGGAGGATCGTTACGGAAATGAGTACGAAGACCAATGATGTCCCGTTCATCAGCGACAACATAAACTAATTCAAACTGCCGGAAAAAGCCTTTGATAGAAGAATACCCTTCTTTCAATTCTTTGCGTGCCTCAATCGAAACAGCCAGATGGTCCTCTCCTCCGAAATTAAAACTGATAATCGTGTGGGCTATAGCCGGACCCATCCAGTAAACCGCGAAAAGGTCCACACCGTCGAGCTTTGTTAGATCATAGGTTTTATCGTAATAGCTCTGGCGATAGTCAAATTCGCTGAGGTACTTAAAGTTACGGATATTATGCACTGTGACATTATTACCATCGAAAGTTGCATAGGAGAGTTTGGCAACATCGGGCTGCCATTTACGATCGTTGGACGGCTGAATACTCAGCCACCAAATCAAAACACCGACGAACAGAATAAAATGACCGAGCACCAATCGATATCGCCAATGGTTGCTTATATATCCAATCAGTGTTACCAATCCGGACAAACCGAAGACCAATGCTACGAAAACCTGAATCATCGTTGTCTTGGAATCTCCGAAATAAACTGCGGCACACCCCCACGCCGTTAGGGCTACCAGTACCAATGCTACCAAAAGAAATTTTAAAATCTTGCCAACAATGCTGATCATTAGAAAACTACCCAAAGGAAGTGGAGTGATTCCACACTACGGAAAATACCTTACCTACGCAAAAATCGACTGCTCTATAGTAGCACGCGTATATTTCCCCAATTTCACTTGGAACAAGCAAATCAATCTATATTAAATTGAGGATTATACTCATTCCATAAAAAACAATTCTTGCTGTCATTTTGTCAGATGTAGATTACCCGGCATTAGATCCTGCAATTTCTTAAGGTAACTCAGCGCTTCCTTAATATGCCTCGCATCACGATTGAAAAATAAGGGGGCGCTATCTTTATTGTAAAATTGGGTATACTCAATGGATACTGAGAATAGCCCGAACCGTTTTAAGCAGGACTTCCGTACTACATTACACAGCGAAGCAATCCTGTAGGAGAACCCGGAAATTTTTATCCACTCATTAAGTTTTTCTGTAACTTCCCATACATGGCAGGTCGCCAATCCATTTTTTCATGAACTCGTCAAGCATTTCGTCCTGTGCTTGAAAACCTGCAAGCCAACGTCCTTTTCCAATTTCGTCGGTACTCGGATCTGGCATACCTTTTTCGGGTGAAGGCTGCCGGGCGGTACCTGGCACCGACCAGGCATCGTCTGTGGAAATGGCCATACGTTCGTTGATCTTGTCTTTGGTGATATTCCATACCATCATATCGATAGCCATCGACAGAGGTCCGCTGTATGTTTCCCGAATTTTCTTCCCTTCAAGAAGGAATCCTCCCCTATTTTTTACCCGTAGGCGAAAAATAGGGTATTTTTGAACGGACACTAACTAAGGGATACCATTTGGGCAGTCAGGGTATCAATCGAAACGAATTGCATGCGCGATAAGCAGCTTAGCCTGGATACAAAAACATTCAGAAGATTGTCAAGCGGGAAGAGAATTGAAAGGCGTTACCTTTGTTAATCCATTTGATGAATCTGTTCTGTAATTTAAAGGTGTTTAGCACTAACTACAATCTGGCTCAAATCTTCACTTAATCTAACTGGCATATCCATGCTGTCATGTAAGATAGTCACGATACCAATGTGACCATCGGATAACTTCCGAAAAAAAATATAATGCTTTTTATAATGGCTAAAATAGACTTCGATATCCAAATCATCGGGTACAACAAAAGTGTTTGGTAAAGGATGCCATAAGAGTTTATTACTCGCTAATTTACTCAGGTGCTGGTGCAATGCCTTGAAATAACTGATAGCTTGCTGCTCACCCCTTTGTTCAACAGAATATTGCCATATATCATCTTGCCTTTTATCTGCTGAAGGGGAAAAGCGATAAGGTGTCACGTTTTTGATCGATTGCGTGAAATTACATCATCAGCATTAACTACCAGATAGCTGTCTTCACTGGCTCTAAGTGACGGCTCTAACTCGTTTTTTAGCCATGCCCAAGATTCATTCTGGGTTTTTAAATCTTGACGAATGAGGGCACGAATATATTCACTCGAGTTTTCATAAAGCCCATGCTTTCCTGTTTGCTGAAGCAAGTGCTTTTTTAACTCACCAGTGATCCTGACATTAACATTTTCGGATACCATAAATTTTTACCCATCGTTCACAACTAAATTTTATTATGACTGCGTAATTATTTATTGCAATATAATTTACAAATAGAGAGACTCACCCTCTTAATTAAATATTTATTCGTTTGGCTCAATTTATCAGGATACTCGCTAATGGTGTGTCTGGAAAAGTGTTGACACATCAATAGGTTGTGGTAACCCCAAAACGGACAGATCTTAATGCGTTAACCAGCACGCGAATACGAGGATGTTAGTCCACAGTCATAACCCGCTCGGCGATCAAAACAGTGAATATTCAAGTTGACAACAGGGGTGTCTATACGAGGAAGAAAAAACCACCTTTTTACTCAAATGAGGAAGTACCAATGGCGCAATGATTTGTCAATCACGATCTAAAACCGGAATTTTTGGCTCTTCGAGGGGTCTTTTTCTCTTATTAATGCAAAGATTTTGGCAAACATCGTAAGATCTCCAATGGTGTCAATGATCCAGAATCATCTTGTTTTCTGATCCCAATTTAATACGTTGGAAGACTGGTCCTGGCCGATTTCTGCCAATCGATCTGATTTCCCGGATCACCGCTATCGGGCTATTTCCAGTCAGGTCAGAAATTTAGATGAACGGCCTAACCATACTCAAAAGCGACATTGGGTTCTTTTAAGCTATAGGCAAATACCGACCTACAGGAGACGCTCGTGATTCTTGTTCGCTGCGAAGACATGGGGTCAGGCCTTACAATTGACACAGGGTGGGTAGCATCATATAATCCAACATAATTTCAGTTGGGAATAAAAAAATGGCAAGACCCTTGAGAATCGAATTTGCGGGTGGCTTGTATCATGTGACGAGTAGAGGAAATGCACGTGAAGATACCTATGCCGGTGCCGATGACGATGACCGCAGTCCGCCTATAGTCCTCTTAAAATCGACACTTTTTATACCGGTTACTTTTTTCATGTTTGTTTCCTTGTGATAAATTTTGGTTATTTCTAATGTGTTGTGCTTCTGTGTGTCTTACTGTTGTTAATTAAGAATCAGGCATAATCAATTCCAAATGTGGGTAATAAGTGTTGAATCGACCTTTATCTCGTGTGATCAATCGGCATCCCGCAACAGACGCATGAGCACCGATAAAAAAGTCGGGCAGTACATTACTTTTTGTTCCTTGTCGTTTTTTGTACTCGAGAAAAGCCTTGCCTGCCAGAAACAAAGCTTCTTTGGGGATTGCATGTACTGCAAACCCCAAATGCTTAAACAAGGCTTCCACTTCTTCAATGGTGTTAAACCCAACTGAACATTCCGCGTAAATTATGGGGTTAGTGATGAATGTGTGTTGTTGATCTAGCTGCTCCAGAGTCGCCGCACTCCATTCAAACCACGGACTGCTTGGTTCAGCAAGATCGGTAACCACACAAGTATCGATTAAGATGTAAGCCATTTTATTCCCTTGTCAGCGCCATGATTTCATTAGTGCTCATGGTTATGTTTGCAGTTTGATGTGCGGTTCTAAAACGACTGGGTTTTTCATCCGTTGGTTTGGCTTTAGCCAGATACCAACGTCCATGCTCATCCTGTAAAAAATCGACTTCGGTTTCTGCCGGGACAATTCCCATGCTTTCTCTGACAGATTGTGGAATGGTTACCTGGCCTTTACTGGTAACGTGCATTGTTATCTCCTCTTTTTTGAAAAGTAATACCTTAAAGTAATACTATATTTAACAGAATGCAACGAAACAAAAGGGTCAGAACAAAACGCGAAACAAAAGGGTCAGGCCTTACAATTGACATAGAGTAGGTAGTCTCATATAATCCAACATAATTTCAGTTGGGAATAAAATAATGGCAAGACCCTTGAGAATCGAATTTGCGGGTGGCTTGTATCATGTGACTGCCAGGGGAAATGCACTTAAAGATATCTATGCCGATGACGATGATCGGATAATATTTTTACAATTATTGCAAACAGCATGCATCCGGTATGATTGGTATTGCCATGCCTACTGCTTGATGTCCAATCATTACCATTTGTTAATAGAAACAGGTACGCCGAGCTTGTCTAAAGGTATGAAATACATCAACGGCTCCTATACGCAAAGCTACAATCGAAAACACAAGAGAGTCGGCCATATTTTTCAAGGTCGGTATAAGGCAATATTGATTGAAAAAGAGAGTTATTTATTGGAGTTGTCGAGGTATATTGTCTTAAATCCGGTTAGAGCGCGCATGGTCCGATCAGCCAAAGACTGGAAGTGGAGTAGCTACCGTGCAACAGCAGGATTCACAGAGAATGAACCTTGTCTAACGACAGATTGGATACTTTCCTGCTTTTCAGATAAGAAAAACTTAGCCGAAGCAAGCTATCGTGAATTTGTACAAGCAGGAAAAAATCAGCCATCGCCCTGGGAAAATCTTAAGAATCAAATTTATTTAGGAACAGACGAATTTATAGAAAAAATGCAATGTAAGCTTGATCCCGAGCAATCATTGAAAGACATACCCAAAAAGCAAAAACGGGCACCAGCTAAACCGCTAGAGTATTACAAACAACAATTCAACAATCGCCAGGAAGCAATGGCAAAGGCGTATTTGAGTGGTCATTATACGTTGTATGAAGTCGGCGTAGTTTTTGGGGTTAGTTATGCTACTGTTAGCAGAGCGGTTAAATCATATGAGGAAAGGGTTTAATTATGTGTTTTGTAAGGCCTGACCCCAAAAGTTCTTGCCAATGGTTGCTTATATATCCAATCAGTGTTACCAACCCGGACAAACCGAAGACCAATGCTATGAAAACCTGAATCATCGTTGTCTTGGAATCTCCGAAATAAACTGCGGCACACCCCCACGCCGTTAGGACTACCAGTACCAATGCGACCAAAAGAAATTTTAAAATCTTGCCAACAATGCTGATCATTAGAAAACTACCCAAAAGGAGTGTACCGGCGCGCCACTGGCGATGGTTCTCAGTAACGTGCGAGGAGTAATCCTACACTATGTTAGGTAGGAAACTCCCGCGAAGTTGATTAGCCTATGACCTTAGCCTGCACCACTGACGGGGGTTTGCAAAGACTCAAGCACACGATCCAGGTTGAAACTACCCGGTTTCTGACGAGGGGGATATTCCTTAAAGGTTCCAATAAACTTACCCACATAGGCCGCGGCAGGGGCAAGCATATACATCCTCTCGGCTCGCCATAGACCGTATCCTATTGCCTCATGTTCGGCGCGTTCAAATGGATCACGGCGCAAATTCATCAGCTTGGGGAAGCGGAGAGTGACGAAAGGGTCCTGCCATACATCAAAACCGTGTTTGCGTTGCTCAGAAAACATCATTTTCCATTCCTTGAAACGAAGTGCCGAAAGCTGACCATCATCGGTAAAATAAAATATCTCTTCGCGTGGGCCAGTCTTTTCTTTACCGGTTAAGTGCGGCAGGAAATTATAGCCATCCAAATGGACCTTGAACTTCTTTCCATCAGCCTTATAGCCTTTAAGTAGCTTCTCTTTGACCTTTGTGTCACCAGCTGCGGCAAGCAGTGTTGGCATCCAGTCTTCCATGCCAATAATTTCATTGGAAACCTGTCCGGGTTTGATCTTACCCGTCCATTTCACCATCATCGGCACACGAAAACCGCCTTCCCAGGTGGTATTCTTCTCACCACGGAACATTGTAGTTCCGCCATCAGGCCAAGTGAAAGTTTCAGCGCCGTTGTCAGTTGAATACATCACAATGGTATTATCAGCGATTCCCAGCTTTTCCAGTTTGTCTAACAGCTCGCCGACCATTCCATCGTGCTCTACCATGCCATCAGCATAGATACCATGACCCGTGACGCCTATGGATTTGGGTTTTAAACGCGTAAAGACATGCATGCGCGTCGTGTTATACCAAAGGAAAAAAGGCTTATTTGCCTTGTGGGCCTTATCCATAAAAGCCAACGCACGTTCGGTTACTTCTTCATCAATGGTCTCCATGCGTTTTCTGGTTAACGGTCCAGTATCCTCGACCTTACCATCCGCGAAGCTATGGATTACACCACGTGGACCAAATTTCTTTTTAAAACCGGGATGCTCTCTTTCCTTGGGATAATCCACATTTTCTGGCTCGTCTTCAGCATTGAGGTGATATAAATTGCCAAAGAATTCATCAAAACCATGATTACTGGGTAGATGTTCATCGAGATCACCAAGATGGTTCTTGCCAAATTGGCCGATCATATAACCCATGGGTTTGAGAAGTTCGGCAATCGTTGGATCTTTACCGCTTAATCCTTCCTTTGCCCCCGGCAAACCCACCTTCAACAGTCCAGTCCGGAAAGGGCTTTGACCGGTAATAAAAGCGGCTCTTCCCGCGGTACAACTGTTTTGCCCATAGGAATCGGTGAACAAAATACCGTCACTGGCAATTCTGTCGATATTCGGCGTTTTATAGTCCATCATGCCGCGATTGTAGGCGCTGATGTTAAACACACCGATATCATCACCCCAGATAACCAAAATATTAGGCTTCTTAGCGGCACAGCCAACGCTACTAGCGCCAAAAAGCAAGCAGTAAACAAGAATTTGCGTTATTTTTCTCATCTCGAAACCATTTTCCATCATTCTCTACCTCCCAACCTTGTACCATATATTTAAGATGAACGGATTATACAACCGCCGATGGTTACCAATCAAAGGTTAAGCATTCACAAAAAGCGGCACGAACAAAGTATTGGTATCACTTCGAAACATAAAACCCGAGCGGGTACTCTTGATTACTTTACTGTTATATTAAAATCGAAGAATCACACTCGATAATTTCCCCCTTACTACCCTAAATAGGCACTACTCACTACATTAGTGACAATTCTTGGTGTAATTTTTTCAGTTGTGGATTACCGGGCATTAAATCCTGCAATTTCTTAAGATAGCTCAACGCTTCCTTAATATGCTTAGCATCACGATTGAAGGTAACGAGCGCGAATAAAATATCGCTGTTGCCTGGAAAACGCAGATGAATAGTATCAAGCTGCTCTAATGCTGCGTCAACTTTGCCTTGTGAATTGAGTGCTACGGCATACACATAGCCATAACGAACATTATTTGGGGCCCAATCAGCAGCTTTGGCCAGCCACATTAGAGCTTCGTCGTTTTTTCGTTGTCGCACCAGCGACAAGCCCAACGCCTCGGCAAGATCAGTACTATTCGGCACCGCCTTTAAGCCTTTACGAAAAAGTTCTTCCGCCTTATCTTCATTACCTTGTGAACTGTACAGCTGCGCCAAATTGACATAGGCGGGCACAAACTTGGACTGTAGCTGTAAAGCCCTGGCATAGGCTTCCATTGCTTTTGCTTTGTCGGCTAGCGCAGAGTAAATGCCACCCAAATTAACCTGTGCTTCCGGACGTTCGGCATTAAACTGTTGGACTTGGATAGTCTCTTGGATTGCTCGCTGAAATAGTTTCTTTTGTGCTTCCGGCAAACGGCCCTGAGGTATCTTGATCAGCAGGCTGATAGCTTCTATCCGTACGGCACGGACTGGGTCATTTAGTAACGGGAAAGCTAACATTACCTGCGTTCTTAAATCAAATTGTCTTAATGCCGTTAACGTGCTCCGGCGCAGCATAGGATTTTGACTATTAAGATTCTTCTCTATAGCTGAAAGCGTTTCTCGATCTGGAAACACCTGCAATTCCTGCATGGCCGTTGCTCTGGCAATAGCAGATTGTGATGAGCGCACAGCAAGCATTTGCAAACTGTTTTTAGCCTCAGGCAATTGTTTTCTGGCGGCATGAAACGTTTCGGCAAACTGCTGGAAACCCTTCCGTTTAGGTCTATACCACCTTTCAACTATGGCTGCCGCCCATTGGTTCGATTTCTTTTCATGACAGTTATTGCAGGCATTGGATACACCCAATTTCACCGACAAATCTGGTCGCGGTATACGAAAGCTATGATCATGCCTCGCATCGACCCGCATAAAAATTGATGCAGGCATGTGACATTCCACGCAGTTCGATCCCATTGAACTTTCTTTGTGGAAATGATGGGATTTTGTTGCATATTGGCTAGGTAAATGACACTGATAACAAACCTGGGCGCCAGGCTGTTTCAAAGCATTGCTATGTGGATTATGACAATCAGAACAAGTTACTCCATGTTGATACATTTTGCTTTGTATAAATGAACCATAAACATAAACTTCGTCCTGAATCTGCCCATCCGTCTGATAGAGCCCTTCTGTTAACAATGCGGGTATATAAGCATCCATGAATGGATTAGGTTTATGGTCGTCCGCAATTTGTGAACGGCGACTGTGACAACGGGCACAAACTTCAACTTCAGTGTGGCTACTGTTAGCTTTACTACGTTTTGGTAATCCATTTTTCGAATCAATATTCCAAGCAACTTCTTTTCTATCCCTCAATAAAACATTCAATCCTCTATCTGGATCAAATCTACGTTGCTCAGAATTCGTTTCGGCCCAGCTTTGATGTTTCGCACCAGGACCATGACACGCTTCACAGGACACATCCAGTTCGGACCAAGTTGTGTTATAACTATGTGTATTGGCGTCATAATTCTTCTCTAGATGAGTTGAATGGCAATCTGCGCACATGTAATTCCAATTAAGATTGGGCCCCGTCCAGTGCAATACATCATCATGAGTAATCTTTTCCTCAGGATGTAAGTGCATCCAGCGCTGACCGCCCTGTTCTTTAGAACGGCTATCCCAGGCAATATCCAGTGCCTGCAGCCGACCACCCGGAAACTCAATTAGATATTGCTGGAGTGGATAGAAACCAAACACATATTTAATAGGATATTCCGTCAATTTACCGTCCGGCCCATCGGTTCGAACCATAAGATGTTTATCTTTACGGTAAAACCTGCTTTCGACACCAAACTGTTTAAAACGAACATTGTTAAAATCGCCCCGTATTGTGTTATCAGTAGCCTCCTGCATAGCCAAATCATGATGCGATCTCATCCATTGCTCATTTTCTTGTTTATGGCACCCGGCACAGACTTTACGGCCTACATAATTATCAGTCGCTGAAAAAGAACAGCAGGAATAGAAAGAAATAAATACTAGAAGTAGGACTTTAGCGATGCTGAGCCTGTTCCCAGCTTGCTGAAATGAAGTCAGCATTAACCGAGCCCCGATCAATTTATTCGCTTAGTCCGTGAGTTGGACATAAGTAGCAAGCATCCAAAGAAAAAGAAACGACAACATTAACTAACAAAACTCCCTTTTTAGTCATTGTAGCCTCGTGAGTATTGATTCTATTTCTTAAAACAAGCCTGCGCGCATTATCAAAGTAATTACCGGAGGTCATAATTGCAATAACTGTGAATTCGCATTTACTAACTCATTGGTAATAAACAAGGACCAGTATCAATCGGCACTTAATTTTTGTAGCCACCTTCGATCAGTATGTCGCTTGGGTTAGAATAATAGATCAAACGTAACTACTCGCTCCCTTATTTATCGAGCTCACTAGCCAGCGCCATCTGAATAGCGATTAGCGGATTATGGCCCTGATTTGCCATTGACTGCAAGTAGCTGGAAATTCGGCAATAAGCCTTGGCATA
>Ga0209992_10001778_pt1 | contig 21467 bp, 13 predicted proteins | sample 2SBtaG_2_FD_182564 | JGI IMG/M metagenome (GOLD analysis project Ga0209992, IMG submission 182564) | Deep subsurface microbial communities from Kolumbo volcano to uncover new lineages of life (NeLLi) - 2SBTROV12_ACTIVE470 metaG (SPAdes)... | ecosystem: Environmental > Aquatic > Marine >... | reverse complement strand
AGAGATTTGTGAACTGGAATCGTTGTAGTGCTTTCAATTTTCCAACCAGCGGCATATACCTCTTCTACAACATCAACCCATGATTTACCAAAAGTCTGAGCTAAACCGTCATTTTCTCCTTGGCCAAAGTCACCTCTCAGCAAATCCATTCCCAATGCCTTGGGCGGCCATGGCAGAAGCGCAACGAGCCTTGCTCCATCAGTTGCCACCTGTTTACAGGATTTCATTGCATCAATGAAAAGTTGCCACCCATCATCACTCTTCCAAGAATTTAATCCGTAAGGAGGGTCAAAGGCGAACCCATCAAAGGGCATTTTATCATCCCAAAGGTTGGCTAATTCAGTTGCTGAACCACGCTTTATTTTTGCACTATGTGACATGGTTTGGATTTCTTTTGCCCACTTGAGATTGTCCCTACTTCCTTCTACCATTCTAGAATCTGCATCGCTTCCAAAAACCTGTGAACCTACGGCTGCAGCCTCTAACAATATCCCCCCAGTCCCACAGAACGGGTCGAGAATTTTACCTTCACTTGGGCAGGCAATATTGGCCATTGCTCTAGCCAGTCTTGGATCTAGGCTTATCGGTTTGAAGTAAGGTCGTTTTGGAGCGGTTCTCTCATCCCAGGTAGATGTGCCACTGGTCAACACCCCCCAGATAATTTGAGGAGGATTTTCGCCCCTCTCTATGTGATTTAACGCTATTATTTTCAACGTTATTTCCGGAGCAGTGAGGTCTATTTTCCAACCTTCCCCAAACAGCGCCCCGCCAATTGATTGCTCAATACTTCGAGTTGACCAACCCTCCACTCTTGGGCCAATTTTTTTGGCTCTCACTGCCAAAGTTTGACCATTATTTTGGAGATTTTCTTCACACCACGCCACCACCAATTCTACATGTTTTTCTAAATCGCTGTAAGTCGAATGACTTGCTGGATAAAGCGTCTCAGAAATTAGTGCTGACCTTTGAGCGATTTTAGTTGCCGAATCTTGGTCGCATATCAATACTCGTTCATGGACGAATTGTGGATGAAACGACGGGTTGACGAGGGCTGAAAATTCTGCTTGAGCGATATTTGGTTGCCAGCCGCTAGCAATTACGATTGCATCTGCATTTTTCGCTAAATTCTTGGACAACTTGTACCACCTCCGCTATCTCTACCGCTATGCGGCCGGCCTTCAATTCTATATCATCCGGTGGGGTCCGCCACTCTATGGCGGCGCCAAATAAGCGGATTCGCGGCACCGCCCTATGGGCGGTGTTGACACTTTTTGGTATCATGATGGTATCATCAATTTCAACCGCAAGCGGAATTGACCGTAATGCTTCAACCATGCAAGATGATGAAGCAGACCCAGACCGTGTTCTTACTTATGAGCAACCTATTCTCTACATGTATGGCGAAGATTCTGCCGCTGACCGTACTCAATGGACTACTTGGAATCACGCTGAATCAAATGATGGACAATCTGCCTCCAGTTTCTTTGAAGGTAATATTCCAGGAGACGCTAATGCTGGTGGAGGAATAAGGGAATTCACATTTGATGGAACAGATGCCAATGAAAATGCCACGGGAATTGACCCAGAACAACCGATAACCGGTACCCTAAACCTTGCAATCAATTGTAGTGGTTGCAGTAAAGAAGTAACATTGACTCTTCGAATGGGTGCACAAAATGGTCTCGCTGATATGTCATCAGTTACACTTGCTGGCCCTGATGAAGTGGATGGAGACATCTACACTTATTCATTTGCAGGACATAATATTGACGAATTGGAGGGAGGAGAAGTATTCGGTATGCGCCTTCAATTCACTAAATCAAGTGGCATCACTGATAGTTACACCCTCTATCTTGGTCGTGATAATTTTGAGATGGTTGTACCAATACTACCCCCATACGAAGAGGAAGTGCCTGGACTTGAATTAGAAGAAGGAAAGGATTACGTTTCACCGTATGCAGTTGGAACTGCTGGTTTTACCGACCATGAAGTTGCAACTAATGGAGTCGGTGGACCAATTTTCATGTTACTACTTAGCATTGGTATTGTTGCTGGAATCATGTTCTTGATGCCACCAACTGGGATTTTCAAAGTCCTTGCAGTCGTGATGGTTGGAATAGGAATGATTGCATCATTCGCAATTATCCCCATCGTTTCTGGACCTGTTGCGTTAGCAACTGCAGTTGATGAGAATGACCCTGATGTTTGGACTATTGATGAGTTAGCTGCATTACAAGAAAGAGATGGTACTTTCCTGGGAGAATTAACCGCTGGAACTGAATTCCAAGTTTACATTCCTTACGATATTATTTACAGAGCAAAGGACATCAACGGCCATGGCGATTGGCACTATGGCCTTGGTTTTGAATCATCAGCCGAAACCTTGAGCGACCCTGCCGAGACTAGTTCGAGAGGTCGTGAGTATGTGCAACTCTATTTTTCCCTGACCGCACTTGACCCCACACCCGGCTCTGCCTTGATTTTAAATGTCAATTTGGTTAACACAACCACTAGTGATGGAGAATCCCGCGTTGTACCTCAGTGGGCTGTCCCGAGTGATGAAGGAAATCAATTCTGGGTTAAGGATGACACATTTGGTGGACGATGGGTTATACCTGAAAAAGATGCAAATGGTGACACAATTGTTGAATTGGTTGGCGTCAAATATACCTGGCAATACTACCCTCTTCTGTTGACATTACTTGGATTTATATTGGCTGGAGTCGGCTTGTTTCAATGGACTCGAAATCGCCGCCCTCAAAGAGTTGACGAAGACGATGATTTCGACTATGAGGAATTAGATTTTGATGACGACGATGAAGATTTTGATGACTTCGACTTCGATGACGACGATTTGTGAGGATGTGGAATGCCTTGGGAAATCTCAAGGGCGGCGATTGTTTTTCACTGTTGCAATTGATATGACATTTGGAGGCGATTAATTTGGGTTGTAATCTTCGGGATTTAGCAACACCACATCCTGTTGAATTAACAGATTTCAACGGCCAGCGAGTTGCAGTTGATGCCTTTCTACTTGCATACCAATTCATCACTACTTTACGAAAACGTGGTGAAGGCTCTGATGGTGGGCCTCTTACTGATTCTAACGGACATCCAGTCGCACATCTGATGGGATTTCTCGACCGAGCAACCGTTATGGTTGAAGCCGGAATTGACCCTATCTTCGTGTTTGATGGTAAACCACATGAGTTGAAGATGGATACTTTAGCAAGTCGGAAATCTCGTAAAGATGAAGCACAAGAAAAGTGGGACAGGGCAGTTGCCGATGAAGATTGGACTACGGCCCAAAAACTCGGCTCACAAATTGTTTCTTACACCCCTGAGATGGTTGGCGAAACCCGGGCGATGTTGGATTTGCTTGGAATTACCAACATCGAAGCACCGATGGAAGCAGAGGGAGCCGCTGCTGTTAGATGCGCTCGTGGAGATCTAGATGCTGTTGCAAGCCAAGATTGGGATACACTGCTGTATGGAGCACCGGTAATGGTGAGAAACCTCACATCACATGGTACCAGAAAATTCGGCAGGCTGGTTCATGCTGAGCGGATTGTTTTGGCAGAACTTTTGGATGACAATGGGTTAACCTACGAACAACTCGTTGACCTCGGCATCATGGTGGGTACTGATTTTCACCCTGGAATAAGGGGGATTGGACCTAAAACTGGGCTCAAATTGATACGTGAACATGGAACAATTGAGGAAGTGTGCGCCGCAAAAGACAAGGAAATTCCACAACAACTTGGGGAGATAAGGGAACTTTTCCTGAACCACCCAGCCTCAGACGAACCTCTTGCAAATCATGGAATGTGTGACGAAGAAGGGTTGCGAGAAATGCTAGTGGATGGACACGACTTCTCTGAGCGAAGGATTGGCAGAGCACTGAATCGGATGGAAGCCGCTGGCAGATTACGCTCGGGTGGGCAAACCTCGCTTTTTGATTTCTGATTGAGCCGAAGGCTCAATTGCAATCTGACTTCAGCCTAAAATTGTGGAAGCGATAGATGATGCCGATTCTTCCGACGAATCGGCCGAAAAATTCGCTTCTGAATTTGCTGATTCATCTGCCGCCAACTCAGCACCTGAAATTGCTAACTCGCCCTCCGAAAAAATCCCGCCTGAATTTGCTGATTCATCTGCCGCCACCTCAGCACCTGAAGCGGCCGACTCGCCCTCCGAAAAAATCCCGCCTAAAATTTCCCCCGAATCGGCGACTGCTTGGTGGTCATTTGTTGATAACAAACAGTTTTGGAAATGGTTACTGATTTGTGGTATTCTACTCAATGTGTTTACTGCATTTTCTAGCGAGTTAGGTGTGGACACCCATACTCGCCTTGCTAAAGATGATGATGGCAGCCTAGTTTGGGGTCACACACGACCCATCGACAATTTAGCAAGTGACCCTGATTACGCACCTTCTGACAACGGTTGGACACTTTCTCTCGCCCCATCATCTCTTGGAGAAATCGGTGTTAGAGGCTTGGCTCTTAGCCTCACTTTGTTACTAGTTGGCCTTGGAGGTTTTGCATACGGAATGTTCTCAGGAGGAAATAGTAGAAGGGCTGCGGCACTGATTGCAATTTATCCAACATTTATTTTCTCAACTGGAAGGGCTTACTCTGAACCAACGATTGCAATGTTTGTTGCAGTGATTGTTTTAATCAACGCTAAATTAGTTGCCGAAAAAGGGATTGAATACCGTATTGGTGGGGCTTTTGCATCCGCTGTCTGCATGATGGGCATCATGATGTTGAAGGGAATCAATCCAATATATGGACTATTCTTTGGACTAGCAGTTTTGGCATTTCATTTAGTTGACCTCTATCTGCCAGCACTACACTCTCTAACTCGCAATCCACTGCGCGGTGGATTGCTGATTTCAACTGTTGTTGGAATATCGATGCTCGCCCTTGGAGCAAGTGGTGGAGGTGCAACACTTTCTGTAATCTCAATAAATGCCCCTCGATTTTTCTTTGCCCTCGTCGTTTCAATTTTCAACATTGTAGTAATTTACACATTATTCGGAATGATGATTTGGCCTTTCGTCTCCTCTGCTTGGAAGAGATTTGTTGCAACAAAAAATATGCCGGCGACTTTTATCACGATTTCAATCGCCGGCTTCACAACAGCAATCACGATTTATGTTGCAGCATTATGGACTTATGAATCAATAATTTGGAACGCAGATTGGCCTTGGGTAATGTGGACAATGGGCAATAATGGTCGCTATATTTCACTCACAATGATTCCAATTTTGATGCTTTTAGGGCATCTTAATCACCTCTATCCTGACCTTCCGTCTCTTGGAAATCCCGGAAAAAAGAGTGCGGCATTTGCTCTTGGAATCCTGTTAATCATTCCACTTTCCCTACTCGCAGGAATACATGGGCAGACCTATTGGACTGACGATGCGGCAAAGGCGTTGGACAGAAATATGGAAGATGGAGAAGATTTTTTGTTCATCCATGAGGGCACTTTGGGAATGCACTACCTCTACACCTTTCACACCGAAATTGACCTGGACAATTCACGAAATGTAACCGGGCACTGGCGGGCTCCCGATTCAGGGTGGCAAGACGAACTAATGACTGGGGTGAAAATGGAAAACCGTGGAAATCTCTCCAATGTTCAATGGGTGATTCTCGCTCCGGGCTCCTCTTGGGTGGCACCTCAAGGTTGGGGAATGGCAGGAAACGGTCAAGCAGACTTTTTGAATGGAGGCGGAGAATGGCAGGTGTGGACTACACATGGTCAAGTTATTGCTGAATAATCAATCGAGTTTATCGACTATTCTTTGACGGTCTTTGTGGAATAGTTTGAGTCTCTTCTTTTTCTGCTTTTGAATCTCATCATCTGGATTATCTCTTAGAGATTGGAAAGGAATCCACTTGTCTGGAACAAGTCTCCAAGGCATCACAAATGCGGCTACGGTGAGTAAAATTTCAGAACCTGGAATTAGAAATACTTTGAGTGGCATTACAACAAGCCCAAGCATTCCGAGTTGCGCAGTTGCTTGTTTTCTTTCAGCCCTGTTGGTTTTCCTCCCCAAGGCGATTTTACCAAGGGTTGTGAAGCCATCTTTGGCCTCAATTGCTTCAACTTTAGCGACATCCCACCCTTTTGCTATTCCTTCACCCCACGCATCTGGGTCTTTTGCGACTGCAATCAATTCCTGCCGCTTTTCTTTGGGCAGTTTCTTTGCAACTTTGTAGCCACCTCTAACTGCCCATGGGATGAAAGCTAGAATCTTACGTAATCTACTACGCTTTTTGAGCGGAGCGGATGACAACTTACCTGACTTACTTGAGTTGTTCGCCACAACCTCGCGAGTTGTTGTTACCGCATCAATCCATCCATTCAATCAAAGATTATTTTGAAGACAATAATTGGAGAATATCATTAATAAAAATACAAAAAAAAATGGCCCGCTTGGAAGGGAAAAATCCCCCCCCAAGACGGGCCGTGTTCGCATATACTGGAAAGATTACCAAGTGGCGTTGAAGGAACTTCAGCGCTCGTCTTGGATCTGACCACGAAGAGACTTGCAGCTCTTTGCAGTTGCTGATAGTACACCGCGTAGGCGGCGTGACGCAGCATCTGTGCCGCGCTCGTGCTTTTCAGCGTCTTTCATTGCACCCATCAGGGTGTCGATCATTGCTTGCAGGTTATCTGTTACAGATGCCATAATTTAACCGGCAAAACGACCGTTTTATATTGTTTCGGCTTATTTTGGTACTCGTTCTTATACTAATGTTAGATATATTCAATGCGGAAACCATCAAAAAGAGGAAAAATTGACCAAAGTAGGTGTGTTTATTCTCCACCATAATGAACTATCAATGCTTCCAAATCGTGGTGATCTATGCTTGACAAAGAGCGTGAGCCGCCTGTAATCGCTTGCAAACCAGGAGCCAACACACTCCAATTTTTTCGAAATCCAGACTTACGAGATTTAATGCATCCACTCTTTTCAAGAGCAATAAGATGGTGACTGATTAATTGTTGACTACATCCTAGTTCATCTGCAAGTTTTCCTTGTGTTAGGGGACCTGCATTATTGCTTGGGTTGGGGTTCCTTGCTAGACGGTCAATAATACGAAACTGCACAGAATCAGGTGTGAACATTTGGGGGGGGTTTGGTAAATCTTCAGGTGAAGTGTGGGGTGGGATTGTATTCGTGAAATATCTCAACAACTGACCTTCTCTTCGTTCCCAAATTGAGGACTGGGATTCTAGTGTTTTGAGGTGAATAGTTGCTTGATGATTCCCTAGTTGAAGGGCTCGAATAATGGCGGATAGATGGGCGCCTTGGTTCTTTTCAAGAAAAATGAGTATCCTAGCACGGGTTGCGTCTCCATCGGGACGGGGTCCGTTTGCCATCAACAAGGGTAGATGCGCTTAGCAATTGAACCATCCGATATGATGTGTGGGCCAAAACTAACCGTAAGTCAATTCTCACAGAGAATGTGACTCCTTCATGCTGTCAGGGGGGTACGATTAGCGAGTGTCGACGAAGACTAACGCTATGTCAAGCTCCCTAGAGAGGGGAAACCCCTCATGCTGTTAGTACTAGGATTAGCGAGTGCGGACGAATGTATTGTCTGCCTGCATTGTCCAGTCAGTGCTATCTGGTGAAAGATAAACAGTCTGACCTGAATCGTTAGTCACATAGTTTCCACCGGCTGGTAGATGAGTGTAGTCTGGAACCATTCCTAGATCAGTTGCTGGTGCTGGTGGCATACCCATTAGAGGTGCTGTCCCGTAACCCATTCCAAGTTCCTGTTCCTTACCGCCACGAAGAAGCATAACTCCAAGCGTGAGAGCAATTAGAAGAGCAACGATGAATGCACCAATGATGCCGTAAACTACCATATCTGCATTACCTGCTGCGTTTTGTGTTTCGTCACCACTAACAGTTGTATCATCAGTTGAGTCATCAACAACTTCTGGTCTCTCTTCGGTTACTTCATATTTCAAGGCAGTTGTTGTCTCTCTATCGAATCCATCGGAATCAATTGCGGTAACCCCAATACTCACATAATCACGGAATAACACTCCACCGTCTTTTGCGATGGTGAAATTGAATTCTGTTAGTGATGTTGGATTCTCAAGACCGAAGTCCGAACAAATTCCTGAATCAAGATTACATATCGACCATTCTATTTCAATGTCAGACAATACCAAATCACTGTGCTGAGTAACCACAAAGGTTGGAAGTTCGCCTACGAAGACGTTTTCAGCCTGTACCATCATGTCTCCAGAGTTAGCGTTTTCAGACCACACAAGTGGCAAACTGTCTACAGCCTCAACTGTGACATCATAGGCACTCATTCCATCATGTGAATCACGTACTACTATGGAAATAGTATGAGTTCCTTCATCTTCGAACGAAGCTTTGAGTTCTCCAGTTAGAGCATTGTATCGAGAACCTGTCTGCCATGTGTCTGCGGAAACTACCACATTGATTGGATCTACTGCATCATCAACATCAGACATGCTTTCGCCCACGTTGAAGGTGAACTCGTCACCGACCTTGATTTTGAAGTCGTCAAAGAATGACGTATCAAGTGTTGGAGCATCATTCACGTTAGCGATAATTACTGTCAAATCTGTGTCTGACGATTGGCCATCAGCATCTGTTGCACGGATTGTTACTAATGCTGTGCCGAATACATCATCATCAACTGCATCGATGTTGAGAGTGTGGCCATTCAAACTTGCTTCAATTAAGGAAGTGTTCGAAATGTATTCAACAGTTAATGCTAATCCCATTGGACTTGAACTTTGACCACTAGAATCTGTGTCAGACAAGAAAGTTGTCATGATTAGTGAACTTCCCGAACCTTCATCGAAGGATTGTGTCGGCAGAGATGACCAGCGTGGTGCACCATTTTCAATAACCATAATATTGAGTGTTCCGCTGTTGCTGTCCTCACCATCGTGGAGGTTTACTTGAAGTGGTTGTGCAATTACTTCTCCTTGGAGATTCTTGTTAACTGTATCAAACTTAACTTCGATTTCTCCGGTTGTTGGATTCCATGAGCGGAATGCAGGGTTAGTGCTTGATATTACAAGTTGGTCAAGAGGTGTTTCAGCATCGCAAATCAAACCTGCTACAGGAATTGTCTCAATTGTTTCTACCTTAACTGTTGGCTGACCTGGGTATGTTGGGCAGTTTGAAGGGGCTTCACCAAGATTATCTGAGTTTACAACCATTGGAAGACCATTCAGGAGGCTGAATGCATTACTGTTAACTGTGGACCAGTCACCAATTTGGCCTCTTGCATCAATCAGTCTTGCTCGGGCGTCGTAATCACCGCTGGCTGCGGAGTTAGGTGGGGTAACAGTGAACACAAAGCGCTCATTTGCGCCACCTGCGCCCATTAGATTTCCACCAGTTATCCAAGCACCACTCCATTGGTTCGCGCCTGCTTCACTTGTTTCAAATTCTGCTGTCATTGAGGACATGTCGTCCACATTGTCGTTGGAGAATCCTGAGACTTCAAAGTCAAGGACGCTTCCTCTATCTATCTGAGTTGAGCCAACTGAAATTGGCTTGGATGTACCAGGTAATAAGTCGTGAGGTGCTAGAACATCCTGAACATTATTCGATGCCATACTCTCACCAACAGTTCCTGTTAATTTAATTCGGAACACAGTGTTAGGGTCATTCTGATTCATTGGGATTGAAGATGTGTCAAATTCAGCGGAAACTGATTGAGTTGCACCAGCCACCAAATTATTCAATGAAACTGCTTGACCAATTGGGTTTTCAGAACCTGAGCTACTGATTTCAAAGAATTGGATTTGACCAGCACCGGAATAATCTTCTTGGCCAGTATTGCCAATTGTTGCATCTAACTGAAGTCTGTCACCAGTTTTGAATCCTACAGATTGGGCGTCAAGATTAGTTACTGTCATATCAGTAACTGATAGGTCTAGTGGGTTCATTGTGCTGTCACCTGCAGCGTAAACATTCTCTCGGAAACTGCTTGCGCTCCATCCGCTGAAGAGTGCAGCAACAGTATTCATGTTGCTTGCACCACCGCTTACTAGACTGTTTGGAACAGTCCATGACTTGGAAGCTGAACCTGAGGAGAGCGAAACTGTCTCAAATCCTGAACCACCTGTATTTCCACTGTTGCTTGCATAGTTGCCATTGTCCAATAGCCATGCTTCCCAGCAGTTACCACCTTTGCTTCCATCTGAATAAGCGTGGGAGTGACAAACCTTCTCAGTAACTGCAGCGTACAATGTGATTGACGATGCAGCAGTACCTGAACCTATGTAAGATGCTGAGATTGTTATATCAGTTGTACCGTCGCCATTATCACTCTGTCCTACACCAACTGCATAGTCGGCTGCAGTAGAGTGCATGTTACCTCCACTTGAGATGTAGGAATCCCAGCAAGTGTTGGATCCACAACCTGTGTTAAGAGTAGAATCTCCGAAAGATGTCTTTGGTGCACCACTTGTTTCTTGTAAGTGGGAAACACCATAGATAGGTGCGATATTACCAGATTCTGCATCGGCTGTATTACCATAGGATGCACTGTGGTAGGAAATGTACACATAATTATCTGGCAAACTATTCTTTGCTTGATCATGTGCTGGACTACCATAACTCATACAATATCCGCAATTGTCAGATGTTATGTATTGTCCAAACACTGTATGACCAGGGTTGCTTGGGGCAAACACAACATCAACAGTCTCCAATACTGCTGTATTTTCGTCTTCATCATTCATTTCTACTGCATCGATAAGAGCGCCCCAGCTCATCATCAACATCAGTGCTGCTAAAATCATCGGGGTTAAACTACGTAGTCCCATAACTTCCGCTGAAGAACCTACCTATATTAAGGAAAGTGGGGCGTATTATTGGTAGACTTTGAAATAATATTCCCAAAATAGCATTTTAAAGAGAAAATAGAAGATTTTACTCAGGTATAATTCTCTCAATGCCAGCGAGGTCTTGCAAGCGGTTCCAAAACTCTAATCTGTCTGCCTCAGCGGCATGAATAGCATCACTTGGAACGCCATCTTTGAACTGCTTACGGAATCGTCCTTCAGTGAGAGCAAAGTCTCGGAATTTCACCTCTTCAAACTCGCCTTCATCATTCTTCTTTCGATGCCAATCTTTGTTCGGACTTGGGTTACCTTTCAGACTCCATTTGTCTTGCATGGTTGGTCCCTTACGCGGGTCAAAGACGAAGATAGGGAATGCACGAGTATCAACCGCTAACCTTGCTTGCCGAGTGGCTGCATCGTCTCCAACTCCGTGCTCAGGCTGACAAGTTGTGTAAACACTGATGACTGATGGACCTTCAAATTCATTCGCTTCCATCACACACTTGTAGAAATGATTCGGCAGAGAAGTAACTGTTTGTGCAACATAGACATTTGGATGCATTGCGGCAATCGCACCGATTTCTTTTCTCCTCTCTGTCTTACCATGAATATCCTTTCCATGAGCGGCGAATTTTGCATCTTGACCAACATATGTGCTAGTGGAAGCTTGTCCACCAGTATTCGAATATACTTGAGTGTCAAGAACGAATACATTGACATCCATTCCTGAGGAGAGCAGACGGGATAGTGAACCAAATCCGATATCCAGCATTGCGCCGTCTCCACCAACAACCCACAGTTTCTTGTCTTGCCATCCAAGTTGGTCCCATCGAACCCGCACACCCATTGCATCAGTGGCACCATTCTCAAAGAGAGAGTTAGTCCAAGGTATGTCCCACGGATTGAATGGATAAGTTGACCCGTAAACAGTAGAGCAACCTGTTGAATTTACAACTCCAAATCGTTCTTTGCCGTACACAAATCCGGTTGCTGCTGCCATCATCCTTAGTGCTGTAGCCTCGCCACAACCCGCACAGGACCCTGCACCACCAACATAGAGTAGAGATTCTTCTGCTAGCATCATATCCATCAATGACCTCTCATTGATGTAATCGTGGTCTGTTGGTCCAAGTGCCTCATAAAATTCCCACAATTTTCTGTGATGTTCCATGCCGTACTTTTCCTTGCCAACCATGGCTAGTGCGTTTTTGTCTCCACAAACCTCTACACATTCTGAACAACCCTTACACTTTGATGGGTCTATGAAAATTCCAAATCTTCCCGGCTTCTTGCCCTTCTTTTCCCGGTTGTCCCAGTATTTTCGAGTCTTTGGCCAAAGGCGATTCATCTCTTCTTGTTCTGATGGTGGTAGAATATTGAGATTCGTGTTGAGGGTTTCTTCATCTACAACTTTTCCGAGAATTGCTGTATCTGGACACATTGTAACACAATCCATGCAACCAACACAGGCATCAGCAATGAACTCAGGAATTTCATGAGCAATGTAAGAGAAATCACGGTGACGGCCTGAACCTGCTGCGATAATTGAACGCGCGTGAGCCGAATCTGCGGCGAGCGTGTCTGAGGCTGAGCCATCATTGTAAGCGCTAATTATTCGGTTTTCAAAATCATCTATGTCGAAGAAATCCTTGTCATGTGCTGTTGGTAGTCTGATGGTCATAATTTCACCTCCAGTGAATCTATTTCTTCTGAAGTTATGATTGAAACCTCTTCATATCCACGGCGAACACATGTTAGGTTATCACTGACAACTTGTTCACCGCGTTTACCAAAATACTTGCGAAGTGATTTTTCGATTGATGCATACATCTGTTGGTCATCAACTTGGCTAGCAAATGGCGTACATTTGAGGAAGATTCCAAGCAACACAATTCCTTGCATTCTAACTACTAAATCGACGCTACTACTGACTTCACGTGCGATTTTTGCAGTATCAAGATACAAGATTTTCAAATCACGGTCACAGATTTCTTTTATCGTCCTTGGAGGAAGACTCTGCACTACCTGTTCAACAGAGGTTGCTGTTGATTGAATAAACACGCTACCTCCATCTTTCAATCCCTTTAGTGGATTACTAGTTACAAATGCGTTTTCATCTTGGACTGCGATGAAGTCAAGAACATCTAATTCATGGTGAATACGGATTCTTTCATCGGCAATAGTTAGATAGAAATTGGTTGGCAATCCCTTCTTTTCAGAACCGTATTTAGGAAATGCTTGAACTCTCTTCCCAAATAAGTCTGCGGAAATTGTAGCGATGATTTTGTTTGTTGTCACGCTACCAAATCCACCCACACTGTGACCTCTCATACTGAAGGCACTATCTGGTCGACCATCGTACTCGTGCGTGCGCTCTAGTGCAGTTGGGTGGTCTATTCCAAGAGTGATGAAACGTGGTTCCTCACCACTTGCTAGCAAATCATAAGTTGCGATAATATCTGATGATGTGACATCTCTTGAACCTAGACCATATGAGCCGGTGAATAATTTAGGATTGAAACCAGAATCAAACAACGCAGTTTTGACTTCCATTGTCAGTGGGTTGTCGGCTGCCATCGGGTCATCCATCCTTTCAAGCACTGCTATTGCCTTACATCCACCAATCATACGTGCTATTTCTTGGCTAGGGAATGGGCGGAAACATGTGACATGAACACAACCAACTTTTCGACCTTGTTCCCGTAAATAGTCTATAACAGCCGTTGCAGTCTCTATCATTGAACCAATTCCAACAATTGCATACTCTGCATCCTCCATCATATATCCATCAATTAAGTCATAATTACGACCGGTTAAGTCGCTAAATAACTGCATCGATTCCATCACTGCTGGCTTGACTAAATCAGTAAAAGAGCGTTGCGCGATTTTCCCTTTCATGTAAGCATCTTGATTTTGCACAACTCCAGTCATTATCGGATTATATGGATCAAACATGTTACGAAGTTTAGTTGCTGGGTCACCAACGAATTCACGCATCATTTCAGGTTCAATCAACAATGTATTTTCGATTGTGTGCGTGGTCAAGAAACCATCTTGACAATTCAAGAATGGTGTTGAACTTATTTCAGCAGCCCTTCGACAAATTAGTGCAAGGTCTCCTGCTTCTTGCGCATTTCTAGCAAAAAGAATTGCCCACCCAACATCTGACACACCCATCACATCATCATGACCTGCGTGAACATTGAGTGACTGGCTTGTCATTGCTCTTGAGCCAATATGGAACACTATCGGAAGTCGCTTACCGCTAATGACATAGAGAACTTCCTTCATCAGGATAAGTCCTTGACCACTTGTGAAATTGGTGACTCGACCACCAGCGAGTGCAAACCCTTCTGCAGCCGATGCTGAGGAATGTTCTGATTCTGGCTCAATGAAAGCTAATCTAGTTCCCCAAAGATTCTCTTTTCCGTTCGACACTTCCATGTTGTAACCAACACCCATAGTTGTTGAGGGGGTTATCGGATAGGCACACGAACCATCGGTTATGTGGCTCTCTACCCAGACAACAGTTCCAGCGCCATCAGTAGTTGTTGGAATTCCAGGATATTCTGCATCAGCCATATAATCAACCCAATTTTTTGCAGCCTAAAGTACGGTGCGACCCTTTGGGTCGGCCATTACGACTTGGGGGGCTCATATTACCGTTTGTAGTTTGCATCGGTTTCAATTGTTGTGAATGAATGGTGAATGGGAGGCTGCCAATTGCCATTTTTTCCGGCGTGGTCTAGAAGGTGCCAATACAGTGAATATACCATGAAACTAGGCGTTAAGAGGGTATTTTCACTCACACATTTAGCATCTTTTGTGACCTTCTTCCACTGCCGTTTTGCTAAACTTTTCAGCAATGGAATTCGCAGTGCGGGGCCAGTTAGGGGAACACCGAAGCGGGAGAACCAAAACCGTTCAACTAAACCCTTCCTCCAACAGGCGTCTCTGATGCTTTCAAAGCCTAATTTCAAACCAACTTTTCTATCACTAACCTTTGTCACACTTCCCGACGAATCAAGAGTGATGCCATTTTCACTGAGTACCTCAATCATCCAGGGAGCAATGTAACCCCCCGGAGCGCGAAACCAAGGACGAAAATTTTCCCCGGCAAAGGCTGAGAGTTTTTCCATAGAAAATGCAAGTTCATTTGCAAATCCGGTTCTATCTTCTGGCCATGCCGACCAGCACCTGTGCTTCTTCCCATGACAACCAATAGTCACGGTTTCATCCTGCCCTAAAAGTTGTTTCAAGTTAGCAGCAAAATCAACATCTTCTAATTGCTCGCTGATGACAAACAGCGTTACGGGTAACCCTGCCCCTTCGTTTTTTCTCCACCGAAAGAACCCCTCCCAAGATTTAGCCAATGTTTCACTCATTTTGTATGGTTGAGGAGAATTTCTCCGTGAGCGTTTTGGATGGCCGTACACTTTAGGATGATGCGATAAATCATCTGTATCTAGTGAAAGCCAGACATTGCCGTTGTGAGCATCATCGATTTCAATTAAGGGTAAACGAGGCAGTATGAATGTGATGTGGTGACGCATTTCACCAGCAATTTCAACCTCGCCATCAACCCATTCTACTCTTTCACCTCGCCATCTTTTGACAATGGAATTACAAGTGGCTAATCCAGCCTCATTGTTAGGGTCAACTGTGATTTCTACTGCAGTAGGGCCACCTTGAGTTGTTGAAATCCATTCTAGTGATTTATTTGCTGCTCGCTTAGCAATCCCCCTTCTAGTTGCAGACTTTCGAGTCCAATAACCTAGATTCCAATGTGCTTCACGTACCCGAGTAAACCTGTCAAATGCCACAAGTCCAAGAAATTCCTCATTTGATTTGTCAAGAATTACCCAATGATGGGCCCGGCCAATTCTACCACCTCTACCTACATCATACAGATATTGTTCGAGTTGAAGATGCATCTCGTCTCCAACATCATACCAAGGCAAGCCACCAATTACTTCTGGCAGAGATTCCTCAAAAGCGATTACTAATTGGTCAAGGTAGTGTGTATCAGCCGGCCGCAGAATTAACTCATCATCAATGATGAGGGTCGGTGTGGCGTGCATCATAGCCGTCGAATGGTTATGAGGTGTTATGATTTTGCCAAACAATAAATCCTGTAATAATCAGATTAATGGGCTGATTGAACAGTAACAATTCGCCGCTGTCAAGGATTTTTAAACAAGGTAAACTCGTTGTTGCCCTATCTTCATGATTTCAACTAATTCAAAAAAAGCCCTCATCCAACATGAGATGTCTCCATCCCTTATGTATAGATCAAGCTATGATTACATTCCTAGGCTTGTAAGCGCTGTTGCAACATGTTGGTCTTCTGGATGAAGTCTACGTGCTGTCTCAAGCATTCGGCGAAGTGCCTCTTCCCGACCCAATTTTTTGAGTACAACTCCTACATGGAATAGAATCTCTTTTCGGTCTCCAAGATGAGGGCCTAATTTGTCAAGGTCTCTAGCCGCACCATCCAAATCACCACCCTTCACAGATTCCATCACTTGGCGCAATTTCCTCTTTACAATTAGGTCATCATAAGGTTCGCCTTGTGGCCACGGCCACATCTGGTCATCTAGAGAAGGTGGTGTGGCCGATTGTGATTCTGCTGGAGCATCAACATCCAATTCTACATCCTGATTGAATGCGTTGGCATCTGGTCTTGATGAAGGCACTGCGGGCAGTGCTGGAGTTGTTGGGACTGATGGAACTGCTGGAGTTGCTGGGACTGACGGGAGTGCTGGTGTAGGAGTTGCTACAGCCCCGTTTGCTGCCGCCGGATTCAAACTCGGAAGTTTTGGAATTTCCGGCTTGGCTGCATGAGCAGGATTTGGGCTAGGGGTTGGGGCTGCTTGGGGTGGTGTTGGCAAAGCAGGTGGAGGTGTGGCTGACGCCACAGGGGTTGTAGTTGGTACTGTAGTCGGTGTAGGAACCACCACTGGCTTGACTGCCACTGATTCAGCCACAGACTCGGCTGCAGCAGTAGGAACTGGCTGGGCAATAACTTCAGATGAGGGTTCTTGTTTTTCCTCAGGCACCTCAGATGGGTCTGCTAGCGGCTCTTCTTCAGAGGGCATTTCGGATGCACCTTTCGGCAATAATGGCACAACTAGGTCAACTTGATGAGTTGGCTCCTCAACAGCCTCAAATTCCGTAGTAGTAGTAGGCACAACGAACTTTTCAACATTCGTTGGTGCATCCGAAGTACTCAGTTCATACTCACCTTCTTCCAATTCTTCAGCAACTTTAGGAACTTGACTTGGTGCATCTGCTTCAATGGCTGCAAAGTTAGGAGCCGCAGATAAAGCAACAGCCTCAGAATCCTCTTCATACTGACTGACATCAATCGTCACATCATCGATTTCAAAGGTATGTCTTGACCAATCAACGACCTCACCATCATCGCCATCTTCATCTTCTGCTAACAATTCATCAAAAATCGAAGTACTAACTTCTTTCGAAACACTGTCATCTTGTTCAATTATACTCTTTCCAAGTTGATGGTAACATTTCGGGCATTCTTCCGTACCCTCTGGGGAAACTTCGCTGCATAAAGGGCAGGTTATGCCTGCCTCTTCCTTTGCCTTGCGCCAGCGTCCGAACATTTGCCTCGTTCTATATCCGCGCACGATTAGGGTATAATACTCACCTTCCGCTGTATGCTTGATTCATCCACCTACGGTGATATTTCACAATTGGAAGGTTGAAAGACAACAAATGGTCCGCCTAAAATGTGGCAGATGGTAAGCGAGGTGACATTCGTCGTCTGAAACCCGGTAAAGGTGCGGACTTGCCTCCACCAGCAATTGATGGTGAAACTACTCGATTCATCCGGGCTCAAGATTTTCATAATCGATATTCGCGATTAATCACTTGGGAACTTGAAGATGAAATGGCCCAAGTTGAGGAAAGGTTACGCCATTGGTCTAAACAGAAGTTGGTAGAACATGGCTACGCATTGATAGGCGTGATTGCTAGGAATAACGGCTGGTTATTTGGTGAGAGAGTAGTAAAATTCTCTGCTCAGAAGGGGCACAACCTAGGTAGCCATAGATTTTCTCAAGGAGATATCGTCACAATCTGCCGCAATAACCCACTAAAAGAAATCCCTGTCGAAGGAATTGTTCTCACCCGAAAACGTAACTCTATCTCTGTCGTTGTGTCAGAGAACCTTGACAAAGTTCGGAGCGGAACTTGGCGTATTGATAGAGGAGCGAACCGAGTTGCACATGATAGAATGCAGGATGCACTTCGTGAAATTCTTCGAGATGACCCACCCACACCTCTGTCAGATCTGTTACTTGGTAAACCAAGAGACATTAATGATTCAGCCAACATGAGGCCTGAATTCCGTGGCGTTAAATGGCGCGATGTCTATTCTCCAAATGAATTGAATGAAAGCCAAGAAGAGGCATTTGAAAAAGCCATGACATCTAGACTCAGTCTGATACAAGGGCCGCCTGGAACTGGAAAAACCCACACCGCTGTCAGAATTCTTCAAGGCTGGGCAAAGCAAGGAACTGGCCCAATTTTAGCGACTGCTGACAGTAATGTAGCAGTTGATAATCTACTCGAGGGCTTACTCGACCTCGGAGTTAAAGCAGTTAGAATCGGTCAACCCGTAAAAGTGAGAGCACATCTCAGGTCTGCAACTATCCGGGCAAAAATAGAGGAACACCCACTGCAAGAAGAAGTTAGAGAATTACTCGGTCTTCAGGAGAGTCTTCAGAGACGACTCCCAACTTTCAAAGGGAAGGAAAAAGGGCTTGCTCATCGTGACTTGAAAATGGGCTGGAAATCAATTAGAGCACTTGAAACATCAATGAGTGATGATGTTCTTGATGGTGCAGAAGTAATTTGCTCCACATGTATTGGGGTAGGACACCAAATACTAGGGCAACGGAAATTTTCCAATATACTAATTGATGAAGCAACTCAAGCAATTGAACCGGCGACATGGGTTCCAATAATGCGAAGTTGTCGCCGCCTTGTGTTAGTTGGCGACCATCGCCAACTTCCACCCACGGTAATTTCTCGGCGAGCCGAACAGGATGGTTTGAGGAGAAGTTTGTTCGAGCGAATGATAGATGTTGGAATGACTCCAACTATGCTCAAAACTCAATACCGGATGCATCCAGTAATTGCTGAATATTCGTCTTCAAGATATTATGATAATCAATTGGAAAATGGAGTCAGTTCTGATGACAGAATTGCACCTGGAGGTTTCTTATGGCCTGATTGGAATGCACCTGTTGCATTTGTCCCAATAGATGGTGCTGAGGAGTTAGCAGTTGATGGCAAGTCACGCATCAATAGAGATGAAGCTGGCTGGGTAGTGAAAATAGTTGACCAATTGCTAAGTGCAGGTGACTTAGAACCATCAGATATTGGAGTAGTTTCTCCTTACAGTGGTCAAGTACAATTGCTGACAGATTTATTTGACGGCAAAGGAATTCTATCAGGTGAAGGCGATGAAGAAGCAGGTGGCCTTGAGATCCGAAGTATTGATGGATATCAAGGCCGTGAAAAAGAAGTCATTGTTCTTTCAACAGTGAGAGCAAATAATGACGGCGAAGTAGGATTCTTATCAGACCACAGAAGACTGAATGTCGCAATCACTAGACCTCGTCGCGGCCTTATCGTTGTAGGATGTGCTGACACCCTTCGCCATGACGGCGATTGGGAGGCCTGGCTTGATTGGGTGAGAGATAGGAAACTTGAGGCGTGGCACGTCCTCCAAAGTTATTGAGAGGTGGCAAGATGTCCGAACAAGAGAGCCCAATATCCACACACCAAGGAGAATTTGTCAATCCCGCGAAAGAAGCAGTGAAGGCAGGTGGCGGGAGTTGGATAATCCCCGAAGGTACAATTCTCGCGGGCGCGTCCACGCGGGCGCTAGCATACATGATTGACACTGTTTTCGTGATGGGGGTGCTTCACTTGGTAACCTCTCTTTTGTCAGGCGGAGTAGCCAGTATTGTACAAGCGTATAATCTAGGATTGGCTCTTTCGGGTGGAAAGGGTACAGTCTTGTTCTTGGTTGATTGGTTCTTGATTTTCTCTGCCAATTATCTGTATCACAAATTTACCGGAATCCGTTATGGCCGGACTTATGCCCAGCGTTGGTTTGGTTTAGCAGTAGTTCTAGAAGATGGAAAGCCCCTTGTAAAGAGTGATTGGGATGCAAGGGCATTAAGAAAAATGAAGTATGCAATTCCATTATTCGGGATGTTATGGTTTGGGATTCGTGACTTGATGCTAATCCATAAACGCCACACTCACCAGAGTGCAATTGATTTGACTGTTGGCTCTATTGTGGTAGACGGTACTAGTTTACCTCCAGCATTACGTAAACATCTTCGTTAAACATGATTTATCCATCAAACAACTGTAAATTGTGTTGGAAATTGGTCAATACCAAAAAAAACACAAGTTGATGATTAGAGCACTTGGCGGGGTGCGCTTCAAGTAATGGGGTGGGTGTCGGTAGGGTTGGGAGTGACCATGAGCGACGAATTCACTGTACAAAGTGGTCCACTCAAAATTCGAATTCACTGCATTGAAGATGATATTGATGACGATGACCGAGATGCACTTAGAATCGTAATTGAAGTCACAAATGAGGGTGCTCAAGCCATATCTGGAATCGTACCAAGAATGCGTACGATGGATGGTGGCAAGGCAGAGGCATACGAATCTGGTAGTGAGATTCAAGCCGGCTTGAGACAAGATTACTCGTATTTTGTCAATCCTGATTCAGGGGCTTGGTTGTTCAAATTAGAATACCAATCGAGTGGAGGTAGTCAAACAGTTGAACTAGGTCCCCACCCATCAGACCTTAGAGTTGCAGAAAGTTTCCGCAAGCCGATTCAATCAGGTGGTAAAGGAAATGCAGTAGGTGGAAGCATATTTGATGCTGCTTTTGGCACTGCATTGGTTGATTTTGGAGGAGAGATAGAGCCGTCTGCTGCCGTGGCTGCAGCACCGTCATCAGATCCGTTGGCTAATGCATTCAGTGCCGAAATTCCGGTCCAAGAATCTGTTGCAAGCCCACCTGCGAGCAATCTTCTTGCTCCCGCACACGCGCCGATTTCTGCACCTTCATCCCAACCTGTTTCACAACCTGAGCCACCAGTTGCACCCACCAGTCCACCTGCTGCTCCTTCTGGGCCACCACAAGGGGCAGACCTTCTTGCTCCCGCGCAAGCGCCAATTTCTGCACCTTCATCCCAACCCGTTTCACAACCTGAGCCTCCGGCTCCACCTACCGGCCCTCCGGCTGCACCTACCGGCCCGCCGGCTGCTCCTTCTGGGCCACCTGCTGCGCCCTCAGGTCCTCCACCAGAGATGAACGACCCTACTACTCCAGTTGAAGCGGCTGCAATACCTCCTCAAGGAGCCCCATCTGCCCTCCCACCAATGCAAGATAGCACCCCGGCTAATTCTTCACCACCAGCTTCCATGCCGCCGGGTAACATGCCGCCGGGGATGACTCCCCCAGGACCGATGCCGCCAGGGGGGATGCCACCGGGAATGATGCCGCCAGGAGGAATGCCACCGGGAATGATGCCGCCAGG
>Ga0209992_10001777_pt1 | contig 21479 bp, 5 predicted proteins | sample 2SBtaG_2_FD_182564 | JGI IMG/M metagenome (GOLD analysis project Ga0209992, IMG submission 182564) | Deep subsurface microbial communities from Kolumbo volcano to uncover new lineages of life (NeLLi) - 2SBTROV12_ACTIVE470 metaG (SPAdes)... | ecosystem: Environmental > Aquatic > Marine > Volcanic... | reverse complement strand
CATTGAAATTAGCATTTGGTGTATAAGACACAGTGCCATCGCCATTGTCTGTTACCGTACCATTAGAGCCGTCAGTTTTAGCGGCAATGCTTAGTGTATCACCTGTATCTACATCTGTATCATTATCCAACACGCTAATAATCGTTGCCGATGCATCTTCAGATATTGTTACGGTGTCTGCTACACCTACTGTTTGCACTTCATTCTCATTTGTTATATCGACAACCAAATCTTGTGTAGTCCAGTTACCAATTTCATCTGATACCCTTACTCTAATGGAATATGTGTTATCCCCAGCTATCGGGTTTAAAAGCTCAAAGTCAGGTGCCTCTTTAAAAGTAAGGCTGGCATAACGATCATTGGTTTGGCTAATTTCAAATAGACTACCATCTCCATAATTGTCATCAACAGTAAACGTATATTTTTGTGTATCTCCACTATCTGGTCCGCCACCACTGGCTCTAAGGGTTATAACATCCGTAGTGTTTTCAGCGGTACTGACAGATGAAGAAGATGCAAAAGTAATTGGATCTGGATCAATCATCACGAAAATATTTCTTTAAAAAGAATGGCTCAATTTTATACCAAAATTCATCTATACATTGATTAAAGACTCGCAACTGATAAAGATGTAGTTAAATGACTTAGTTAGTCAAACAATGCTGGCAATATAAAAACCTAGCTGAATTTATTAAATGTATAAATAAGTTGACTGAATTGCGTTTTATTTGATTAATAAAAAACGCGACAACGGTTTTTATTACTTGAAATCTTAGCATTAGACAATATCAACTGAAACAATAAAATCTCCTGAGAAGTCGACATCACCATTGGCGATTAATTGATATTCTGGTGTTATATCGGGTGTATTTATATCCATATTCACCACCCTATTGCCTTGAGCATCAATCAAATCAAAGGTGTCCAGTTCTTTCAAGTCAACAATATGTCTTAAGATGCTAATGGCATCAGAAATATTGACAGAACCATCATTATTAACATCTGCCGCATGATATTTAGCGCTTGAGCTTTCAATTGGATCAAGCTCAACAATATGCCTAAGCACAGAGATTGCATCAGAAATATTAATCGCGTCTTGGGCGTACTGACCTTCGTCAACCTTAATACAATCAAACGATATATCTTCTTTTATATTAATGTCGCCCTTGTCAACCAAATGCTGCGCATCTAAAGCGATATCATCATTAAAGTAGTGCAGTGTAATGTTATCTAACAAGGTGTTGTTATGGTCATATATCACGCTATCTGCTTTTTCATTAATGAATAAATCAAAGCTTAATTTGGCACTGCTATTACTACCATCTAGCGCCAGTATTGTAATGTCTAAATTTGCCACATCTTGGTTTTTAGGGGTGCCGGATAATATGCCTGTGCTTGAATCCAATGTTAGCCAACTAGGTAAATTAGTATTGCCGCTCGTCGTGGCTTGATAAGTTAAAGTGTCTTTAGTATCGGCATCTGAAAAATAGCTTGATAAGTCAATAGAAAACAGTGAGTTTTCATTAATTGTTTGGGCGCTAATCTCACTTGCAGAAGGCTTATCATTAACTGAAATAACTTCAATATCTACTGTTGTTGGTGTATTGTTTTGATTGGTTAGATAAGAAAATGAATCTAATCCGTGATAGTTCTCGTCAGCTTTATAGATAAGCCCTCCCGCCTCTTTTATCTTAATACTGCCATGATACGGATCGGTGAATGATGTAATATCAACATCCAACCCTTGGTCATTCATTAATACATTTAAAGATGAAACTTCATCTTCATTAACAAAGAAAACATCATCTTTTAATACTGCCTCAGTTATGGATTTAGCCTCTAACAATTCTTGCGCCACTTTAGTGGCAGACTGAATTGGATCAATGGATAAATTGGTACTAAAATTACTCGGTGCAATGCTAACGTATTCACCCTTAGTGGTTTTCACCTCAAGCAGTATCTCTTGCAAACTAATGTCAATTGATTCATCATTATTACCCAAATCAACAAACACAGTTGCAACTGATTGAGTATTGATAATTTTCTCTCTACCGGAATCGTTAGACGTATCGTTATCAACAACCGTCGTGTTATTACCAATCGCAAAAGTGGCATTCTCGGTGTTTATGACTGACAAATCAAAACTGTCATTCAATTGATAACCTAATAGCCAACCATCATTCAGCGATGTAGAATTAATTTTGAATTGTGCGCCAGTAATACTTTGAGCATCTGCATTAAATAGATCAATTTTTGAGGCGTCAAGCACAACATCAAACTTTAGCACTGAGGTGCTGGAATCTGATTTTTCGTCTTGCTCTTTGTTTAACAACACCAATGCCTCTGATAAGCTAATTGTACTGCTGTCGCTAATTTTTATCGGCTTAAACGTAATGTTATCAGTGCTTACAAGTAAATCCACCTTGGCTTGATTCGATATAGCGCCATAAACATCTTGAATGGAATACTTAAATGCATCGTTACCGGTAAAGTTTAGATCTGGCGTGTAGGTGAGTTGACCGATCGAACTCTCAGATAGCGCACCGTGTTTGGGTGATGTATAGTTGTAGATTGTAACAACATCATCATCTTGATCATTGGCTAGGAGGTTTAGCTTAATATTGCTATCTTCTAGCATAATGGCTAAATCATCAGTGGCAACTGGGGCGATGTTATTATCTTTAACAGCCTCAGTTATGTCACTTTCAACCATCTCTTTAGTTCCGGCCTGATCAGTGTAGACGGCTTGTACAGATAAGGTTGACTCTATATCATCTCTGCTAATCGTATAAATGTTGGAGCCAGCACCAGCAATATACTGACCACCTCTTAACCATTGATAAGAAATATCACCCAATCCATCTTCATCTTGTAAATTATTATCTACTGTCAATACTTCTCCAATTTCTATCACGCCTAATATTGATACTGCGCCAGATGGCTTGTCATTAACGGGCTCAACTTCAATAGCTATGCCAGCTTCTAATGATATAGCGCCACTACTATCTTTAACAACGTAGCTGGCTTTATCAATGCCATAATAATTTGCATTCGGAGTGTAAAAACCTTGTTCAGTTAGCTTGCCATTGCTAAATTCAGAAATAAAAGTGATGTTTTCATAAAGTAATGAGCCATCCTCAGCATCATTGTCATTATTAATAATATGCGTTATATCAACACCCTTTCCATCCTCTAACAAGACATTCTCAAAGTAGTCATCTTGGGCAATTGGCACATCATTAACTGAGGTAATATTAATGGTAATATTGGATACGTTTGATCGGTCATTATTGTCATTCAATTGATAGTTAGCAATATCAACACCCGAGGTATTTTTGTTAGGTATGTAGATACCTTTATCATTAACAACACCCAATTTAAAATCCGTTACAAAGCTTACATTTTCTAGCGGGTAACTACTGTCTATAAACTGCAAATCGTTGTTTATTATGGTGTTGATATCAACCCCTATAACACTATCTTCTTTGACAGAATATATATCATCTGCAGTTACCGGGCCACGAGTCACATCAGCGATATAGTGCTGATCATTTAATGTGACTTTGCCAATATCAGTCAAAATAACAATATTTGTTAAAGTAATTGTATGTTGATCCACCCCTGTTTTTGGATTAAGGTAAATATCAATTAAATCAACCTTGTTATTAGTTAGACTCGCTATTCCTGGGATGTGCTGAATAATAACGTCACCAGTAATATTATTAACAATGGCCGCATTAAAATTACTCAAAAAATCAACTTCCATTAGCCATTGATCGTTATCCTGAGTGGCAAAATCACTCACCGTATCCAGTTTATCGTCCGTTTGAATTGCAAACTCGATACCTGTTATTTTGTCTGTGCCATTTAGTTGTGACTTAAGCGCATTAAAATCCAATGCCATGCGAATACGAGACACTGCATCAACAGACTGATTGCTATAGTCTTCATCATTTAGCGCAAGGCTTGCGTAGTGTGCTGTTAATGTTGTGGCTGATAAGGTCAGAGAAGAGTCTGTTAATTTATCAGAAGTTATGTCAACTTCTGACTCTACTACAATCACTGCTTTAGAGCTGTCTTTGGATACGTGCAATTGATAATCACCAGAGCCGTTTTCTAGCTTAATTTGATAATCACCGGCATTAACAACCTTGTATTCGATAAACGGATCATACTTGTAAATACTGCCAATCTCATCAGTCTCGATTCTTGAACTAGAGCCATTAGAGGCAACTTCATTCCCGTTTATATCAGATAGCGTTAGTTTTGAATTAAATCTTGCATCCACATCAATAACAACTCGCTCACCTGCTAACAAATATAGCGAGTAATACTGATCATCAGCGCTTGCTTTGGTTGCTGATATAGAGGCTGTTGGTAAGCCATTGTCATCAATGGCAATATTATCAATGTCCATTTTAAAATCAGACTTATCGATATCATAAACATCAACAACCAATAGTTCATAGTCAGCACTAATTTGATTTCGTTCCCCGTCAAAATAAACATAGCTAAACTCATCTTTGCCAAAATAATCTTTACTTGGTGTGTACAGAATTTGATTATCAACAAGCTCAGTAGAACCATGTTGGGGCTGTCCAACCTGTTTAATTATTAGCGACCCACCCTTGTCATCAACACCATCACCCAGTACATTAACCAGATTATCTTTAGAGTCTTCCAAAACAAAAGCAACTACATCTTTTGACAAATTAAGCACATACGCACCTGATCCGTTTTCCAGTACAAGGGTATACACACCATGATGCTCAACATCAAAGCTAACATAAGGGTCGTACTTATAAGGGCTATTACCCTCATCTGCCTCAATCCGACTATTTGAACTATTAGCTGCAATTTTATTGCCACTTGCATCAAACACGCTAAGTTTGGAATTAAACCTTGCATCAATATCAATACTGATATTTGTTCCAGCATCAAGCTTAATCAAATACTCGTCGTTTTCTCCGGATTTCTTTTCAGCATTAATCTGAATACTTTTTAAGTGCGGGTTGTCAATATTTTGATTTGACTCATCAACAGTAAATACACTTGTTATTTCTTGACTACTCATCTTGAACTCCTTAACTGTTATATTAAAGGTTCATTATGCTACTTATTTCTCAAATAAGCAAAAGCATCGGTGAGTCATAATATTCAAATATTAGGAAGTGCTACGATTATGAAAAACTATAATTAAGCAGTCTATGGCAAACACTTAAAAAATATCAGGTAATAAAAAACCCAGGACAAGCCTGGGTTTTTTATTGGAAGATCTAGCGACTAACTTACACTAAATCACTGGTAACCACATAATCAGTAGCAAACCCAGTACCACTAAAGTCAACATTACCATTAGCAACAATTGTCCAAGTTGGTGCATCACCTGAGGCATTAGCATCTAGTGTTGTTACTCGATCACCGCTACTATCAATAATATCAAAAGTATCGATGGTTTCTAGATCAACAATATGCCTTAGAATATCAATAGCATCGGAGATATTAACTGAGCCATTGTTATCTGTATCAGCTGCATGGAATGCATTGCCTGATAAGGTTTCTAAATCTACGATATGACGTAGTACGTCAATAGCATCGGAGATGTTGATGTCGAAATCGTAGGCATCAGCTGATAGTTTGACTGCATCAAATGTTACTGTACTGTCAATAGAGATTTCACCTGTATCAACTGCTACTGAAGCACCCTTATCTGATCCGCCTTCCCAAAGATTAAGCGACACATCTTTAAGCTTGGTAATGGTTGCTGCCGTATCATTTGTTGCTACTGTTGTTTCTGTAGAAACAATGGCGTCGTAAGTTTTAGCTGCCACCTCTAACTGATGACCAAGTTGCTTAAAGCTACTATCGCCTTGATTCACTGACACATCGCCACTATAAGTTACCTCAAAATCCTTAGTGGTTGATTTAGGATTAAGATAGATTGACAACACCTCAGTTGTTGAAGGTTGATCAACAACACCTCTTCCAGTAGAGTCAACACTATCAACCAGAGTCAGAAGCGGTTTGGTTGAAGTGTTTAACGACGTAGCCACCAGCTTGGTAATTTCACCACTGTCGTTGGTTACATCACCCATAAACAATGATCCGGTGTAATCTTTATTGATTTCATATTTAGCACTAGTGCCGTCTGCATATGAGATATCCTCAAACAGACTCCAATCTATACCAAAGTCCAACTCAACGCCGGCAATTGAAGTGATACTAGCATCAGTCAATCTTGCCATATCTGCTGTTAAAGTTAGCTTAACAATCACCTCGTCAGTAACAGATGAATAATCCGAACCATATACTTCAGTTGAAGCCTGCTCAGCAGTAATCAATTCAGATGTAAACATTAAAGGTTTATTATCTATTGATTGAGTTACTGTTACAGCGGAGCTTGTCTTAGATTCAGCAGTAGAGCCACCATCAGTGTAGCTTGCCTTCACAGAGATATCCTTGTTGATATCACTAGTGGTAATGGTGTAAGCATTGTTGGTTGCATTAGTTATTTCAACACCATCTCTCAACCATTGGTAGCTTACCGCACCCATGCCATCTTCATCAGCTAATGTATGCGATGCTGTTAACACTTCATCTACTGCCACTGTGCCTGAAATTGTGACACTACCTGTTGCTGCAGAATTTTCACTCACTGCAGTAATATTACTCATAGTAGAGTCATATTGCGCAAACGTTACCTGGCCTTGATTGGCTGAAATTGTACCACTCAACTCAATTGCAAGCTTCCCCGCATCAGCACTAGGTCGCACATATACTTCGATTAAATCAGCACTATTGGATAATCTATCAGCATTCGCACTAGTTGTATCTGTATCTACCAGGGTTAATAGTGGATCCTCCATACGCAGTGACGCTAACGCCAATGTATCAAAAGTATCATCATCAGACGTTGAAGAAGAGTTTAATGCAATTAAATCACTGCCTACTTTGTTAATCACAAACTTCTCAGAAGAGCTGCCATCTATGGCATCAAACTTCGTCCAATCGATATTCAAACTAAGGTCTGCACCGGTAATAGAATCAATATCAGTTCGACTATAAATTGAATCTGCATTTAGGTTAAGGGTTAACTTAACCAGCTCATCTGTATCAGCAAAACTGTAGCCACTTAGCGCTGCAGTTGCCTCTACACCTGTTACTGTTGCTGAAGCAAAGGTAAATGGCGCATCAAGTTGAGTTACTGCACTGGTTGTATCACTTGAAACTGTTTCAACAGTGCCACGATCATCAGTATAAGTAGCCTTAACAGAGAAAGTGGATCCAGCCTCTTCGAGAGATATTTGGTGTGTGGTTGAAGTTTCACCAACCATCTCTGTGCCATCTTTGTACCATTGGTAAGTTACAGTAGAGCCCGTCATTCCATCATCATCTGCTAACGTATTGCTTACTGTTAACGTTTGTCCGGTTTGAGCTGCGCCGCTAATGGTTACACTACCAGTAGCCTCGCTATTAGCAGCAACTACATTTGCTTTTACCGTACCGGTGTCGCCACCTGTAACGGTATAAGTAAAGACATCAGTACCAGTGACACTACCTGGTGTGTAATATACCGAACCATTAACAAGACTCACACTACCGTACTTAGCGTCGCTGACTGAAGAAATTTCAACCACATCTCCATCAGCATCCGTATCGTTAGATATAAGATCGACTTTGTTATTTTTAGAGCCTAGAATAATATCACCAAGATCGTCATCTACTGCAACCGCGTCATCAGATTTATTAGTTACAGCTAATGTGATAACTGCAGAATCTTGACCACCATTGCCATCATCAACTGTATAAGAGAATGAATCAGCGCCGTAATAATCAGCATCTGGTTCATAGAAGATCGAACCAGAACGCAAGCTGGCAGTACCATGCTCTGCTTTAGTGACTGACACAACGCTTACCGTGTCACTATCAGCATCGCTAACACTTGAGGTTACGTCTATCTTGTTGTTTCTAGAATCCTCGTTAATGGTTGTACCTGTTGCATCAACATCAGAAGCAACTGGCGCAGTATTAACTGCACTAATAGTAATACTTGCCGTGGCCGTGGCTGTGTCAGTACCATCTGAAACCGTATAACTAAAGCTGTCCGTATCTCCGCCAACTGCACCTGCCTTTGGTGTATAAGTGATAACACCATCAGTTAGCGTAACAACACCCTTAAGTGCATCTTGAACAGCTGTAACTGTTAATGTTTCACCTTCAGTGTCAACATCATTACCTAGTACATCTACAATAGTTGCGCTAGATCCAGTTTCAATTGTAGCCACGTCATTTCTAGCAGTAGGCGCATCATTAACCGCTGTTACTGTAATAGTAACGGTTGCCTCATCACGTCCACCCTTGCCATCTTTAACAATATAAGTAAAACTATCACTGCCTGCAAAGTTTGCATCTGGCGTATAGAACATCTTGCCATTACTAACACTTGCAGTTCCATACTCAGGATCAGTGTTAATCTTAAGAATTGAAACTTTATCAGAATCTTGATCCACGTCATTACTTAACACATCAAGTTCTGTTAACTCGGCATCTTCAATTAAAGTTATCTGATCATTTAGCGCATCAGGATTAGTATTAGATGAAATGGTTAATGTTGCTGTCGCCACTGATTCTGCGCCATTTTCATCAACAATGGTATAGCTAAAGCTATCAGAACCAGCACTCTTGTTGGTGCTATTGGTATAACTCACCTTACCACTTGAAATAGAAACTCTGTTACCTTCAGCAGTTGTTGCTGTTGCGGCAAAAGTAGAATCGGCATCTGCTGCCAGTGATTTAATAGAAATACTATCACCACTATCAATATCATAATCGTTGGCTAACACATCTAGTTTTACAGCGCCTTTACTTGTAGAGATACTACCAAGTGCATCCGCTACTGCTACTGGATCATCATTACCACCACGCACTGTCACAGTAACAGTTGCCCTTGTTTTGCCACCATTACCATCGCTCACTGTATAGGTAAATGTATCTTCACCTTCAAAATTAGCATCTGGCGTATATAACACATTATTACCACCATCACTGGTTGTACCATATAAAGCTTTACTATAAGAATCTAGCGTTAATGTATCACCATTTTGATCAGTATCGTTAGTTAATACACTAATCTTATTGGTAGTTGAATCTTCAGTAACTGTTACCACATCAGCAAGCGCGTCAGGCGCTACATTTGTCTCACTAACCGTAATATTTACCGTACCAATTGTCTTAGATTTAATGGTTGTACCATCTGTGTCTAAATCACCTACCACATAAGTAAATGAATCTGACCCTGTATAACCAGCTGTTGGCGTATAAGTAACCTTGCCATCCGCTATCGCTACCGTACCATTACTAGCATCATTAACCTTAAGTAAAGATAAAGTATCACTTTCAGCATCAGTATCGTTTGCCAACACATCAATGGTTAGTGCTGTAGAATCTTGTTCAATATTTACCACATCAACCGTTGCAACTGGCGCATCGTTTCTAGCAGTCACTGTTAGTGTTACCGTGCCTGTAGTTATTGCGCCTTCGCTATCTTTGACCACATAAGTGAAGCTATCAGTGCCTGCGTAATCTGCATCAGGTGTGTAGAACACATAGCCCATCATTAACTTCACTGTACCATTGGACGCATCACCAACTGAATCGATGGTTAAGTTTCCAGTATCGGCATCGTCAGTATCGTTACCCAATACATCAATCTGCACTGAAGCATCCTCTTTAAGTGTCGCCACATCATCAACTGTTGTTGGTGCAGTATTGTAAGCTTCTACAACTATAGTTGCTGTTGCTGTTGCTGTTGAACCAAACCCATCATTAACGGTGTATGTAAATGTATCTGTTCCAGAGAAGTCAGCATCTGGCTTATAAGAAACCACGCCTAAATCTAACGAAACTGTACCATTTGTACCTGTTGTGTCTATCGACTCTACGGTGATTGTATCGCCGTCGTCATCAGCATCATTTGCTGTTAAATCAAGCACAGTAGCTAGTGAGCCTTGCTCAATAGTAAATGCATCATCATTAGCCACAACATCTTCATTAACTGCATTAACGGTAATATTAACTGTAGCAGTAGCACTACCACCTTTACCATCGGTTACCACATAAGTAAAGCTGTCTGCGCCTGAATAGTTGTAATCTGGGGTATAGGCCACACTACCATTCAACAAGAACACTTGGCCATTAGAAGCTTCACCAACTGATTTAATAGACAAGGTGTCTGAATCAGCATCTGTATCATTAGATAGTACATCTAATGTCAAAGTTTCATTTTCAGCAATTGTATAAGTATCATTATCAGCAATTGGGTTGGTATTAGCTATCTCAGAATTATCTACTACAGCGCCCGCGCCACCAATATCAAAGGTTAGAATTGGATCACCCCAACTATTCACCCCATTAAAGCCAATAACTACAGAAGCATCATCACTTACTCTAGTTGCTGTACCTGACAAATATGTCGTCTGCCAATTAGCATTTTTAGTTTCGGTAACATCTATATCTTTAAACTGCTCGCCATTAAATTCATACAATGTGCCATCAATTTCTCTTACGGAAGTGTTGTCGACATTGAAAGTCATGGTTTCAGTGTAATTTGCAACTGTGGTCACTACACTTGCTGAAGATTCAGATGTGGCAACAACTGACTGAATGTCTTTAAATATGCCATCAGTATAGTCGGAGCTAAAAGTTCGAGTCTCTGTATAAGTATCTTGTCCAGTTAGCTTTTCAACGAAAACAGAGGTTCCGCCAGCCTCTGTCCAAGTATCCGTATGTGATCTTTCACCAGCAGTACTAGTCTCTGTACTTGACCAAGTGCCTGTACTCGCTTCATACTTGTCGGTTACTGTCCAATTAACGTTGTTTTGATCTGTATAGTTCCATTGATAAAGCTCATCTCTTTGCTCAGGATAAAAATCAAAATCATCATCAGTATTCGGCTCATCTTCAACCATCTTCTGCTGCTTGCCATCACGACCAATTTTCAGTATCTCCAGATTTCTCTGCCCTTCAGGTTTAAAGATTTCAACATCTGATCCGTCTAACGCCTTGGCAACACCATTAATTGAAACATCACCTGTATGCATATCGATAAACTTATCAACATCAACATTGTTGTACAACTCACCCATATATTCTTTACTGCCAACAAACTCAAGCTCCACACCCTCTCGACGGTCATAATCAGGATTAAACCTATCAATAACCTTAAAGTTAATCGTGTAGTCTTCATCTTTTGTTGTTGTAATTTGATGATCTAACCAATTAACACTACCATCAGTATTAATTTTTTTAGTCTCCACAATAGTAATTGTATTTTGCGGATTATCTGACTGCGTACCATTGAAGGTAGTAACAACTTCATTCGGATTAGAGTTATCAACACTAAAGCTATCTTGCTCCCATACCCAGTCTTTACGCGAGGTTGAATAACTCTCACCATCCACTAAAGCATACTCATTTAGAGTTGAATCACCCTGACTTTCGTAATTAGTCATCACCATTGGCTCGCCATTTTCATCATTCAAAATGGTGTCTTTTTCAGCTACCAAAGATTGTGGCACTTCAGGGGATCCCGGCATGTAAATGTCATCAGTTGCAAAGACAGTAAACTTGAGTAGCGGTTGGCCATAATCACCCACACCATCAAAACTAATGAGCACTTTGGTGTTATCAATCGTAATTCCAAATCCACTTAAATTTTGCAGCATATCGTTTGGAATTTCTGAAGTACCAAAATAATCAACAATATTCCAGAATTGATCATATTGCTCGGTAATTTCAACATTTTGCACCAACATACCTTCAAACATTGTTGTGCCTTTAATGGTTACTGTTGTTGTGCCGTCTTCATTGTAGGTTTCTGTTCTTATAAAGTTTTCATCATCAGACGAGGTAACCGCTTGGGTCATTGAGAAACCACCATCTGCATTATCTGAGAAAGTCATTGATCTTTCAACCCAGCTTGATGGCGTCCCAGCATCAAATTTAGCTTGCGCAGTGCCATCGCCGTCTGTTTCGTAACGCGCTTCTTTTTCAGTTTCTGTGCCGATACTTTCAGCACGACCTCTAACCATAATACTAACAACATCACCACTACTATCTTTCGTTGTTTCGGTGGTTACCCACTTATCATCAATCTCAAACTGGGTGTCTAAATTGGTTGTTGTTAATGAAATACTGACAAAGTAATCACTGACTGCTGTATTGATAAACTGCTGCTCTTGAGCATCTGCATCTTCGGCCTCCCAACCACCAGTAGGCTCAAAATTCAAGACGGTTGCCTGGTACCAAGATTCTACACTCGCCTGATCAAGGCCGGTTACACCATCTGGCACACCAACAATTGAACTAACGCTATCATCAGACAAATCAAAAATAATAGCAACTTCTAATGGATTAGAGCCACTATTGTAGCTGTCTGCAGTAATGGTAATAATATCTGTAGCGGTGCTTTCATCCACCACGCTAACAGTTTGGCCTTGTTGGTTTTGATAATCAAACTCCCACTTGCCAGTTTCCATTTCAAACTCATCATGATTTTCGCCATCACCATAGTCAAAGAAATCATCATTCATCTGGTAGATGCTTCGTCCTTTATCAACTAATGTTTCATCGGTAGTAATAAAGATTTCGCCATTGTTCTTATGGAAGTAAACAGTATCACCATCGGCATTTTTAGCTGAGGCTTTAACACTATCATCATCTGAAGAAACAATCTTTTTAATGTTCCAATTGCCATCACGAACAATCTTAAAGTCAATGTCTGAATACACATCACCTAGGTAATCCCAACCCAGCATATCAGTAGTACCTTCAACTTCCATTACTGAGCGTTGCTCATTACTACCTTGATAGTTATCATAATACTTTTCAACCATCTTGTATTTGATAGACTCATCTGCTGACTTATATTTGGAAACAAATTTAGAGTACGCACCGTTATCACCAGCACCTATTGTGCCGTCGCCATTGTCATCGTCACCAAGCTCGCTCCACTTAGACTTGTTAACACGAACATCACCATTATCGCTAACCTCTTTAGACTGCCACCAATCACCATCTTGTGAGTCGGTTACTGTCCATTTAATGCCCATGTCATCATAATAATCCCAGGTGAATTCAAAATTATCACCTGATTTATCGTCATCACCATAGTCTTGATGGCCAATATTGTCGCCATCAATCGTAATTTGACCATCTTCATAACCAAACTCTACAGTATCGCCGTCAGCATTAATACCAGAACCTCTAACACTGGTTGTTTCCCAGTTAGCATTGCGATCTTCGGTAACATTTAATCCGGTGTAAAGCTCACCCAAATACATCCAACCAATATGATCACCAGTACCCGTAGTGGTAGTAGACGAAGTGCCATCTGCGTTGTACGTTTCAATTCTGATGAAATCTAAGCCTTTTTCGGTGCTAATTTCTCGTGTTTCCCAAGTTGAAGATCCATCTTCACTCCAAGTAGATTTATGAATACGTTGATCACCGGTTGCAACAGCTAAAGTGTCATCGGTATAAGCAGTTTCTGTAGAAGTCCATACACCATCAATTTCTTGATCTTGAACTTCCCAAACCGCGCCATTCCAATCAGTCCATGTCCACGCTTCACCGGTCCAATCATTAAATTGTTGATCACCTGGTTGAGTTTGATTATTGTCTGGGTCGGTATTGTTATCAAAACCACCATCTTGATTGTTGTCGCCCCATGGATCAAATCTTTGACCATCAATTGCCAAACTGTATCCATCCGCATCAAGTGTAAATGCAACAACATCACCCTCTGAATTTTTACCAGAGCCTGCGATCTCAGTAGTCATCCAATCAACACGTGTTTCAGTAACATTAACATCTGTATACACACCATTAAGCGGGATCCAGCCAATATGGTCAGTGTCTCCAACCATGGTTATGGTTGACGTAGTACTCCAAACCCCATCCACTGATGTTGTATTAACATTAACTTCAGTCATTGTAAAATCTAAACCTTTAGATTCACTTTTAACCTCTTCACTCCAAGTATTGGTACCACCGCCATTGCCATCGTCAGTCCAAGATGAGCTGTTAATACGTACATCACCGTTGCTACCTGTTTCGGTTGATGTCCACACATCACCCTCTTGCTTGTCAACTACCGTCCAAGTAACTCCTTCTCCATCTTGCCATTCCCAAGTGTTTTCCCAATCTTGTGGCTCGTTATTATTGCTGTCATCGTGATAATTACCAGAATCTATTGCTTCACCATCTGCAAGTATCTGCCAATTAGCTGCATCCCAAGTAAAGTTAACCGACTCTCCATCTTCGTTAGTACCTAATCCGGAAATATCAGTTGTATTCCAATTGGCATCCATGGTCTCAGTCACATTTAAGCCAGTGTAAAGCTCGCCTAAATACATCCAGCCAACATGGTCACTGGTGCCTGTTGTTGTGATCGTTGTACCATTTGGTGTTGAAACTTCAGTACGGGTGTAATCCATACCATTTGTATCTGTAAATGATTCTGACCAAGTGTTAGTCTGTGTACTGTCATCCCAGCTTGAAGTAAAGACACGCACATCACCCGTTGCAGTGCCTTTATTATCAGCATCAACGTAGTTAGTATAAGCAGTTTCAGTGGTTGTCCAAGTGCCATCTACATCTTCTTCAGAAACCTCCCAAGTTGTTCCATCCCAATCTTGCCAAGTCCAAGCTTCTTTTGCATCAGTAAAGAACTGATCATCAAAATTAAAATTATTTTGTATTGACTCACCATCAATTAATATTTCGTAATTATCAGCGTTGTAACTAAAAGTAACCTCTGTGCCACTGGTATTTTTAGCAGTACCTGTCACACTCAATGTATTCCAATAAGCATCTAATTTTTCAACAACATTAACGTCAGTATAAACCTGGTCAAGCGGCTGCCAGCCGATATGGTCTGTTGTGCCTGTATAAGTAATTTCGGTACCATTAGGGCCGGATTCTTCCACTCTAGTGTAATCAAGACTGCGCTCCGTGCTAACAAATTTTTCAGTATTTGTGTTGGTTTGCGTTTCATGATCCCAGCTAGAAGTGTGTGTACGCACATCACCATTACTACCTGTTTCTGTTGAAGTCCATGCACCGTTAACTTCCTTGTCAACTACCGTCCAAGTAACCCCCTCTCCATCTGTCCAAGTCCATACGTTAGAATAGCTCTCTTGATGATCATCATCTACAAAACCACCGTCTTGCTGATCACTCTCTCTTTGTTTATCCGGGCCATTGTACTCATACCAAATGTTCACATTGGTATCGCTAAAGATGCTTGATAGCTCAGCTGGAATTCCGGTTTTACTAGACAATGATCCATCCACAAAAGTGAACTCCATATTCACTGCAACAATAGCTTCACCGTTATAACTGATTGAGTCAGCTTCAATACGCATATAGTCGCCATTTTCAGTAGGCTGTGCAGTCGCATTAAGATTACTAACATCATAAATTCCAACCTGCTCAAATAATTCTTGGACTGCTTTTAGCGCATAACCTTCATTGTTTTCAGGATCAGAAAACTCGTACCATTTTTCAATATCCGCTAACGTCATAGAATATCCGGCAGTTAAATCACTAAGGCCATCCGATTGATCTTCAACAATCTTTCCATCTTTAAAGGCCAATTTAACCACACCTGTTTCATCTGTAGTAATGGTAAATGTGTCTGTATCGGTTGCATCGTCTTCATCAAATTCTACTGATAAATTGGACGTAGTAATACCCATAATGTTGAATAGGTCTTGAACAGCTTCCTTAGCATATTCCTGCATTGGATCGAACACATCAGAACCGCCGTCTACTGGGGTGTCAGGGAATGATTTATTAAACTCCACTCCATTCTTATAAGAATAATGCGTACTATTGTCATTAAAATCACCATAAACAATATAGTAAAAATCTGTACCAATAGTTTTAAATGCAACCGCATCATTGCCATCTACATTCAAATCTATATTCCAATTGTTTAATGACTGATTATCCCAATACATATCATAAGTAACTGTTTGATCAGAATTTTCATAATGGGCATTGTTGTCAAGCACTATATCTGCAGTTAAATCTGATGCGACATATCCACTTTGGTTGTCTGCTGTTGTGCCGTCATCTACTGAAGTACCACCCTGTTTATAAGAATCAGTAAAGTTACTTAAAAATCCATCAGTTGTCATGCCATTGATTGCATTAGTAAATGCATCAACACCTATTGTATGCACGACAGTTGCCTCACCACTCACATAGTTGTCGTTACTATCCATTACAAGGGCGCTAAAGTCGATGTAGAACTTCATGCTTACGTTAGCGGCTAATTCAGTGCCGTTATACGAAATACTACCAATTGAAACAGTGTATTCATCAATACCTGGTCCTTCATCAGCAAGTGCTATAGAGCTTACTCCAGTAACTGTTAGCCCCATCGACTCTAGTGCGTTAGTAAGCTCACTAGAGCTATCATCACTTGAAAGCGGATCTAGAGTAAGAGTTGAGGGATCGAACGCATCAGAACTGTCGTCTGCTGTATCACCACTATCACCAGTTGTACCACCTGTTTGATCCTGATTATCAGCATCTGGATCTGTAGTGTCTGTTGTACCGTCATCTACTGAAGCGCCACCCTGTTTATAAGAATCAGTAAAGTTACTTAAAAATCCATCAGTTGTCATGCCATTGATTGCATTAGTAAATGCATCAACACCTATTGTATGCACGACAGTTGCCTCACCACTCACATAGTTGTCGTTACTATCCATTACAAGGGCGCTAAAGTCGATGTAGAACTTCATGCTTACGTTAGCGGCTAATTCAGTGCCGTTATACGAAATACTACCAATTGAAACAGTGTATTCATCAATACCTGGTCCTTCATCAGCAAGTGCTATAGAGCTTACTCCAGTAACTGTTAGCCCCATCGACTCTAATGCGTTAGTAAGCTCACTAGAGCTATCATCTATTGATTGCGGATCTAGAGTAAGAGTTGAGGGATCGAACGCATCAGAACTGTCGTCTACTGGCGTGCTGTTTGCTGTTACTGACATGACTTTCTCCAAAAAAATATATAAAATTTTACGACGTCAATGTATCGTGAAAAAAATTGACTTATATAGCGTAATATACACTTTATTTAACAAGTTTTCTAGATCGTTTTTTTTTTTTTTTTTTTTTTGTTTAATATTTTTTTTTTTGTTTGTTTTTTTTTTTTTTTTGATTTGGATTAATATCTTATTTTTTAATATAAGACACAGGCGGGCTTGCTATAAAGCAGGCCCTGTGATTTTGAGTATTAGCTGATATTGTTATTACTGCTCGGAAAGTGCTTTTGATGCCATGCGATTTAGTGGGCTCATGATGTATTCAAACACGGTGCGTTTTTCACCGAGCATGTCTACTTGAGCAATCATACCTGGCAAGATGTTTGGGTTGATTGGAGATTTAGAAAAAGTAGAGCCTTGGGTTTTTACCCAACCATCATAATAAATCTCGCCCTGTTGGGTAACGGTAGTATTTTGAGCGATCTTAACCACCTCGCCTTCCATGATGCCAAAACGTGAAAAATCATACGCGGTATAAGATACCCGAGCATTTTGGCCAACGGTTACTTTACCAATGTCTTTAGGTAGGATTTTTGCCTTGATTAAATAATATTCTTCTTGTGGTACCACTTCTACCAATACATCACCTGCACGAACAACAGCAGCAACACCGGCCGGATTTACTGCTGTAATAACCCCGCCAATCGGTGAGGTTAGCTTACTAAACTCAAGTTGCAGTTCAGCACGTTGTTGTTGATCCTTGGCTTCTAAGAGGCGCTGATCAATTTGCACGAGTTTAATTTCAGGTTCAATTTTGGCGTCGACTAATTTTTGATAAATAGCTTGTTCTTTTTCAAGCAGTGTAATTTTACTACTGGCCATTTGAAAGGTTGATTGCGCCTCTTGCGTATCAAGCACAATTAGCACGTCGCCTTTTTTCACCACATCTCCAACTGACACATCAAGCTGTTCAACCGAACCTGGATAGCGCGATTGCACTTGCTGAACCTTGCCTACTGGCTCAACCACAGCCTCCGCTCTAACGACTTGATCAATCTCAGCGACATACGCCCATGACATGAAAAAGACGAAAAATACAGCAATAATATAAAACAATACATTGTGCACAGTGCGCTCACGCAATACTTTGTCTAACATTAGCTTTGCTCCTGTGATTTTTGCTGTTGAGGTTGCTTGGCTTGTGCCGCTTGCAAGACTTTATCTTTAGGGCCGTCGGCTACAATACGCCCAGAATCAAATACTACCACTCGATCAACCAAGCTGAGCAGTGTGCCTCTGTGGGTAATTAAAACAAGGGTTTTGTCTTTCAGACGTAACTGTAAATCTTTAAGTAGTTGCTGTTCACTACCACTGTCCATCGCACTAGAAGGCTCATCCATAATTACAATTTGAGGATCACCCACAAAGGCACGAGCAATACAAATGGCTTGGCGCTGACCGCCAGACAAACCCTTGCCACCTTCAGCAAGTATGGTTTCATAACCATCTGGCAGATTTGAGGCGATTTCATCAACATTGGCAATTTTGGCTGCTGCAATCATTTGCTCATCCGTTGCCTCAGGATTGCCCATGAGTAAGTTTTCTTTTAGTGTGCCTGAAAACAACATTGGTGTTTGCATAACCACACCGATATGCTTGCGAATATCGTCCGGATGCATGTGGCTAATATCATGATTATCAACCTTGACTGAGCCTTCGTTTGCATCATAAAGTCCGGCAATTAATCTTAGAATAGAGGTTTTACCTGAGCCAATCTTGCCTACAATGGCGATTTTCTCACCGGCATATAATTGTAAATTTAGCTGCTTAATCACGGCTTCTTTTTGCTCTGGGTAAGTTAGTGATGCATTTACAATGCTGATAGAGCCTTCAACTTTATCGACACGTACTTGATGCGCACGACCTAACTCTTTTACCGGCTGTTGCATTAATTGACCAAAGTTATCATAGGCTGTGACCGCTTGGTTAAATCTACCTAGTAAATTACTCACTTGCCCAAGTGGCGCTAATGTGCGGCCCGATAAGATCACACAGGCAATAAGAGAACCCATAGTAAGTGTACCCTCGGCAATTAAAAATACACCGTATACTACAATACCCACTTGCGAGAGTTGCTGACCAGATTGAGAAAAATTAGCCGTAAGTTGCGACCAGAACTTTGATTTGGCAGAAGTAATACCTTGACGATCAACACTATCAACCCAGCGCTCACGCAAAAAACCAATACCAGGCAGGGTTTTTAAGGTTTCCATGCCGCTTAATACCTCAACAATAACGCTTTGTTTACTTTGCCCATCTTGGGCTGCATTAAAGGTTAATTTACGAATTATTGGCTGAATTAATAGTCCTGCAATAATCACAACAATAACAATAACTGCTGGTACTGCTGCCACTGGGCCACCAATTGCATAAAGCACAAATAAAAATAAAATAATAAATGGTAAATCAACAAAGGCAACAAACGAGGCCGAGGCGATAAAATCTTTAAGCGAATCAAACTCTTTAACCACAGCGGAAATAGCGCCAGCCGGTTGGTTGATTAACTGCTCATTACGGGAAATCCGATCAAATAGATTGTCGCTCACTTCAATATCAACCATGGCACTGGCTTTGTCGGTGTATAGTCCGCGCAATACTTTCATGGCAAAGTCAAACAGCACAATAACCAAAATACCAACTGTTAAGGCAATCAATGACTCGATAGCATTATTAGGAATTACCCGGTCATACACCACCATAATATAAAACGCACTAAACAGTGCGAATACATTAATAAAAGCAGAGGCTGCCATCACTTGAATATAGAGTTTTTTATTTTTTAGGACCGGACCCCAAAACCAATGGTCTTTAACTAACGGTTTATAATTTTGCTCCGACATATTATTTAGTTGGATGGATGCCTATTTTTTCGATAAGCTGCTCATTAAGCGCCCAATAATCAATATTAAGCGACTTAACGTGGTACGGATACGCTAAAAGATCGCGTTCGATCTTAGACAGTTGAAGTTGTGTTTGTAGTTTAGTCAGCAAACCCTCATCCACCACTGCCATTCTTTGAATGATTTGATTGAGCTTTTCAGTTAAGTTGGTTTGTTTCTGCACAGCACTATTTTTTTCAATTTGTAGGTTTTGATATTTTTTTGTTAGCTTATTTAGCGCTAATGATTTATCCTGATCCAGCGCACTCATCATGTCATTTTGCACTTTAATACGGTAGGCTAACCCACGCTGCTTAACCTCACTCAAGCCACTATCAAACAAAGGCATGGTCAGATTAATCCCGCCATACAATTCATACTCATCCAAACCGCGAGTAACATCATAAGCAATACCCGTTATACTCGCACTCAGCTGAGGCATATTTTCTGATTTAAGACTTTTTATTTGGCTATTTAATGCTGATTTTTCCAAATTAATAACATCAACTGAGCGCTGGTAATTAACCGCTTGATTGATAACCACAGCCACGTTTTGCTTATCTGTAGTTAATTGATTGTTAAATTGGTCAATTGCCTGATTGATTACTGTTAAATCAGCTTGAGAAAGGTTGAACTCATCCCTTAAAACCACTAAATTTGTCTCACGATCTCTGCGTAAAGTTTGTATTTCAGTTTCTAAATCAAGCAAGGATAATTGCGCTTGACGCACATCCATAATAGTACCAATGCCACTGGCAAAACGCAACTTAATCTCAGCAATTGCTGCGTTCACTTCAACAATATCTGATTCAAGCTGAACCAACACATGTGTAACTCTCTCAACATCATTTGCCGTATTCAGTAGCTTTTGCAAGGTGACTGAGAATGCTTGGTAGTATTCTAGCTTTAACGCCTCTTTTCTATGAATTTCAGCATCAGACTTAAACTCTACCACACCAAAATCATACAGATTTTTACTCAATGTGACCACACCATCTAAAAACTCACGATCAAGATCCTCTGACTGATTAACACTACCGGTTTTGATATTGTCTTTGATCGAAATTTTACTTTTAGTAGATAAGTTAACTTTCAAACCATCTTCTGCTTGCAGCTGATCAACACTAATACCTTTAAGGGTAATTTCATTGGCTTTTTCTATCACCACAGGGTGTTTAGATACACTAGAGGATATTAATGATAGCCCTGAGGTATTAGCAAACGCCAACGAACCCGACTGCACAATAGCAATAAATATTATTGATTTTTTTAACATATAATTTTTTTAGCTCATGCAAAAATATAACAGTCAAGCAACCACTTAACTGTTATATTTTTTCAGTAAATTACAGAATATCAACTGTTGTTGTATAGCTCAATTGCGTAATATCAGCATCATCACCTTGGTTGATGTTCACTGCACCACCATACGTAATATCCAAACTAGTAACCGAATCAACTGGATTTAGATAAATAACTG
>Ga0209992_10001774_pt1 | contig 21531 bp, 17 predicted proteins | sample 2SBtaG_2_FD_182564 | JGI IMG/M metagenome (GOLD analysis project Ga0209992, IMG submission 182564) | Deep subsurface microbial communities from Kolumbo volcano to uncover new lineages of life (NeLLi) - 2SBTROV12_ACTIVE470 metaG (SPAdes)... | ecosystem: Environmental > Aquatic > Marine >... | reverse complement strand
AGCGGTAGTTCTTCCTGCAGCCAAAGCTACAATCGGTGACGGAACGGCTGAAGACACCATATTAATTTATGATGGTAATGCTAAAGATTTTTACATGGGTCTTGATGATAGTGCAGACAAACTAGTTGTCGGTGTTGGATCTACAGTCGGAACGAACTCAATTCTTACTTTAGACGATGATTCGGTTACAATTGGTGACGGTGCGGCTGCAGATACTAAACTTGTTTTTGATGGCAATGCTCAAGACTTTTATATAGGACTTGATGATAGCGCGGACGATTTAGTTATCGGCCTTGGTTCAACAGTAGGAACAACACCAGCAATTACAATTGACGAGAACCAAGCTGTTGTACTTCCTGCGGCATCTGTAACCATAGGTGATGGTACTGCTGAAGATACAAAACTGGTTTATAATGGCAATGCTCAAGATTACTATATTGGCCTCGATGATAGTGCTGATGACCTTGTGATAGGTCTCGGTTCGGCAGTGGGAACGACACCTGCTATATCTATCGATGAAAACCAGATGACTACTTTTGGTAAAGCAGCTTTGGGGGCAACTTTAACAGACACTTCAAATACAGGAAGTGTTACCTTAGACTTCAATGCTTATCAAAACTTTATTCTGACGTTTACTGGTAATGTTACTCTAGCAAATCCTAGCACCGAATCAGTGGGTCAATCTGGGGTCATTGTTATTATACAGGATGGCACGGGTAGCCGAACATTAACATTAGGAACAGACTATGAAACACCTGCTGGTGGAGGTTTAACTATCTCAACAGCAGCAAGTGCGGTAGATGTTCTTCCTTATTTTGTAAAGGCTTCTGGTTCAATACAACTTGGGGCACCACAACTGGCGTTTGCATAATGGTATTTTCTAATAATCAATGGTTCACCGCACCTTCTGATGATGTAGTATCAGTAGGCAACTCTGCTTTGTTTAATGGTACAAATTATTTAGCAAGAACGCCTAGCTCAACAGGTGTAGAAGAAAAGGGTACTCTTTCCCGTTGGATTTATAGAACTACACCCGGAAATCAAGACAGTGTATTTGCAGCTTATATAAGTAGCACTCAATTATTTCAAATTTATTTTCCAACTGATAATACTTTACACGTTTATAATTATTCTGGTGGGTATGATTGGCAATTAGCTACAACGCAAGTCTTCCGTGATATTGGCTGGATTCATATTGTTGTGGCTATAGATACAACTCAAGCTGTCGAAGACGATAGAGCTATAATTTATATTAATGGTGAACGTGTTACTGCATTAGCAACAACAAATTATCCTAGTTTAAATTTTGTAAATGATTTTAATACTTCTAGTGTTGTTAATAATCTAGGTCCGTATGATGGTGCTACTGGAAGTGGTGGATTAGAAGGCTATGCTGCCGAAACAGTATGGATTGATGGTCTACAATTAACACCTTTTAGTTTTGGAGAATATGATTCATCTGGTTTATATTGGACACCAAAGAGTTCTGATGACATTAAAACATTAACATTTGGCACAAATGGTTTCTACTTAGACAATACTACAAATGCTCAAACAGATGCTAGTGGTGAAGGTAATAACTTTTCAAATAATGGTACTGTTACGACTACAACTCATACTCCAACAAATATATTTGGTTTAGCTAATCCATTAGTTAAAAGCGCAATAACTTATAGTAACGGTAACACAACGGTTGCAACTACAACTAGTGCAAATTCAAGAGCGCAGTCAACCCTACCTATCGTTGGCAAAATGAAAGCAGAATTTAAACTTGATGTAGGCACTGTATGTATTCTTGGTATTAGAAGTATAACTTTAGGAACATCCATAGAGGTATATTATTATAGTAGTGATGGATCAGTAGGGGGAGCAACAGGAAGCTCTGGAGCAACATGGACTACAAATGATGTTATCACTGTTTTAGTCGATGATGATGCTGGTACTATTGAGTTCAAGAAAAATAATACTAGCCAAGGTGGGGCTAGGACAATTAATGCATCAGGGTATACTGCTGGTGAAGGTGATATGTGTTTTGAATGGGGAGATGGTGGCACTTCTTCGGCTGTTACGGTTACAATAGCAGTAGAAAGTGGAGATTGGGATTACTCAGATACGGCTACTTTCCTTGAATGTAGTACAGAGAGTATAGCATCTGCCACAACTCGTACAGCATCTGACAGTACAAAATATTTCCAGACCGTCCTCTATGAAGGAAATGGTGGGCAACAAAGAGTAGGTAATTTTCAACCGTTTACAGATAGTTTTACTGTGTCTAAAGGTGCTTTATTTCCAGCCACAGGAAATTTAAGTAGAACATTTGATGAAGCAGGTAATAGACAAATATTTAGTTTATCTACATGGTTTAAAATTGGTCAAACTGGCGAACAAGAAGGCAGTGTTGGAGTTACACTATTTAGTACAAAAAACGGTTCAGCTAATAGTGAGTCAACTTGGTTTGTTGTTAAACTAAATACGTCTAATCAGCTTGTCGTCAGTATATGGAATGACCTTATTACAAATAGAACATTTGAAGATACTAGTCAGTGGTATCATTTATTAGTAGCAGTAGACACAACTCAAAGTACAGCCGCAGATAGAATAAAAGTTTATATCAACGGTGTTCAATTAACAGATTTTGGAACAACAAATTATCCTAGTTCAAGTGCTAGTCTCGCATGGGGAGTAGATAGTACAGCACATTATATTGGTATACGTCACACTGATGGTGATGAGTGGAACGGGTATTTAGCACAAACAGCCTATATTACTGGAACTCAATTAACGCCTAGTAGTTTTGGACAAACAGATACTAGCTCAAACAGATGGGTTCCTAAAGATGTATCTGGTCTTACTTTTGGTAGTGCAGGATTCTTTTTAGATTATGCAGATTCAGGTAATGTGGGTGACGATGAATCTGGAAATACTAATGACTTTACAAATAATAATACAGTGGCTCAATCAGGAGACACACCAACTGTTAACTGGAATATTATTTTTAATACAGCGTTTTCTGGTGGAACTCTTAGTAATGGTAACAGATCGTTAATAACAGGTAGCTCTGAATATGGACCAGCTTTAGGATCACTAGGTATAGATAGTGGAAAATGGTATTGGGAAATAAAACCTACAGCTTCATCAACAGCAACTTTGTATAGCTTAATTGGTATATCAAGGGGAATAAATTTAGCAACAGGTAACAACTTAGGGTATCAAGTTGGAGATTATGGTTACTATAGTTATGATGGAGATATAGTTACAAATAATAATGGTGCTGGAGAATCATATGGAGCTAGTTATGCTGTTGATGATATAATAGGTGTGGCTTTAGATTTAGATAATAAAACTATTACATTCTATAAAAACAATTCCTCTCAAGGAGTGATTAAAGGTTTACTAGATGGGATGTATTACACAGCAATGGGTGATTGGAATGGCAGTGGAACAGCATCGTTTGAAGCACGGTTTGATTCATCTTTGTGGAGTTACTCAGCACCAACGGATCATATAGCTTTAGCCCAAGACAACATAGCATCCTCAGATCAATTTATAACTGCTCTTAGCTGGATAAAGAATAGAGATACTACTGATTATCATATGCTTGAAAACAGAGTAAGTGGTGCTGGAACAGCTTTATTTCCAAACGATACTGCTGCCGCATCTACTCAACCTGATTTTATTCATAAGTTTTTAGCTGGTGGAGTGCAAATAGGTGAAGATACGTACTACAACACAGCTAATGAAAGCTATGCTTTCTGGAACTTTATGATGGAAGCTACTGGCAGTGGTTCATCTCTAACTAGTGGGTCTATCAATACTACAGCTTTAGTTGACACTACTCTCGGCATGAGTGTAGGAACTTTTACAGGCACGGGTTCCGCAAATGAGACAATTCAAACGGGATTGACGGGTTGCGAAATGATTATAGTCAAAAGAACCAATGCAACATACGGCTGGGCGGTCTGGCACTCAGGTCTTACAGACGATTACAGTGTGTTACTGAATACTAATGCCGCACAAGTTAGTAGCGGATACTGGGATACATCTGGCAACACATCGACACTAATTGAACTAGGTACGGACAGTGAAGCAGTAAATAAATCGGGTCAACCATATAACTTCATAGCCTTTGCACCTAGCCAATTTATCAGTATAGGAACATACGAAGGAAATGCAAATGCAGACGGAGCATTTTGTCCAACACTTAATAGCCTTGGTGTTCCTATTCAGCCAGTGTGGACTTTAATAAAAAGTATGGATCATACTCAAAGTTGGTTTCTCAGAGATACTGCACGAAGTCCATATAATGTAGTAAATAAAGAACTATACCCAGACCTGACTAATGCGGAAGTCACTAGCTCTACAATGGATATTGTAACAGGAGGTTTCAAACAAAGAGTAAGCAGTGATTCTAATTCGTCTTATACATATATATACATGGCAATAGGAACACCCATTATAGATACGGCTGGTCGTATCATTGCTGGAAGATAGAGAAATGTTATGGTGGTGGCAGAAACATTAGCTGGAATTGCTTTAGTAAATAGCGCGGTAAAAGGAATAAAAAGCGCAATAGGAACAGCAAAAGATGTATCAGAAATAGCAGAAGATATCGATAAGTTATTTAAAGGTTCTTCTCAGGTAGCAAAATCTAAAGCACCTAATCCTATTTTAGCAAAATGGGATTCTGTGTTAAAAAGAAAATTAGGAGATAATGCAGACAAGTTTTCAATAGGTAACGTAGCTAAAGCTCATATAGAAAGAAAAATGGCTGATGAGGCTTTAGAACAAATGTCTATGTTAATAAATAAAAGATTTGGTTACGGAACTTGGGATAATATAATATTAGAACAGAAAGAGTTAATTGAAAAACATAAATCTGCAAAGAAGAAAGAAAGAGAACGTAAGGAAAAACAACTAGAGGCAGCTTTTCAGATAATAAAAAACATACTTGTGTTATTAATAGGAACAGTAGCTATAATAGGAATAGTCTTCTGGGCAAAGACTAAATAGGAGAAGAAAATGTGGCTTTACAATAAAACTACAGAAATAAAACCAGGAAGAGGTTGGACAGATAAAGATGGTAATCAACAACCACCTAACTGGAATATCTGGGATGCTGATTATAAAAAGTCTATGAACATAGAGGAAATTGTTTTAGACACTAAGCCAGATAGCAGATTTCATAACTGGATAGACAATGGTCTTGGTGGGATATCTAATATTACAGATAAACCTTTAGATGATGTTACCAAAGACGGAAGAACTGTAAAAGGTATACGTTCTGGGTACATTAATCAAGTTAAAGAACAACAAGGTTCTTTACTAGCTCAAACAGATTGGGCTGTAATTCGTAAGGCTGATACCGATACAGATATACCAGCTAAGATAGCTACATGGAGAGCAGCCATAAGAACTAAAGCTACTGAGATGGAGAAAGCTATTACAGATGCAAAAGATATGGATGCCTTTAAAGCTTTGTTTTTATCATGGGATAAAGATGGCAAGAAGTCAGGCGTTTTATTTGATTGGCCAGAATTAGAAGAGTAGTTTAATGCCTTTAGCAAAAATTACATTTAAACCTGGTGTAAACAGAGAAACAACGTCCTATGGTGATGAAAACGGTTGGTTTAATTCTGATTTAATACGGTTTAGAAAAGGACGCCCTGAAAAAATGGGCGGGTGGTCTCGATTAAGCAGTAGCACAATAGATGGAGTGGGTCGTTCCCTTCATACTTGGGCAGCGTTAGACGGCTCTAAGTACATGGGCCTTGGTACGGAAACCAAAGTCTATATTGAAGAAGGCGGGGCTTATAATGATATTACTCCTATACGAGTCACAACAACTTTAGGAGCAAATCCTTTAACAACGGTCAATGGTAGTAGTGTAGTTACTGTTACGGCCCCGGCCCACGGTGCGGTGACCAATGACTTTGTTACCATTAGCGGAGCAACAGCAGTAAATAGCATTACTGCGGCACAACTAAACACAGAACATCAGGTAACTGTTATTGATTCAAACAGTTATACAATACCTACTGCGGGAACCGCTGGTTCTGGCACTCTTACAGGTGGTGGTTCTTCTGTAGTAGCCGCTTATCAAATAAATACTGGATTAAATACTGTTGTAAGTGGAACAGGTTTTGGTGCTGGGTTGTGGAGCGGTTATTCAACAGGTTATTCTCAAACTACTCTTAACGACAGTGGTGGAATTAGTGATTCAGATACATCTTTTACTCTTACAAGTGCGTCTGATTTTGAAACAGCGTCTACAACAACTGCTGAAAACCGTACTGCTTCAGACACAACAATTACAGTAGCTAGTACAAGTGGTTTTCCTAGTAAAGGAACAATATTAATAGGAAGCGAAAAGATACGTTATGGAAGCATTTCCGGTAACATCTTTGGTTCACTAACTCGAGGTGATGACGGCACAACTGCAGCTAGTTCTTCAAGTGGTGCAGGTGTAACTTTTGTAGGGTTAATGCTTATAGATGATGAGCTTATTCAATACACAGGTAAATCATCAGACACAATAAATGCTGGTGTAGCAAGAGGCGCTCGAGGAACAACTGCGGCCGCTCACTCTGACGGTGTTAACGTAAAAGAGGCTAACGATTTTGTAGGATGGGGAGAATCTTCCAGCACAAGTGCTTCTACGGGTTCTAACATAAGATTGTACTCTCAGGACAACTGGGGTGAAGATCTTGTATTTAACGTTTATGACGGTACTCCTTTCTACTGGGATAAAACGTTAGGACTAACCAACAGAGCAACATCACTTGCTTCTCAGTCAGGGGCATCAGATGTTCCGACTATAACGAGAAGAATTATGGTTTCCGGTGCGGACAGGCATATCGTTTGTTTTGGCTGTAATCCAAAAGGTGAAACTGATCAGGACTTATTAATGGTTCGTTGGTCAAGTCAGGAAGCTCCATTTATGTGGACGCCTAAAGTAGACAATACTTCAGGAAGCCAAAGAATTTCATCTGGGTCCGAAATTATATCAGCGCAGAGAACAAGACAAGAAATGTTAATTTGGACTGATTCTAATTTGCATGCAATGAGGTTTGTTGGTGGAGATCTGGTATTCTCTTTTTCTTTAGTTGCTGGAAACGTGTCTATTCTTGGGCCAAATACATCCGTAACAATTGGTGATAAGGTATTCTGGATGGATAGAGAGAACTTTTATGCTTACGCTGGAAGCGTTCAAGTTGTTCCCTGTACCGTTCTTAGGTACGTATTTGACGATATAAACCTTGATCAAAGTTTTAAATTCTTTGCGGCGTCTAACCGTATGTTTAGTGAGGTGTTTTGGTTTTACGCTACCTCTAATTCAACTGAAATAGACAGATACGTTAAGTTTAATTATACTGAAGGAACATGGGATATTGGCACTCTGGCAAGAACAGCTTGGGTAGATTACAGTATACATGATAATCCTAGAGCTTGCGGACAAAGTAGTGATGTCAATTATGTTTTTATACATGAATCTGGTGATGATAACGATGGTTCCCCTATGACTTCTTTTATTGAGTCCGCAGATTTTGATTTAGGTGACGGTGAACAGTTTATGTTTATGCAAAGACTTATACCGGACATAGATATAACGAGCAGTGATGCGGATGCATCTGTAGATTACATAGTAAAAACAAGGAATTATCCTGGAGATTCTTTAGCAACAAATTCTACAAATGCTGTTACATCCTCCACACAACAATCTTTTTTAAGATCGAGGTCACGGCAAGCTGCTATAAGGATACAAAGTTCTACATCAGATTTATCATGGACATTGGGCGATTTGCGTCTTGATTTACGACCGGATGGGAGAAGGTAATGGGCAGTCTTTTAGACCATAGTTTTCCAGATGCGCCTACAGAATACGACTCTGCAACTTACCAGAGGATACTTAGAGATATTGAAATGGCTCTTACTAAAAAAGATTTTCCTGTGGAAATAGAAGGAAAAGATGCTAGTAAGGCGTTAAGTTGGTTTTTTGAATAATGGCTTCGTCATATAAAAATATAGTGACTACAGTTGGTTCAACGGGAGATGTCACAATTTATACGTGTCCTGATGCCACAGAAGCAATTATTAAAGACATTAATTTGTATAATAGTCACAGTGGATCTATAGTGGTATTTACTAAGATAACAGATAGTTCTGCTTCAGCTACGGTTACTTTAAGGAAAGAAACTGTTACTACTTTGGCTACATCAGTTCTTTTAACTGGTCCTTATGTACTAGAAGCAGGTGATACGCTGAAACTTAACTGTGACACAGCGTCTAAGATTATGGTATTTGGTAGCGTATTAGAGGTGTCTCGATGATTCAGTCAAACATAAAACTTCAAGGAGAACCTTCCGCACAAGCGTTAGCGAGTGGGTTAGCCACATTAGGTCGTTATGGTGATAACTACATGGTCCATGCGGCAGAAGGAGAAACCTTTGTACCTAAAGAGATTTTAGACGCAAACCCCGCTCTTAAAACACAGCTATTCGACCAGATGAGATCTATGGGCATTGAGAACCCTAATCGCTACGTAGTTGGTGATGCTCTTAACTCTATTAACCCTGTGACAGGTCAGCCGGAGTTTTTCTTTAAGAAGATATTTAAGGCTGTTAAGAGAGTGTTTAAAAAGGTTCTTCCTGTTGCCGCTCCTATTATAGGCAATGCTATTGCTCCAGGAATTGGTGGCCTTATAGCTTCTGGTTTGGCAACCAAGCTTCAAGGAGGATCTTGGGGTGATGCTTTAAAGTCTGCTGGTTTAGCTTACGCAGGTGGTGCTTTAACTCAAGGTATTATGGGCGGTATAAATGCTCCAACCGGACAATTTGGATCTGGATTTACTCAAGGGTTAACATCAGGGGCTATGGCTCCTTTTCAGGCGGCAAGTAATTTATTTAGTTCTGGAGCAAACAATCCTTTAAGCCAAGGTATTTTTGGAGGTAGTTACGGTGCGGGTAAATCAGGTGTTATGGATTACTTATATCCAAGCTATAATCCTAATGCTGCTGGTTCACAAGTTACAGGAACATTTAATGAAGTCTCTGAAGCACAAAATGCTGCTTTAGGGCCAGAAAGAAGAGGCACAGCTAGAATAATTCCTGTAGAAAAAAGTGGCCCCGGTCAAATGAACATGGTTACACGAGGCGGTGTTAACAATATTGATGATTTAAGGACAGGTGCGGGATACGAAGCTGACATGTTGGCTGGAGCAAAAGCTGAAGAGATAGCAATGGGCGGTGTAAACGCTCCTACAAGTAACATAGCAACAACAAATATACCTACTTATCAACCTAATTCTAAATTACTTGCTACAGAGTTAAAAAATATTCCGTTACCGGATAAGGTTCCTGGCGCAGGACTTTCTAGTTTTCTTAAAGATCAAGGACTTGAGTACGCATCCGGTACGGCAGGAAATATACAGTATGACTCAATCCCTAGGTACATACCTAATGAAGAAATAGCTTCTCAAGCAGTAGCAGGAGGAACTAGCCAAGGTTATCTTCCAAAAAATCCAGATTTAGCAGCAAAAATGGCGGCAGTTAAGCCTGAAAGCAGTATGTTTAGTTTGGATAACATTAAAGAAAAACTTATGTCAAAGGAAGTGTTAGGACCTGTTTTATCTGCTACTATTCCCGCTGGAATAGCTTATTTTGCGGCTCCCGATGAAGTATCGGAAGAAGATCAAGCAAAGATGACAGATCCTCAAAGATCTGCATACGAACAATACAAAGCTGGGAAAGCTAATAACCCTAATTTTGCTCAAACACCGGAAGGACAATCTTTATTAAGACAATCTGGAATTGCACCTACAAGAACCGCTGAACAGCTATCACGTTCTACCGGAGTTAGTCTTGCTGACGCTCAGAGATTTATGCGTGACAGATACGGAATAGTAAGCGCAGCGGTTGGCGGAGAAGTAACAGGGCCGGGATCAGGAACTTCGGATAGTATACCAGCAATGCTTTCGGACGGTGAGTTTGTAATGACAGCAAAAGCTGTTAGAAATGCTGGTAACGGTAATCGTGACTTAGGCGCGGCAAGGATGTATGATATGATGAATAAATTTGAGAGGGCAGTATAATGGCTGTTACACAAACCAGTTCAGAAGTTCGCCAAGCTCCTTATATTGAGGAAGCTGGAAAATCCATTCTGGATCAAGCATTGTTACTTGGGGAAACTCCTGTTGACCTTGCCGGAATAGGAGCGACCCAACAAATCGCCGGACTTGACCCTTTAACCCAAAGTGCTATCGCGGCGGGTCAGGGATTAGGACAGTATCAAGATTATATCACCGATGCTTCAGGAACTATTGGCAGTGGTATAGGGTCATTACAATCCGGACTATCTGGCGTAAATCAGTTGTTTAGGGATGCCGGAACACAAGCCGCTGGTGCAGGTCAAATGTACACTCCTGATCAGGCTACTCTTGATCCTTTCATGAATCCGTACCAAGAAAACGTAACACAAGCCGCTCTCGCTGAAATGCAACGCCAAGCAGACATACAGCGTCAGGGAATTACTTCTCGACAAGCTGGCATTGGAGCGTTAGGTGGAGACAGAGGAAGTCTTCAATTAGCGGAGTTAGACAGAAACCTAATGGACATGCAGAGCCGTAGGATATTTGAAGATTATGCCCGTAACTTTAATCAAGCAACTAATGCTTCCCAAACAGCTTTTGAAAACCAACAAAAACGTCAACAGGGTGTAGCTCAATTATTAGCGGGTATAGGTCAGGGACAAAGCCAAGAAGCTATTAGAGGTGGCAGTGCTCTTGGTCAGTTAGGAATAGCCCAAGCTAATATTGGTGGCGCTGGTCAAAATATGTTGCAAAACCGAATACAAGCTCAAAGTCAGTTAGGTGGCCTTAGTCAACAACAATCGCAAAGAGAGCTTGATGCCGCTCGAGCTAATGCTTTAGCCCAACAGTACGAGCCTTACCAGCGTGTAAACTTTATGAGCGATATTTTTAAACCTAGTATTGGATCGGCTCAGACTACTCTTGGTACTACTGTTGCTCCTAATGCTAGTCCTTTATCTCAGGCAATTGGCGCGGGTATCGCTGGTCTTGGCTTAAACAAAGCGTTAAACAATCCGTTTGGAAATTTATTCGGCACAAGTTAATAGGTGAAGTATGAGAAATAGAACAGTTCAATCAGTTTTAGCTAGGCGCCATATGTTTAATAACGGTGGGATGGTTCCCCCTACTCCGAAGGCATCTGGTATTTTAGCTTCGTCCCCTTCCCTTGTAGATGCAGTCAGTAACGATGCTCTATCAGACATGGGCGGTGGTACACTGTCCATGGCCCAAGGTGGGGCGGCTGTTAACATGCAACCTAGTTACATCTTTAACGAAGGAGGAATCGCTAAGTTTGGTAGTGGAGGCGTTAACAATGTTATTGCTAAAATTTTAAATGGAACTGCAAATGCTAATGAGATAAGGGCAGTTGAACAGTCATCTTTCATTCAAGATCCTAAAGTAGCTCAAGCAATTAGGTTATACAAAGGAACAGAAAAGGGCGGTCCTTTACCTTTAAGGCCGGATATAAACGTAGCAGATTATATGGCCGCTCAAGCTGGAGATGGAGAGGCTATTCAAAATAAAAAAGTTTCTCCTAAAGATCTTAGTATAACCAAAATAGAACCCGTAGAACGTGTTGAACCTATTAATGTAGGAGATGGCTTTGGAGAAGAGGGAACACAATTTCAAAAAGACATAGGTCCTAAACCTATTAATGTAGGAGATGGCTTTGGAGAAGAGGGAACACAATTTCAAAAAGACATAGGTCCTGAAGCTACTGGCGGTGTTAGTTTAATGGAAGATGATCTTGATTTAAGTAGGGGGGAAGCGGCGGCTAAACTTAGGTCTCAAAACCCTCAATCTATATTTCGTACAGAAGAAGAAGTGGATGGTGTTCCTTTACCCATAGACACTTCAGAAGTAGTAGTCGATCAAGACGGCAATAAAGCTACTGTTGGAGAAGCTATGAAGATTGATCCAGATGCTATCAATATACCTGGGTCTGTCGATGAAATTTTACAGAATGCTGATGATGCAAAGTCAGGTATGGGCGCTGTTGGAGATGCTAAAGCGCAAGATTATTTAGATGAACAAGAGTTTAAAGAATTTAGAAAAGGTTTTATAGGCGAAACAGAACCTTCTGAACCCGGTGTAGATGAATCTGGATCTACTAAAGATTCAGCGCCAACCGATGGTGAAGCTCAAACTCAAACTCAAGCTCAAGCTGATGTTGTTGCTAAAGTGTTTAAAGAAAAGAAAGTTGATGAGACGGGTCAAGAACGACCTAAAACTAAAGAAGAGTTTATACAAGATTTTAAAGAATCTATGCCTGAATACAAAGGAATGACAGAAGCAGAGAAGGGTTTTGCTATTGCAGAAGCTGGATTAAGAGTTATGGCTGGGGAAAGCCCTAACGCTATTAAAAACATAGCTGATGGTATGAAAGGTGTTACCGCAGAGTTTGTAAAAGATAAAAAAGCAAAACGTGCTTTTGACCAACAAATAGATTTATCTGCTGCTAAGTACGCTCTTACAGGAATGGAAACACTTAGGAAGGAAGAGGTAGCTTTAGCTAAAGAAGGAAGAACAAGACCTTTTCAATTAGTAGCACAAAAAGATTTTATTTATAACGGACAAACAATTAAAAAGGGTCAGGCTTTTCCAGCAACTATGGCGGAAATTAATGACGGTATATTGCAACAGTATCCTATAACATACAGGGAAACTTATATAAGCGATGTGAAAGATGCTTTAAAGTTAATGGAAAAAGCGAATAAAGGTCTTATGAAGCCTTATCAATTTTCTAAAGACAGAGAAATATACTTAACTAATGTTAGGTCTTTAAAAAATGGTACAAGAATGAAAAGCTTGCTTATGGACGCAGCTAAAATAGCCATACCTGAAGGGGCTAGTGGTCAAACAATTTTAGGAGTTAAACCTTTACTCAAATCTTTTGTTGATAAATCTTTAAACGCTCTTGGGTATCAAGACAATAGGGATGGTAGAGCTGCTTTAGCTTTTCTTAGAGATAATAAACCAGAAGAATATAAAACTCTTATGAAAACTATTGGAACAACAATGGTCACAGAAATTTTAAATGAAAGTAACAAAACTATATCTGAGGGGGATCGAGCAAGAGTAGATGACTTAGTTACAGCGTATTCTGCTTATGATGGAACAGTGGCTAGTTACAGAAGTCTTCTTGTTAAACTTAAAAATTTAGAAGCTTCTATTGATTCAGGTATATCAAATGCTAATAACTCAATGAGAGGTATAGAAATAAACTACGGAGATGTAGGCTTTATGGGAGGAGGAAAAGCAAAAGATGTTTTATCCTCACTTAGGGGTGCTCAGTCAAATCAAATAATGTCCTTTGGCTCAATGTCTACATCTAAGCCTATTTATTACAAAGATGTTATAGACATGGATACTAGGAAATTTACCCCTAAATATAGAAACATATTTGGAAAACCTTAATGACACAAATGATACTTCCCTCCGGTTTTAATATTGATTTTGGTCAAGCTTCTCCGGCAGAAATAGAAGACGCTTTAGAAGCTATGCGAGAGCAAGATCCTTCTTTGTTCGAGGATTCTAAAACGGAACCTCAAAGTATAGACGATTTAATAGCTAGTAGATCAAGTTATTCTTCAGAACAACTTCCTGAACAAGTTAAAACAACTCATAAGGGGGAAGTTAAGGATTTAGGTCTTCAATACTATGTTGGTCGAGGTGATACTGACGAAGAAAGATTAGCAAGACTATCTTCTGTCTTTGGTGAGCAAGGAGTTACTAAGATAGGCGCTGATGACTTTGTATTGAACTTAGACAATATATCTGAAGAAAATAAAACTAAATACAATCTTCCTGAATCTGGAACAATTCGTTTTAACCAGCCGGGTCTTGGATGGCAAGATGTTGCTTCGTTTTTAGGAAGAGAGACAGTTCCTTTAGTGGGTGCTCTAGGAGCCAGTGTCGCGGCAACAGGATTAGGCGCTCCTCTTGGTATTACTCTTGTGGGTTTAGCGGGTGCTGCTGGAAAAGCTGTTGATGAATTTATCGTAGAAGATATCTTTGAAGGTCTTCAAAAACAAAGCACAAATGAAATACTAACAGATGTGGCGTTACAAGGTCTCATTGAGGCTGGTGGTGAAGGTTTCGGTAGAGGCATAATAGCTGGAGCCAAATGGCTTGTTAAAGGTAAAGGTCCTTTACCGGACAATGTAAGAGTAGCAGAACTAAGACAAAACTATTTAAATCAAGGTTACTCAAAAGGTAAGTCTACAAGATTAGCTACAAGGGCAGCCAGAGAAGAAGCTTCTGCATCGTACAGAGAAATGATAGAACAAGGTGCAAACATACCCGGTGTTACTCTCACAGGTAAAAGTATTCTTGGAAGAACACAAGCTATATGGGAATCTATATTTCCTAATGATGCTGCTGTTGCTCGTAATGTTGATTATGTTAACAACGTTCTTAAAAGGCATTCTCTTGGTGAAATACAACAAGATGAGGCTAAACGTCTTATAGCAAAAACTGCTCAAAATATGGCAAATAAATTGGAACAAAGTTTAGCTGACCCTAAAAGCGCAGTTAAACAAGCAAACAAAGAATTAACAGATGTTTTAGAAACAGAGTTTAAAGCTATAAACGATGTTTTAGAAAGAACAACTGCTGGATCTGAAGGTTTAGCCTCTGAGTTTCAAAGAGGTCTAGAACTGTCAACTAAACTATTTACAGCTAGATCTAACCAACTATATAGAAATGCTGATGAGTTACTTGGAGGAGAAACCATTAGTCTAGTTCCATTACAAAATAGACTACAGGCTCTTCAAAGTGATGTTATTGGCGGTGGTGAATATTTGCGAGGTGGAATATTTAAATACATTATGGACAATCCGGAAATTACAATTTCCGAAATACCTGCGTTACGGGCAGCGTTAAGAGCAAGCGAGGCCCATCCAGATCTTTTAGGAACGGTTGCTGGTAAGAATGTTAAAGACATGCTTGATGTTATAGGAGCTACTATACGGACTAAAGAAATAGAGTTAGCTCAAAGTTATAAAGCTTCTCTTGATGCAGCTTTTCAAGGAAGAAAAATAGGTAAAGAAATTCGTGATCCTAGTGGACGGGATGTTCCTCCTCTTCAAGATCCTTCTGAAGTAGCAAAAATAAGGGATGGCTTAGATCTACTTGCGGGGGCTAACAAACATTATCAAGAAGGAGCGGAGATAATAAATTCCGGAATGCTTCAACAAGTCAACCAACTCATAAAAGATAAAAACATTGTAGACCTATCCGCTCTTGTTGATCTAACTGTTAGGGGTAATCAACCTCAATTATTAAAATTTGTTTTAGATGCAGTTCAACCGTCATCTAAAGAAGTTAACAAAATAATTGAAGTAGGCAAGGCTAACCCAGGATTATTTTCTTCTTTAGAAACACGCATATTAAATGGTGATATTAGAGGAGTTAATGATGCTTTAGAGGAAGTAGGTCTTGGCGCCAAATCTTTAGAAAAAGCAGGGCTTAAACCTGAAAAAACAATGCTTACTGTTCCTGAAACATTTAACCAGCTACCTACGAATGATCCAACCAGAATGAGATTGCAAAATGATTTTGCTGAAACTTTGCGTCTTTATAGTGAGATGTCTACTGCTGCAGGATCTCCAAAACAATTCAGAGAAGGCTTTAGAGGTCTGTTAGCTAAAAACTGGCTTGATGGTTCTATTAAATTAAATCAAGGAGATAGTGGTATCAACTACAGATCTCTTGCTGCTGATTGGGATAGTTTAGGAACTAAAGTACAGAATGAGTTATTTGGTTTACAAGCTAACGATTTCCGCAGAGTCATGAACGATTTCAAACTTTTAAATAGAGAGAGTGTTGAAAAGTTAGATGATTTTGCGGGAAATATAGGTAACCAAGACGCTAGAATTATTGTAGATAGATTTAAAAATGTTGTTAGACAATCAGAACAAGAAAACCGGGATTCTTTTTTAAGAGCTATGGGTGGGGGCGCTATAGAGGTAGATAAATTGGTAGCTCACGTATTAAAAAATCCAAAAAATTACGACACTTTAAAAAACAGAGTTGGTGCAGATATTATAGAAGGCCCAGGAGGATTTAAAGATTTAGTCATGGAGAGAATCGTATCTTCCGGATTTCCTACAGGCAATGTAACAAGTGATGTTGTACAAAGCGGAGCTTTCGGAAAATCTTGGTTAAAAGCGATGAAAGATATGAATAGAGACGGAGCATTAAACAAAATTCTTGGAGAAACTGCTGTTAAAGATTTAACAAGAATAGCTAAAGCCGGAGAAACAGTTTCTGATTCAGTAATGAAAGGTAAAACAGGCCTTGCCGCCGCTGGTTATGCCGCCGCCTTTGCGGCAGCTTTATGGGCAGCTCCAATAGCTACTATTGGGGGAGCGGCAGGTATAATGGTACTGTCGAGAGCATTAAGATCCAAACCTATTATGAAAGTACTTTCTTCTCCTAGGTTAAGGGCTTATGAAGCAGAAAAAGCGTTAAGAGCGGGTGCAGATTTAGGCAAAAGAAACATTGCTGCCGAAAAAGCATGGGAGTCAGCTAGAAGATCATTAAGAACCATATTGGTTGATGCAGGTTATTACGCTACTGATCAAGGAGCTAATGTTGTAGAACAAGAAGTAGTGCAACCTATGGTGCAACAAATGACTCAAGGAGCAGCGCCCGCTCCTCAACCAGCGCCCGCTCCTCAACCAGCGCCCGCTCCTCAACCAACACCACCTGTCCAAGGACCACCAACCACGGGTCCTCGACCAGATACAATAAACGCATTATACCAAGCTGAGATCAACAAACTGTTAGGAGTCAGCCCATGATGAATTGTTATTTTTGTGACAATGAACTCTCACACAGAGAAGATGATGATCTTGATGATGAAAATTTTGATCTGGAAAAAACATTTGATTGTATAAACCCAGAATGCGAAGCCGTGGTGGTTGTGTACAGAGCACGAAAAGAAGAGGACTAAATGCAACTTTCAAAACACTTTAGTTTAGAAGAGTTAACACGATCCGATACGGCTGTGCGCTTCGGTATAGACAATGAGCCGGGGTCAGAGGAAATTGAAAACTTGGTCAGGATATGTGACATGATACTGGAGCCAGTGCGCCACCGTTATGATACACCTATACTTCCCTCGAGCGGGTACAGATGTTTAGAACTGAATAGAAAGATAGGGTCATCCGATAAGTCTCAACATACTAAAGGTCAAGCTGTTGACTTTGAGGTTAAGGGTATCCCTAACATGGAAGTTGCTTCATGGATCATGGACAATTTAGATTACGACCAATTAATTTTAGAGTTTTATAAAGAAGACCAACCTAATTCAGGATGGATACATTGTAGTTATGTCGGAAAAGAAAACAGAAACGAAGCCAAACGGTTCGATGGAAGTTCTTGGAATAGTCTGCCCTAAGTGCGGGTGCGATAAACCAAAGACTTGGGTCCATGGACACTACCAGTGTGCTGATTGCAAATGCATCACTGACGGTGATTGTTGTCAGGGAGAAACTGCATAATGGCTGAAGATTTTTATAAGGGTAAAGCTAGTATGCTGGAAAAAGGAATTTCGCCTCTTTCCATAGCTATTAGAGAAAATGCTAGAAACGTTGTCAGTACGTTAGGTAATGTTGCTAATGTTGCTAAAGATCCTGTAGAAGCTGTTAAAACTGTTGGTGATTATATTAGTGGAGGAATAGGAGCTTTAGATTTAGCTAATGTTATTAATTTAAATCCCGTTCTTGCCGCTGGAAAAGGTATTTACGATATATCTAGAATGAGCGAAAAGTATGATCAACAAAAAATAGATGACTTAGCTAAGTATGGAAGGGAAACCACAGGTCTAGGAACATTTGCTAGATCATTACCTTTAGTTGGCGGAATAGCTTCTCTTTTTAGCGGATCTACCACCCGTCCTGATTTAAATCCGGCAATAAGACGTTATTTAGCTGAAAGGGGAGTTGATATAAACGATTGGACAGGAGGGGATCAAATAGGCACTAGAATAAATCCCGTTACATTTAACCCAGCGACCACACCTGTTACTCAAGCACCTCTTGTTGCTCCTGATTATGATGAAAGTACAGGAACAACCTCAACTGGAGAAACGTATGATTGGGGAGACTTTTATTCTAAGGGAGGCATTGCAAGTTTAAGTGCCTGAAATAACCCACCAGAGAGGTACTAGATCAGAGCTTATAGCAGCGGCTCATTTAGTAAACATGGGTTATTACGTTTTCTCCCCCGTAGTTCATCAACAAGGCCCCATAGACATTATTGCCGTCAATAAAAAAGGGGACATATTTCTTATTGATGCAAAAACAGATTCAAAAAGACTTAATCCAAATCGTAATATACCGAACCGAATATACCGGACGCGAAGCCCACTTCAAAAAGATCTCAACGTTATTTTAGCTTATGTTAACAAAGATAATGAGATTACTTTCGTTCCAGATGTCATAAATCAAAATTCATAAACATCGTTTGTCTACAACAGTACACAAAAGTACACAACTTTACACAAACTGCATCTTTAAATTTAAAATACATTATGTGATATTTCTTGTCAGAAAACGGAGCATATTGCACCGTTAAATTACAAGAAAGGGTTCATATTATGGATCTAAACAAAACTAATAAACCCCGTTTACTAACAACTAAAGAAGCTTGTTGTTATTTATTTGGGGAACACTCCCGTAGCATGGCCTCTAGACTTTACCGTGCAGCGCGAGAACCTAATAGTGGTCTAAAGTCTATTAGGTTACTTCCCAGTGCTCAACATTACTGGTCTATTCTTGAGTTAGATGAACTTGCTAATAACACTAACGAAGTCTATTACGAAAAACAATAGTTTTTTCACGCCACCAACTTGGGGCAGTCCTTCTGGGCTGCCCTTTTTTTTTAATCATTTCGCATTACCCCAATCCGTGCCGATGCCCGTATCGATAACCGATGGTATTGCCATATCAGGAACGCAATTCTCCATAAGATATTTTATCTCAGCTACTTGCTCATCGTTTTCAATTGAAAAACAAAGTTCATCATGCACCGTCAGCATAGGCAGATAACCCTTTTCAACGCATACCATCATTGCCATCTTGGTTTGATCAGCAGAGGACGCCTGGATTAATCTATTCAATGACTTGTAGGTAAAGGCTACTTGATAACGTGCCGGATCTAAAGATTTCCACCCCTGATCACGCTCTTCTAAAGGAGTGGCCATTACATCCTCCCACCGCTCCTCGAGGCGGTCTTTATGAATTAGAGAGCTTGACCCCTTGTTATAGCCTTTAAGCTCACGCATTGGAAATCGGCACTTTCTGCCCAATAAAGTTTTAATCTCTTGTCTTTCAGACGCCACCTTCATAACAGATGACGCCATCTCTTTGATAAAAGGAACTTTTTCATCGTAATCATTGCGTATAGCTTTGGCTTCTGAGAACTCAATGTCCCCCATGATACTAGCTAATTTACCAATGCCCATACCATACATAATACCCAAGTTAATAACTTTTGCCGTACTTCGATCCACATCTGCGATGTCAGCAACCATCTGATGAAAATCTAAATCAGTATTTTGGTACTGATTTACTATTTCAATAACTTTATCATTGTCCTTGGTAGCTGGAGTTTTAGAAGCGTAATGCATCAACCATCTAGGCTCTTGAGCACTATAATCAAAGCTTCCCCATTTGCACCCTTCTTCAGGTATAAACAAACCACGTATCATCTTTTTAATTTCAGGATGTTTGGCTGGAACTTGCTGTAAGTTAGGATGGCTCGAAGAAAACCTACCAGATACCGTACCCCCATCATCAGATCTCAACTGGTTAAACTGACAATGGATTCGGCCTTTGTACTGATGGTTGAGTATGGTGTCTACAAAAGTAGTGTTGGCCTTGTTATACTCACGAATTTCTAAAACTGTTTTTGCAATAGGGTGCGAATTGTTTTGTAGAAAGTGCTTAGTAAAACTGGGCGCTTCCGTTTTAGACGTTCTTTCGTATTTAAGCTTGAGAGAATCAAATACACTTGCTAAAGACGTGGCGTTCCACGGCTCTAGCCAAACATTAGTCTCATCGTGAATTTTTTTAAGAAGTTTCTTTTCTTTGTTTTCTAAAAACTTTTTGGTCTTATCCGCTTTTTCGAGATCTACTCTGACCCCTTTACGGCGCATCTGAAATATCACAGGAAGTAAAGAAAGCTCCATTTTCAATACGTTATCGCAATTTTCCTGAGAAAGTTTGTCTATAAGAATGTGCCACAAGTTTAAAGTAAGTCTAGCGTCCGTCTCAGCATATGAGGCAACTCTTGCCGCTGGAAGCTTCCACATATCTTTCTTAGCGTCAACGCCATGCTGATCGGCTGCCCTTCTTAAATCATACTCTTGTTTCTTTTCGCCAAGGTAAGTAGCTCCTAAAGCATTAAGAGAGTAGCTAAATCTGTTCTCATCGAGCAATGGAGCGGCAATCATAGTGTCCAGAACCTTGCCTTTAACTTCCAATCCTTCGGATAAAAGCCAACCTAAATCATACTGAGCGTTGTGAAATACGACATCCATACCGTGATCTAGTTGATCTTGCATCCAACGACAAACCGTATTCTTAGACATGTTACCACCGCCCTCATGAGCAATGGGCAAGTAAGCATTCCATCCTTCTGCTGCTACAGCTATCCCGATTAACTGACCATCGTCCCTTGACCATCCCGGCCCTTTACTGATTAAATTTGGATCCCGTGTCTCAACGTCAATAGCTATTATTTTTTCACCGGATAAATCTGGAAGTACGTCTGGCGGAGTCCAAGTAGTTTCATCAAATAAATCCTCTTGCATACTATGATCCTTTTAACTCTTTAACTAATCTATTATTGTAGAACTGCGCCTTCTGAGCATCCTCCATTTGATTACCTTTATGATCCATTCTCCAAAGGTATTTAATAATTACTCCCTTTAAATAGGCGTTAAAGCCATCCTGTCCTAACGCTGATTTAATCGCGTCTAGGCATTCGATCTCTCCGTTGGTGTAATGAGGCGGGTGGTTTACGTTGTCCGTTTTTTTCATATCTCGTAATATCTTCGTGTAGTTGGTTCTAATATGTGTAATGATTTTTTTGCCCGTGTAACCGCAACATAAAATACTCGATGCTCAACTGATGGATTTTTTTGATACTGTTTCCATGAGGCGTAAGACAGATCGGTAATAACAAGAATGTTATCGCTTTCTCCCCCCTTCATTGAGTGTATGGTGCTTACTTTTATTCTAGGATGTTTAACGTTATCTCCCCTCCGCAAGGCATTAAGTACATAGTTTTTTGTATCCAAGTCTATTTTAGATAAAGCTTTGTGCCATCTAGTGTCGTTACCCCACTTTAAGCCAAGATTTGCTTGAGCAAAAGACATATCTATCAATTGTTCTGAATCCAAAGTAATAAAGCATTTAGCCCGTGGGCCATAGCCT
>Ga0209992_10001772_pt1 | contig 21551 bp, 24 predicted proteins | sample 2SBtaG_2_FD_182564 | JGI IMG/M metagenome (GOLD analysis project Ga0209992, IMG submission 182564) | Deep subsurface microbial communities from Kolumbo volcano to uncover new lineages of life (NeLLi) - 2SBTROV12_ACTIVE470 metaG (SPAdes)... | ecosystem: Environmental > Aquatic > Marine >... | reverse complement strand
TTCGAGTTGTGTGTCGTTCATGTGGGTTTCCATCCTCCTATCATGAACAAATCCAAACACTCTTTCAGGCTCATTTCACGTTAGAAATAAACCCCCTCTTCAGGCTCATTTCACATTGGAAGAGACTAAGGCTGGACTTTCACCAGCTAGCTGACTACCATGCCAGTCACACCGCCGCACAGCTTGGTCGTTATGTTTCCTTCAGTACCGGAATCAGGCTTAGCTTTTCTACGAAAGGGATGAAGTCGCGATCTTGGAATAACAGAGGCATTTTGCTCTCGATGCAAAACGTAGCAATGATTATGTCAGTCGTACGCCTGATAGTAATTCCCTTTTTTCGCAATCCTCGATAATTGGTTGCGCACTTTTCCACCATACTGCGACCAAACAGTTCAAACTGTTCAAGTGTACCTAAGGTGGTTCTCGCCCTCTGGTAATCTTTGTTACTTCTGAATCCTTGTAGTATCTCCAAAAGAATCAAATCGCCAATCACCACGGTGCCTTCGACGAGAGCAGCGTCGAGAGCATCCGTATATTTGCAGTCTTTGCCATTGAAATAATCAACCCAAATACTGGTATCGACCAGTATCACACACCACCTCGCATTTCGTCTAAGTCACCTTCCCACTTAAGTTTTCCCCTCAGCTTTCGTATGGCTTGCTGTTTATTTCTCTGTATAAGCAGTTTCAAACCCTGTTCTACAGCTTCCTTTTTCGTATTTAAACCTGTAGCCTTTAGCGCATCAGCCATAAGCTTGTCATCTATTACAATGTTTGTTCTCATTGCTCATCTATGTGTATAATTATCATTAAAATACACATCTTAGCAAGAGGTCGGAAACATAACAAGGTCACTCAAGCCTAGTGCTTGCCCTGGAGCGCAGCGAAAGGGTAAACACCGCTTAGTGGTGGCGTTAGGGAGCACAAGTGGGACTCACTAACGACTATACATAATGGAATAGCCATGCCTGGACCTGCACGAGCTGGCGGTCTTATTTACGCGAAAAACTTAGAGCTATTATCTACATTTTATGAAGCGCTATTACCCATGTCGAAGATCCATGTATCAACTGATCATGTTGTCTTGGAATCGCCAGATTTTCAACTTATCGTTCATGCTATGCCGCCAGATATCGCCAAGATGGTCATAGTAAAGTCACCACCGGAGCGGCGCGAACAAACCCCAATCAAGCTATTCTTTACGATCCCCAGTATCTCGGCGGCTCGTTCTGAAGCGACCAAACTTGGGGGCGAAATTTTCTCCGATCATTGGGAGGGACCCGGATTTATAGTCTGCAATGCTTGCGATCCTGAGGGCAATATCTTTCAGGTCAGAGAAAGTGTACCCTAATCAGTCACTCCAGCCGACCACCTACGCCGCTGCCACTCCTTCGGCGTCGGCTGAGCTCAATCGTTATGCCTGAAAAAACAAAGGAACACGATTGATGAACCCATGGTTGGCACTAGCAGGAGCAATTGTTCTGGAAGTATCTGGAACGGTTTCCATGAAATTGTCTGATGGCTTTACAAAGCTGGTACCATCGATCCTAATTTTTGTTTTTTACGCAGCTTCCTTCGCAGTGCTTACCCTGGCACTGAAAAAAATTGATGTCAGTGTTGCCTATGCCGTGTGGGCTGGAGTTGGTACCGCGCTCATTGCTACTGTCGGCATTCTGTATTTCAAGGAGCCGCTATCAGTCCTGAAGCTGTTCAGCATCTTTCTAATCATTGCTGGTGTAATCGGTCTAAATCTCAGCGGAGCCAAGCATTGAAGGCGGGCATAACGAATAAGGTTTGGGATTTTACCCCGTTATAGTGTATTTTTTAGCTCTTTAGAAAAAGAGGGAAAGGGTGTCAGGTTAAAAGTTGAGATAACTTAAAATATGCTCTAGCATTCCCTTTTATCGATAATTTTCAACCCGCCATTTTTTCACTTAACGTGATGAAACTTACTGAAGTCCTTGGGTTTTATTCTCACACGACGTATAGATACTTGGGTGATAAGCGACTATCCACACATGAGCGTTCTCGGAATAATCTCAGATACACATAGCCTCGTAAGGCCTGAAGCAATTAAAGCGCTACAAGGTTGCGACCGGATCGTTCATGCAGGTGATATCGGCTCTATGGAGGTCATTGAGCAACTTTCTGCGATCGCCCCAGTTTCGGCGATTCGAGGAAACATCGACAAAAATCAATGGGCGACCAGATTCCCCGAAAAAGAAGTGGTAAAAATAGGTGATAAGTACATTTATGTACTGCATAATGTCCACGATCTTGATCTCGATCCAATGGCAGCTGGATTTGACGTTGTTGTCTCAGGACACTCTCACAAACCCAGTATTAGTAAGAAGAATGGGGTCCTTTACATCAATCCAGGCAGTGCTGGCCCACGTAGGTTTACACTCCCAATCGCTGTCGCCAAGCTGCAGATTTCCAAAACGGATATAACAGCTAAAATCATTGACATCGCCACCTAATCTACCGCTACATGTGAGCTTCGGTATTAGATTTCACAGGAGAAATTATTGAATATTCAGCTAGCAGTAATAAAACCAGGCCTTGCCTTAGTTTTCCTCGGACTTGCTTTCGGCATTGGGCTGGGCGCCGGGTTTGGATTAAATGAAGATGCCTTTAAGGATTTTGTCGCTGAAGGTATCGTGGCCCACCCGGACGTACACGATACCAAAAGTCAAGACAAGATATGGCGGTACGCACAGCGAGCACATTTTCACGCTACTGGCATAGCCGCGTTTTCGATTGGCTTGTTGCTGCTGGTTTTTGTCTCAGATATGGGCCAAAGACTTAAAAAAGCTACTTCCATCCTAATTGGTTTGGGTTTTCTCTACCCATTTGCGTGGTTAACTATGTTTTTCCTCGCCCCTTCGATGGGACGCAGCGCAGCCCATTCGCACATTGTTACAGAACTATTCACCTATATTGGCGTAGGTGGATTAATCGTAGGAATTCTTATTTTAGCTAGTAACATATTTTTCGGTTTTCTAACAGAAAGAAGTAAATCATAACGAACAAAGATTATTGCGAACGGACTACACGTAGATAGCTGGTTGTGCAAAAAAAGGATTCTCTGTGGTCTACAGCGTAGCCTGGTGTCTCGGTAATATTTACCGATACTACATCATCTACAAAATTCCCCTGTATAAGCTAAACAATAAATACAAAACCCGATTATTTCGTTAAAAATCAACTATTCTCCATTAATTCTTTAGAACTTCCAGAGGACAACCAATGAATCAGCGAATATCTTCAACACAAATCGAAAAATTCACTCGCCGACGCGCATGGTTTCTATCTGAGGGAATATTGATGCTATTTTTTGGCGGTCTTTTGGTTTTCTTTACAATCATCAAACACGATGTTCAGATGATGCAAGCCTATTCATGGCTTCCGCTTGTTGGGCTTCTTATTCTAATCGTTGGCATTATCGAATCCTTAGAAGCATATTTATCAATCCACACCGATGAATTCTTTTTAAAATTGCAAAATGCTCTTTTGGATTTGGTAGTAGGATTTTTGGTGCACTTCACCGTTGCCGATCCGGCCCGACTTAGCCTCATGATCACAGCCTTTTTAATCTTTAAAGGTTTGCTGCGCATTATTGTTTCACAAGTTATCGAGCTCCCAAATCCATCATCAACTCGCATGGGAGGGCTGATTTCCGTTGCTATGGGAATACTTATCTGGTTTGAATGGCCCTCTTCCGAACCGTGGTTTCTTGCTTTTTGTTTAAGTACCGAAGTCACTTTACGAGGATGGGCAATTGTGATGTTTGGTCTCTCATTGAGCCCCAACGAATCCAAAGCAACTCCGTCTGTAGATTAATGGATATGTTATATGTTCATTAGTACTTAATGTGTCACCCAATGGGTAGCCAGTTTTGTATAGCCACTTAAGTGTTGATTCGCGCTGGAATTGTAATTCTTGTGAATTAATCCAGCCTATCTGTTGCTATAGATAACTTTGCTCTTAGTTAATCTATCCCCAAATAACACAGCCCTGCCTTGTATATCCTTTTCACCACCTAACTCCCGAACAAAACAACCCACTTGATCCGCAGAAAATATTCTAAGCCCAAACCCAGCATTTCTAACAAACCCACCAAAGGCTCTATCAACTATCTCTTGCTCCACTAATTTCTCGATCGAATTAACCGATCTAATCTCCGCTGATTTCACCAAAATAAGCTGTTCAGCCTTCATATACGTAGCGAGCCAAGCAGCTAAACTATCAGACGTGATATCCCATGATGCAGGAATTCGATTTTGCTCCAAAACGGTCAATTCTGGCAACCAAACTGGAGTTTGACAGTTCTTTAATGAGTCCCTTATCGCGTCCAGCGTGTATGCTGCTTTCAATCGAGAGTCTAACCCGCTTAGCATTAACCCGAATTGGTGCATCCCTAACACTGCCATTTGGTGCGCGACACTATCATCGAAATTCCAATACCCTTGCGCCAACCTTACTTGATCGGCGAATTTACCCCCACCGGGAACAATAACTACCCGTCCACGACCGCGCTCAGCCAAAATGTCCAGCCACTTGGCCAAAACCTTGTTTTTTTGGAGGCTTCCACCCAGTTTAACCACCCACACGGCCACCGTATTATTCGACCTTTAGACTGTCCAAAACGCTGAACAGGGCAGCCCCTTTATCGAAACATTCTTGGTATTCATACTCCATTTCAGAATCCGAGACGATACCACCACCCGCCCAGAATCGAATCGTTTTGGCAGAATTCACCAGTGTTCGAATCGTGATATTGGTGTCCATGTACCCATTAAAGCTAATATAACCAATTGAGCCACAGTAAATCCCGCGCCGATGGGGTTCCAATTCTTCGATAATTTCCATTGCCCGAAGTTTAGGTGCACCCGTGATCGATCCACCCGGGAAACAACCCCGAAGCAGATCGATAGCATGGTATTGATCCTCCAATTCGCCACATACCGTGCTAACTAAATGGTGAACGGTTACAAAGCTCTCCAAATCGAAAAGTTTTGGCACTCGAACCGAGCCTAATTTACAAGATTTACTAATATCGTTTCGTAATAAATCGACAATCATTAGGTTTTCCGCACGGTCTTTTTTACTCTGTTTTAGTTCTGTAATCTGACCCTGGTCGTCGGTGAAATTCTGTTTTCTTGAACGAGTACCCTTAATCGGTTTTGTTTCCACTCTGCCCTGCTTAACCTTTAAAAAACGCTCAGGCGAAGAACTTAGGACCCGTACTTGAGGGAAATTCAAAAAAGCGCCGAAAGGCGCCGGATTTTTCTTACGAAGTTCCAAATAAGCTGCCCAAGAATTGCCCTCACAGGGAACCACGAATCGTTGCGCCAAATTGACCTGGTAACAATCGCCCTCGTAAAGATACTGCTTAACACGGTGAAAAGCCTTGGCATATTCCTCTTTAGTCATATTTGAGGAAACCGCACCCAAAACCCGAAAACTCTCAATCTGTTTTTTCCGATCTGGCAACTGACTAAACTGGTCTATCAAATATGACCTTTGCTCTATTGTATGAGGATCTTTTCCTTGAACCACCAACACACTCTTTTTTTCCTGATGATCGACGATCACCGCCCAGTCGAATATCCCAACCGCCATATCTGGAATATCTTCAGCATTCAAAGCTATTTCCGGTAAGTGTTCTAACTGCCTGGCAAGATCATAACCGAAATACCCAATGACGCCACCAGAAAACGGTAAGCCTTCCATCAAGTGGCTATCTTCGCCTAAATGTTGCTTTAACAATTCAAAGGGATTTTCTCGTGAAACATTAACGCCTTCCTTGGTTCGCACTTCAGTGATACCCCCAACCGTGACGAATGTCTGCGTTGGCTCAGCCGCAAGGATATCGTATCTTCCTTGGTTGATATAAGGATAACCACTATCCAAGAAGACAGACCAGTCTTTTTCCGCCCAAGGTTCAAATAGAACCGCACTATCCTGAAAATAGGGTAGCTTGGCCACTGAGAATTTGGTTATTGACACCGACTTCGTCTCAATAATTTCGCAACCGATACCACAGGCGCACAGTCCGCTGGTTTAAAACCATCGCTAGGATTTTTGTACGAAAAGAAGGAACCAAAATCGATATAAGGTACTCCGAAACGGCTAGCCAGATCTTTTAGCAGAAAACGCCCTACGCCTGCGCCAACAATACTTAGGTTGTCTAAGTCGGCTCGCGAAAATTGTTTTTCACAAGCCAATCGAATTTTATTAAGTTGTTGTTCACGTAGATGCCGCGCCAACCTACGCCACTTCCAACGATCCGCCGAATTTACATCTCGCCCGATCATTCGAGCCAATCGTCGGGTGCTTTCACGGCCAGTTTTTTCACCTTCATCAGCAGCAGGCAATTGATCCACATATTCCGGCAATTCACCCGTTATGCGGTACACATCGGCGGTTGTGGCGAAATGTTCTGCCATCATTCCGACGAATTCACCTTCAAAGGGAACTCGATCGATAAGGGCCATCACCGGTGTCCGTGCTATCCCGGTGTAAACCAATTCATCATAACGCATCCGTTCAAAATCGGTATAGCCCCGAACTTTTACTTGATTGTTTTCAATTAAAATAAGATCAGTCGTAGTCGTCCCAATATCGGCGAATAATACAGCTTTGGTTTTTTGCGCCACCCATAACCCGGATGCCAACCAATTCGCCGAGGCGACCGCTTGGTAGTTTTTCTCCGATACCCCACTGATAGAAAGAAACCCATGATGACCCGCAAAAACTGAAACCGAAGCGGGAGATAATTGTTGGTCTACCGCATTAAGTATGGTCAAAACACCTTCCTGACGATCACCAAACAGATCGACCAATTCACCTGTCATGGTAATGGCATGGCTCACATTCGAGCCATTCAATTCGGCTGTAATCCAATTTAAACCGTCTTCCAAATACGACACCCCTTTCCAGAGCGGACAGTCGCGCTGAATCACTCGCACAACCGAACCGCTCCGATCCAAAGACGCAGCCTTAATGTGAGCCCCACCAATGTCCCAACCAATGACATCAATATTCATATTCATTGTCCGATTGCAACGAAATGAACACCGACCGACCATGTTTCGCTTTTGTCGGCACGAAGTTCCCCATTCCCACATGGCCCGCCAATATCATTTCGGCAACATTAATCCCCAATGCACTAGCAAGACCTGCATAAGATGTGGTCAACCTGGGGTTTATTTCCAACACCAGAATATTCTCTTCGGTAACGATCAAATCGATACCCGCGTATCCCCATAAACTTGGAAACGCTGTTGCAATTTGGGTTGCCAAACTGGCAAATTTACCATCAATATCCTTCACCGCATTAACATTACAACCGATCAGTTGAATCGAACGATCGTGATAGGTGACGCATTGGTGGTTACACGATAATAAAACAGCAGTCCCTTGTTTAAATAAGACCGAAAGACTACAGGGTTTACCATCGACTAACGGTTGGATAATAAAGTTTTCCATACCCATATCCGAGTAAAATCGGTCTAAATCTTCCTCGCAAAAAACCGTGCAACTTCCTTCACAGCCCACTCCATCGTCAGGTTTAATGACCCACGGGGGAATCGATTCAACAGGTGAACGACTTAGCCTATTGGTCGGTACAACAGGAATTCCATGTTCCTCTAGTATCCTCAGGGTATTATGTTTACTTGCGGTCTGCCGTACCACTTCGCTGGAGCAAGATAGTAATAATTTCCCACTATTTTCAACATCGCGACTCAGCTTTTCAAGAATACCATCTGTTTCTGGGGCGATAGGCCAAACCGCATCGCAAGATTGCACCAAATCATCCCAGGATCGATGGAAGGCTTCCTGGTTTTCGATCAAAATTATTGTCAGCGCTTGTGCGTTGTTAATCCATTGCACATGGGGCATATTAGCATCGCGGAATACAACTACTTCAATTGCAGATATTTGCATTAGGTCGGTCAACACCGCATTGAGCATCAGGTCGCCTTCGCGAATCAGTGATTCCGCAACTGATTCTGTTACCATGCCTCCACCCGTGATGTATTCCAAAACTAAAATTCTCACGCCCTAGCAGCCTATTGTGGAACAGATTTTTTCATAATGTGAGGCGAATATTGTGCATATCTAACGAAGATTATGAAAAAACCTGAAAAAGCAGCTTTTCCCCAGTAAGCGCTCTATTCTTGAACAGCCTCCGAATACCCCAATACGCAAATAAATGATTATATAGAAGAGGATCTATGATGGTTAACAAAACTGACAAACGCAGGGTTATTAGTATTTTTCAAGCTTGTGTAACGCGATTATTGATCACCCAGACCTCAAGTCAATTGGTTGTTTATGGATTGAGATAATCGTTATGGAAATCATTCCCGTGATCGATTTATTAAACGGTGTCGTTGTCCACGCCAAAAAGGGACAACGAAAGCACTATGCCCCAATACGATCCGTTTTGTCTTCAGATTGCACACCAGAGAGGGTGGTCTCATCGTTTTTATCGCTCTTCCCTTTTAAGACGATTTATATTGCCGATTTGAATTCGATTATGAAATCGGGTGACAACGATCCTATCATACATAATCTGTTAGAAAAATTTCCGCAACTACAATTCTGGATCGACCAAGGTTTACCGACAAACTCAGAACTCCTAAATTCACAGCAGGTCATACCCGTCATTGGCAGTGAATCAGTGACCGCTGCATCGACCCAACGAATAACCTCTTTTCGTTTCGACTATATTTTGTCTTTAGATTTTCTGGAAGACCGAATGCTTGGGTACGAACCGCTATTTCACGAATCCACTCTTTGGCCTGAAAAAGTAATTATTATGACCCTTTCGAAGGTGGGCTCAAACACAGGCCCAGATATAAAGCGTTTGAAATACTTCCAAGATCATTGGCCAAACACTACATTCGTTGCGGCTGGAGGACTACGTAACGAACAGGATATAACGCTTTTACAAAAAAACAGGATTAAATCGATACTCGCCGCCAGCGCATTGCACTCTGGCAAAATTACAGCCGAAAGTTTTCACCACCACTAAAAAAAACCGCCACCCCGAGAGACCCGGGATAGCGGTTTTTTATTGAACCAATTACGCGTGGGCAGCAAAAGGATGTTCTGCAGTACCTTTCTGCGCAACAACGTCAGCCGCTCTGGGCTCACCAGCAACAGCACGTTTGAGTGCTTCTTTAGTTGCACCGTAGTTGTAATCTTGAATTTTGGTGTCGTCTTCAGCTAACCAATGGATAAACACACCGACACAAATGAAAAGATCATCAGCTTCAGCAGCGGAAATTGTTCCGTCTTCAACACAATCGGCAACCGCCATGGCAACACCGCGTTGAGCTGGTCCAAACATCTGAACCGCTTGCTTGCTATTTTTGATGGTAACCTTATTAAACATGACAGTATTCGGTTTAGCCATCAAATTAGGGGCAACAACCGCCAGAAGGCTAGAGAATCCATCTTTGTTATTGGTTACGCAGTTTGCAAATGCAGTTTCAGCAGCACTGCCGCGAGGTCCGATTAATAGATCGATATGGGCGACTTCATTACCGTCCCCCTGAAGCGATTCACCCACCATCATTTTATTGACTGTTCCCATTTTTATTGACTCCTCTGAAGAAAAAAAAGATAAAATTGAATCAAGAATCGACATTGTTATTCCCCTTAATAACAATACAAAACAATGTCCGTATTAAAACTAAACCTTAGTTAGAATAAGTCAAGAACGTGTAACACATTATTCATTACTCTCCCTAAGCGATTGATCCAAACCCACTGCCAGCAGGGTCGCCACTGTCAAATCCGCTGTGGTGCCTGGATTTATTCCCAAAGACTTAAACTCAGCATCAATATCATGCAATAACTGATTCACCTGTTCCGGCCTTTCGGTTTTCGACAACGCTTCATCCAAAACCGTCATCCTGGTACGAACCAATCCATTGTATTTGTTACCAAACTTTCGTTCAATGTGGCTGTCAGGAATGTGCATCAGCAGCCCGATATACACCACTGCCACAGCCCAATTCACATCGCCCCATCGATTGAACGCCATATGATACCTTTTTAAACCAAAATCTAAAACATCTTTAAAACAATTAACATATTGCCAAGCTATACGATCCCTTTCGCAGGCAATTCCCATAGCTTCAGTCAACGTCACTTCAGGAGCCAATTGGACATCTTGCTCTTCTGACTGACCCAAACCACCCGGCGATACCAACCGAATCGCACGGTAAACCCAATCCGCATCTTGCTGCGTGGTAGAATCGAGCACCTGTTGTAAATGTGCTTTAAAAGAACCTGTTTTACTCCAATCTTGCGCGGCTTGAATCATCGGCGCGCAGAGTAGAATAATGCCTAGATTAGTGTTACATCCCACCTTATTCCAGGACGCCTGAACCGCGCGATAGATTTTCTCACCTACCGAAAAATTAACATCGATCAACATTGGCTCGCTGACAACAGCACTATTCCTAAAATCAGCTACGGTCATACCGTGACCTTCAGAAAATATACTGACATTCCCTGGTTTGAACGCTGTAACATCGTATTCGCAGGCATCAAGATAAACCTGTCCAATCCGTTTTTGCCACGGGGAAACATTTATCCCCATGAAACCGCTGCATCGCGCCTGGGCTCGTCATGACAGCGGCTCAAAAAATCCACAGCCAATAAATTCGCGATATTTTCATCGCAAACACTTTGCAAACCTTTCCATGCGGGAATACTGTTTACTTCGATAACGCTATAGTTTTCCCGGTCATCGCGAATAATATCGACACCGCCATAATCCATATCCAATGCCTTAATTGCGGACTCCGCCAAATGCATCATGGCTTCATCAGGCAAAGCTTTTTCGCAACGGGCGCCTTGGGCCACATTGTTCAGCCAGCTATTGCCGACACGACGCATTGCCGCAACACTTTGACCTTCAATGACAAAAACCCGCCAGTCATGAGACAATGCATCACTATCACCCATGAAACGTTGTAAATAATATATACCGTTGGTGTTAATTAGATTAGGTAGATCACTGAGCTTCGATAATCGCTGCAATCCAATTCCCTGCGAACCAAAAAGTGGCTTCGAAACCACTTGGTGACCTCGGCTTAATTCATCCCGCACCAATGACACCGCTGCTTCACGATCCCTCATTACCCACGTCGGGGGTGTAGGAATCCCAGCTTGCTGTAATAAAAAACTGGTTAATGCTTTGTCTACACTGCCTTCTATAGCCTTGCCGTTGTTGTAGACAGGAACCCCGCACGCCTTTAAAACGTGTAAAACATCGAGGCAAAAGACTACTTCATCGAGCGATCCGCCCGGTACACCGCGAACGAACACGCCATCCGGTAAACAACCATTGAATCCGGGAATCTCTATAGGGATCTCTCCCTCATGAATATTTAGGCGACAGCGGGTTAAGGATACATATTCACTATCGAATCCTCTGGCGGCAAACGCTTCGCGCAATCGCGCACCATGCCACCCAGGATCGTCCGTCATTATAGCGATGCGTGGCACCGATCAGTCAACTCCGAAGGACTTGTCCAATAAACCTTCATCCAGTTTACCCGCATGAAAACTCCGCCCTGAATCAACCGCGGTTACAATCACTTTGGCAGGACTAAATAACATAGGGTCGACTTTGAAGAAATCGTACTCATACTCCTTAAAAAGCTCCGCGAAGGGCTTCCCATAATCCGAGGAAGTTGAACTAGGCATTTCATTAGCCAATTTCTCCGCTGCCTCATCAGAACCCTTGACGAAAAGTTGAATTTGACCCGCAAACAAAATGGCATCGTTGGTGCGACCCATTGCCTGGATAAAATCCGAAGTCGGTGGGCACATCGGCGCGCTCCCAAATCCACCCACGATATTGTCTAACGGAAAATGTAGGGTATGAGCCTTATGTAAACCGGTTTCCAATACTCTTGCCACCACCTGCAATCCACCCGCTAAGCTTGTCGTCGGAGTCAAAACAATAGTTAACTTTGACGGATCGATCTTACATTTTTCAGCAATTTTCTCAATCAATTCGATTGGCGGCACCTTGTCAACTTCCATAACCAAACAGCCAGCTTCTGCGGTATCCTGATACCCCAGCTCTTCATATAATTCCTCGTTGCCATACAAGGCACGAGCTGGGCCAGATCCCAAGGCATAAAACGATCCCTTCCCCTTGCCATGAGAAAGCTTCCAACCAGCATATTGACTACCAAGACAACTGACGACAGGGTTTTCGCTATAGACATTGACCGTCATAGGCCAATTCTTCACCAACGCGCTGTTAGCTAAAGTCACAACACCAAGGCCACCTAGACAAATTTCGGCAATAACCCGCCCAGCTTCAAGTCCACCCGCCGCTTCGATTCCCGCATCAACAATCGTACAGCCATTTTCAAGACGATCAACTTTAACACGCAATCGGTCGGCATCTCCGATCAAAGACTCAACCAAAGGTTGACTATAACGATTTACACTGGGCTGTTGTATTGTTGACATTAGTTCTATTTGTATTAGGTTAAATGATTTGATTTTCAAGCACTAAGCAAAAAACCAATATGCTTTTCTCGTTCCATTATTGTCAGTTCCACTTCTTCTTGGAAGGAACCACTAGCGGTTACGCTACAAATCGCTTCTCCAGCCAAAATCCTCGCCCCTGGTATCGGTCTATCGACACACCAGTCTGGCCATTCGCAAAACTCGGGAATTTTTGAATCAACTGGCGCGTAAACTACTTTTATAGCCCGAACATTGGCGTTATCAATAGGCCGTAAATCAATTCTTCCTTGACACGCAGTAATGTGTTCGGCCAGTAAACCGTTCGGATAATCCATATCGTAAAGGGCCATACTTGCACTGGGCCGAGGATTCAACTCGATGATTTTACAGATATCACTATCGAGAATAAAGTCTAAAGAGTTCAGCCCTTTTAGTTCCGTCTTCTCCACTAGACAATCGATATAGGATTTTATTAGTTCCTTTTGTTCGGAAACCAAATCTACGCAATTTATTAATCCTGAAAATAAGAACGGTTGTCTAGCGTCGCCTCGAGAAATCCATTGTGAATTAAATCCGATAATAATCGCGTGTTTTCCATCGGCTAGGAAAAGCGCTGTCAATACCGGTCCAACTAGATATTTTTGAAAATAATCACCGGCATCGTATGTAGCAATGCTGTCAAAATAGCGAACACCACGACCACCTTCGCTAAAACTTTCCTTGACTAGCCATCCTTTCCCCTGACCAGGGGAATGAAAGTGAGTATCGGGAAAAGGAATCCCAAGGGACTTTAATCGCAAAAAAAATCGATAGGGCTCATAATAGAGTTTTAAAACTTCTATTTCGTTACCGTAGACTACAAATTCGTTAAATAGGAACTCAAGAAATCGAAATTTATAATCGACTCCGCTACCATAAATAACACCGAGCTCACTTCCAGAGGCACCAAATTCGTCGGCAACCAACCGGAACTCTTCCTGACTCGCGTCCAGGCAATCAAAATCTATTTTTACGGCCCTTTGGGCCAGATCACTGGTATCTTGGTCAGCAAATTGATCAATGACAATTGGCTTCCAACCACCATTTCGCGCCGACTGCGCAAACATTCTTGCACTCAAACTAATGATCAATAATTGGCTGGGCCGGATAACGTCCAATGATTTATTACATCACAGCATTTTCTGCATCGATCCATTGTTAACATTTGATTCGAAACCAGAAACTTCACCTCCTTGATTGCGTGCCGTAACGACCATAAAACTTAAAGTCGAAACACGTCTAAATCGTGTTTTAGCGGCATCTAAAAGCATTTCTGCCTGCTCTCTTTCAACAAAACAAAACCCCGTGGGACCCCAAGAGCTCTGACCTAATCCAACCGCTCCTTGTTCACCGAACCAATCAAGGGCCACACCAACATCGGCACTGGTGTACCGTCCACCCTGAGCAGATGCAAAATGGTTCCCAACGGAACATTGAATTTGGGTTATAGCATCCCCGAAATGTCTAAGACGTCCCTCCGCTAGTGCGGGAAGAGCTTGCATCAGCAAGAGACAACAAATCTGAGCGACTTCTTCCTTGGGAAGAGGCGGCAATTGACTAAAGGCTTCCTTTTCATGAATGCCATGAAGCCCTTGGCCTCGGCTGTCGAAAACCAACATGATTATCCATTGTGTCGGAAAATCCATTCGTGCAATAACTGGAGGTATGTCAGTTTCACTACACCGTCCTCCATCAACGATAAAACCACCCCTTTCAAAACCAGCAATCCCTATACCCGATCGTGCGCCTCGGTGACCAATAGACGCCAGCTTTCGTGCCGATAGATCCAATCCATACAACTCGCTTAGCGCAAGACCAATGGCCAACGCCATTTGAGTACCTGAACCTAGCCCTACATGCTCAGGAATCGCGCTGTCAATATGAACCTCCAAGTTTTCCCGCACACCTAGAAGGTTACTGAGTTTGCGAACACTTTGAAGTGCTCGATTTGCGCTCGGTCCACTGGCACTAAGTTTATCGGCGAATCGCACACTCACTCGGGTTTCCAACTCATTCAAAACCACACCTAAGCCACCAAAGCGCCGCCCTGAAATACCATTAATATCGATAAACCCCATATGCAACCGAGCTGGGGCCACAACATGAACACAGGAGTTTAACGACTTCATTCAGTTATTTTTTAGCTTCGAATTCTATCCTAGTGGTACACCTTTCTTCCGATGAGTTTGGCTATAAAATATTTTCTTATTGTGCAATTTACCTAGCAGCTGATTTACTTCCTTAACTTTTGCGTTTTTGCTTGCAACCAAGTCTTTGCTCGATCCATCTACCGCATCTCCAATCGTCATCGTATCATGAGCTAACTGCTCCAGACTGCTCCTTAACGCCTCCTCAATAAGTTCGATATCTTTTGGATTAAGCTGAAAATTCTCATTGTATTTAGTTGTCATAATCGCCCCAAACCTCCCCATTATTATTTTCACTTATAGGATGTACATAGTGTTCTTTATCACACGGGTCTTTAATCAACCAGCCGCAGTTTACCATCGGAAATGAAGAATTCGCTAGCCCACATTTCTCAACCAGTTTCGTAACAAGGGATCGTGAAGACGTTCGAATCCACGGCACACACAGGAAAGTGCAATAAATTTGAAAGCTGTTAAAAATTTCGAACTGAGATCCAAGGACTCATTCATTAAACAGGCTAACTATTGTACACTACCCCCAACGGCAACTACCTTATGATCCGAAGGAAATTATAGAGCGAATATTAAAAGTATTGATTTAGGCCCTCCAAAGCAACAGCCTATGTGATCACTTTAAAGTAACTAACACCCAACGATATATCCATATTCCACCGCCAAGCATTGTTACAATCGCTTAGGGGGTTTTTTTAGTATTTAAATTCTTTGAAATTACACCTATGGCCGAAACAAAATCTCCCAACATTTGGAAAAACGTGCCAAGTCCTTTTTGCGGAATAGGAACCGATGATCTCGGTATCCAAGTCAAAGGTGATACTGTCACCGTCGTTGAAAACGGTTGTGCCGTCAACACGCCTGCTTTCGAACAACCCTTGGGAAATATGAAAGCCCTCGTAAAAGGTAAACCAACCAGCCTTGAAAAAGCTGTAGCCGTAGCCGCAAATCTGTTAAAAGATACGAATTTACCTTTGATCGGTGGTCTAGCCACCGACGTCAACGGGGTCCGCGCTGCTCTTGCATTGGCCGACCAATGTGGCGCGGTCGTCGACAACATGAATTCGACTGCAGCGATGAGGAACATTCTGGCCACTCAAAGCAGTGGCTTTATGAATACGACTCTGGCCGAAGTCAAAAATCGCTCTGACCTCCTCGTGGTGGTTGGTTGCGATCTGGAACCCTTGTTCCCACGATTTTTTGAGCGATATATCTGGAACAAGGAAAGTATGTTCATCGATGACACCACTAAACGGGAAGTTGTATATCTTGGGGAGGCGCCTACTGGGACCGCAACGACATCCCCCTGCGACAGAGACCCTCAGGTTTTAGCATGTCAAAAAGAGAATCTACCCGAAGTCGTTGCCGTTCTGCGCGCCCTAATACAAAAAAAACCGATAACCGCCGAACAGGTTGGTGGCATTGAAACAAACAGTATCAAGGTCCTAGCGGATAAACTGCTCAACGCACAATACGGTGTAATCGCCTGGGCGGCGGGCGCCCTAGATTTTTCCAACGCCGAGCTCACGGTGCAGATGTTGAGTGATATGATCAAGGAAATCAACCAAACCACCCGTTGCTCTGGCTTGCCTTTAGGCGGAAAGGAAGGTGACCAAACCGCAAATCAGGTATGCGGATGGATTACTGGCTATCCAGTAAGAACCAGCTACGCTAGAGGTTTCCCACAATATGACCCATTTCTGAATTCCACAAACCACCTGCTCAGCAATGACGAAACTGATGCCCTGCTTTGGGTTTCCGCCTTTAATAATACTCAGACGCCGCCAATCACTGATATCCCCACTATCGTAGTCGGTAGATCTGGAATGTGTTTTGACAAACAACCCGACATCTATATACCTGTCGGGACGCCTGGTATAGATCATAGCGGCCACGCTTATCGAACCGATAATGTGGTCGCACTAAGGCTTCAGAAAATCCGTGATACAAAATTACCGTCGACGGCGGAAGTTCTTTCAGCAATAGAACAGGCACTATAGGAACTCAACATCATGTTAATCAAACTAACAGGCGGTACCGTCTACGACCCCGCGCATGGAATTAATGGCGAAGTTCGCGATATCTTTGTGAAAGATGGTCGTATCGTAAAAAGCTCGAAAAACGCTCGCTTTGATAAGGAGTACAACCTCTATGGAAAAGTGGTGATGGCCGGCGCAATTGATATGCATACCCATATTGGTGGAGGCAAAGTCAATATCGCCAGAACGCTTTTGCCAGAAGATCATCGCCAAAATCCTACTCCACGAACCGATCTTCTGCGCTCTGGAACTGGCCATGCCGCACCGAGCACTCTGAATACAGGTTATCGCTACGCTGAAATGGGTTATACCGCTGGTTTCGAACCCGCAGTATTGCCCATCAATGCACGGCAAGCACACATGGAGATGGGTGATGTACCCATGATCGACAAAGGGGGTTATGTCATGCTTGGGAGCGATGATTTTCTATTGCGTCTGATGGCACAAAAAAAGGATCAAAAAGCAATTAACGATTATGTTGCTTGGACTATGCACTCCTCTCAAGCAATTGGCGTAAAAGTCGTAAACCCAGGTGGAATCAACGCCTTTAAGTTTAACCAACGTGCTCTGGACTTAGATGAAAAAAACAAGTTTTACCACATCACACCCCGAGAAATTTTAAAATGTCTAGCAACCGCAGTAACCGAATTAGGTGTGACCCACCCTCTTCATGTACACGGTAGTAATTTAGGCGTCCCTGGCAATGTGGAGACTACTCTTAATACGATCAATGGTATTGAAGGTTTACGGATGCATCTCACCCATGTCCAATTTCACAGCTATGGCACCGAGGGTGACCTCAAATTTTCTTCGGGAGCTGCTCAAATTGCCGAATCGGTCAATAAAAACAAAAACATCAGCGTAGATGTCGGCCAAATCATGTTTGGTCAAACGGTCACTGCTTCGGGAGACAATATGCGGCAATTTGACAACCACCATCACGCTGCCCCCAACAAATGGGTTTGTATGGACATCGAATGTGATGCTGGTTGTGGTGTTGTCCCATTTAAATACAAGAATAAAAATTTTGTCAATGCTTTGCAATGGGCTATTGGACTGGAAACTTTTCTCCTAATCGATGACCCATGGCGAGTTTTTCTCACGACAGACCATCCTAATGGTGCGCCATTTACCACCTACCCCCATCTCATACGTCTCTTGATGGATAAGAGCTTCCGAAATGATATGCTTGCAGGTATCAACGCAGAAGCCGCCAAAATGACAACATTGGGCTCTATTGATCGGGAATATTCGCTTTATGAAATTGCGACGATGACCCGCGCTGGCGCTGCCAAAATTCTCGGACTTTCGGATCGCGGTCATTTAGGCGCAGGCGCTGGCGCCGACATCACGGTTTATACGGAACAGGACGATAAAGAAAAGATGTTCGCTAAACCGGATTATGTTTTTAAAAATGGCGAATTGATCGTTAAGGATGGCGAAATCGTTAAAGTAGTATGGGGTACAACCCATGTTGTACGCCCTGAATTCGACAATTCAATAGAAAAATCATTGGATGATTATTTTGAACGCTATTTAACTATGAAATTGAAGAACTTTAAGATTGGCGACGACGAAATAACCGACGATCCAAGAGCCAGTTTAACCATTCACCCCTGCCAAGCCGGGGGTGAAATATGAATATTAATGGAGTAGATATTCAGGATACCTTTGCGGAAGCCTTCCCCATGAAAGCAACGCGGGTCATTATCACTGCCGATAGTCCTCGATGGGCGAAGCTGGCGGCAAGCACGATGACAGGTTTCGCGACATCGGTCATCGCCTGCGGTTGCGAAGCGTCAATTGAGAAAACAATGGCCCCGGAAGATACTCCGGATGGCCGCCACGGAGTTTCGATTTTGCTGTTTGCAATGAGTCGAAAGGGCTTAGCCAAACAAGTTGAAACGCGAGCGGGTCAATGCGTCCTTACCTCATCGACTTCAAGCCTATTTTCCGGCATCGGTGGCGATACCCAATTACCAATGGGTAAAAATCTGCGATTCTTCGGTGATGGCAATCAGATTTCGAAACTGATCGACGGAAAACGTTATTGGCGTATCCCAGTCATGCACGGTGAATTTATCGTCGAAGAATCAACTGGCATGGTCAATGCGGTCGGTGGCGGTAATTTTATGATTTTGGCCAAAACTCGACTACAAGCCATCGCAGCAGCGGATGCCGCAGTTACATCGATCAAACGACTCCCAAATGTCATTATGCCATTCCCTGGCGGAGTGGTCGGGTCTGGCTCCAAGGTCGGGTCAAAATATCCCTCCCTACCCGTATCCGTTAATGACGCATTTTGCCCAACCTTAAAAGGTGTAACGAAAAGCGAACTCTCTGGTGATATTGAATGTGTCCTCGAAATCGTCATTAACGGATTTACCGAAGACGACATTTGTTCGGCAATGAAAGTTGGTATCGGAGCAACCTGTGCACTCGGTCAAGAAAATGGTATCCGGCGTGTTAGTGCGGGTAATTACGGAGGGAAGTTAGGTCCCTATCACTTCCACTTACAGGAGATTATGGCATGAGCGGCTTGGTATTCAGATTGAAAAAAAACCCTCGTCAGCGTGTCGATGTATCACCACTTAGTCCTCATTTGATAGCCGAGTTATCAACCACGGAAATTAACGCCATCCCATTGGTTTCCGGAAAACGCCGAATTCGTGTCGATGAACTCTTTGATGTTTCTGGGGCAAACAACCAACAAGTTGTATTCAAAAACAGCTCCGATAAATTCGATTTTATTGGTCGGGAGATGAAATCCGGTACGATTGTCGTAGAAGGTGATGCGGGCGCGTACTTAGGCTTAGAAATGAATGGCGGCACTATTCATGCCAAAGGAAACACCGGTATTTTCGCTGCCTGTGAAATGAAAAACGGCCTCATTCATATCGATGGTAATGCAAGTGACTTTCTAGGGGGATCGTTACCTGGGAATAAAAAAGGTATGCAAGGTGGGACCGTCATACTAAAAGGTAATGGAGGTGCTCGCCTGGGTGATAATATGCGGCGTGGGACGATCCTTGTTGAAGGGAATGTGTCCGATTATTGTGGTTCGCGCATGATCGCCGGTACTATTGCTGTAATGGGTACGGTCGGTAACCATATTGGCTATGGTATGAATCGAGGAACATTATTACTTTGGCAAAAACCGAAACTATCCGCTACTTTCGCAGACTGCGGTTTCCACACGTCTGGCTCTTTCCTACCTTTATTGTTTAGATCATTCCGAAAGTTGGATAGTCGCTTTGCTCGATCAGATGTCGAATTCCAGCGCGTTCGCCGATACATGGGGGACTTAAGTGGTTTAGGAAAAGGTGAAATTTTAATTCGAAGCTAATATGAACAATACTCATGTAAGCGCTTTACGGGGGGACTTTTTCGGCAGGATCACCTCGGGTGTCGTCGCCCTCCCTTAGCCCTATAGCTTTTGGTGTCCAATCTGAAATGGTTCTGGCGTCTGTTTAATTCATTCGCAACAAAGGCATCATCGTACTGATGACAGGAGTGCAAGGGCAACCTCTCGATATGTTAATAACGGTGAGATTGTTTCCCATTTTAGTTCCAAAACACCGTGTGTTTTCCAACTTTAGCGATTACCTCAACCAATTACAGTCTAGATTGATTAATGATGGAACTGGTGACAAGGGCTTAAAATTTTATTGAACGAAACAGGTCAAACACAACCGCAATAGGCATAATATACGCTTTCTTGAATACGCTCTCATGGAAAGTCACTTATTACAGTTATACCCCCTTCCCGGAAAGAAAGTGCCGTTACGCGGACTTTATCTTTCTCATCGAATAAACAAATTGGGAGCAACTGGAAACCCGATCGTTTACGCAAACTTTCTAAGCAGCCTCGATGGTCGCATCGCCTTCGAGGATTCAAACGGTGAGATTCCTTATGTACCCAAAAGTTTAACCAACCCCAATGATTTTAGGTTATTTTTAGAGTTAGCCGCCCAAGCCGATTGCATGATCACCCATGGTGGTTACCTTCGTGCTTTAGCTGAAAGACGTTTGGGAAACGTACTGCAAATTGGAACTTCTCCGGAAACAAATGATTTAGCCGAATGGCGAAAAAAAGAAGGATTATCGCCCCAACCCGATATTATTGTAGCCAGTAGAAGCCTGAGGTTTACAATGCCACAGTCGTTAAAAACCTATAATCAAAAATGCTATATCGCCACCGGAAAAACCGCCGAATCAAAGCGAATTAACAATTGGAAACGAAAAGGTTATCCAGTCTTTAGTGCTGGCTCGGGTGACCTTGTTGAAGGCAAGCCACTCATAGAAAAATTAAAAATTTTTGGGTATAAGAGCATTTATTTAATTGCCGGGCCCCAAATGTTGGCAACCATGGTAAAAGATGGGCAATTAAACCGTCTGTATCACACCAATTCACACCAATTACTTGGAGGGCGTGCATTCCACACCCTGATATCGGGAGACGAATTAGGGATTAATGAACGCCTAAAGCTAACGTCCCTGCTTTACGACCCAGATTCCTCTAATCACGCTGGCCAATGCTTTGCACAATTCCAAATATAAGACTATCCCCATATTACAGGGGGGAGAACGTGTTTTGCCTTCTTAGGCGACTCATCGCCATCGACGCATTGACGATGACTTTTTAAAACTTTTTCACTCCCAAGGTCCGCTGAATCATGGATTATTGACCAACCTACTTTGGTTGTTTATCTGGATGGAGATAAATAAAGCTTTTACCCAACCGACCACCATAATTACCGGCAGAAATCATGATTAACCCTGGCGTGTCCAACGATGCT
>Ga0209992_10001771_pt1 | contig 21553 bp, 25 predicted proteins | sample 2SBtaG_2_FD_182564 | JGI IMG/M metagenome (GOLD analysis project Ga0209992, IMG submission 182564) | Deep subsurface microbial communities from Kolumbo volcano to uncover new lineages of life (NeLLi) - 2SBTROV12_ACTIVE470 metaG (SPAdes)... | ecosystem: Environmental > Aquatic > Marine >... | reverse complement strand
TTTTGGATCGGAAGCGAGAATGCCCGATATTGCAAGGTAATGTGGAACCCAACCGACACCTCTGTGGTTATCGATTGCATATTCTAATATTGCCCTGCCCGTCATAGGTCCGCGTCGAGTTATTGCTTCGACTGCGACGTCCCTAATTCTATTCTTCATTGACGATCTTCTTTCTGTCATCTAATAGAGGAATCATTCTTCCTCTGTATATGCATTATGTAGTATATCCCTACCTATTAGGATAGGGCAGGATAGTTTAGATCTGTCTGTAATAGAAGCCTTTAGAACGATTATCTCGTCGAAGACCTCTATTCTCAGCCAAACTAACCTCCTCTTTTGTACTCCATTTGCACTTCTTACTCGAACGCGCCCAGCGTGTTCAAGATTCAGGGTCTGAGCCAAACCTGCGTCAATCGAGGTTCTGGCTGCTCCTGTGTCAATCACCCCACGACATATGATAGGCCACCGAGTATTTTCGGGGTCACTAATCTTTACATCTGACGTAAAGGGGCGGGTTGGATCAAAATTATTTAATCTTTTCATTCTAATAGAGGAATCATTCTTCCTCTTGGTATTGTTTTAATGTAAGCAAATGATGTATTTCATCAGCGTAATCTCGGACCCTAAGATCAGGATGATTAAGTAAATCATCAGTGATTTCCTCAGGGGAGTTTGCTTTGTTAATTTTGTCTTTTGCTTCCTCTTCGACGCGCTTGAATTCAGCCGATAACTCTTTCAACTCCTTCTCACGAAGGATACATGCGGGACTACGCCTTTGCGTAGTGAGTCTTGGCTTCGTACAACGGTCACAGATTTCGTATTTACTCATAGTAGTCGAGTATCTTTTGAATTGGCCACCACACTTACGGCATATGCCGTAGCCTGGTGGCGCTGCGTTAGAGTTGTTCATCTAATAGAGGAGTTATTCTTCCTCTAACACTTTCATAGCAGACTTAGCCCATTCTGGGGCTTTTTCTGCTTCTAGTGTTTTCATTGTGACCGGTGGACCGGGTATCACAAATTTGTCTTCAAGATCCCGACTAAGTCGTAGCAGAGCCTTAGTGCCCTGTTCTATTTCCTCAGTGTTTACTTCTTGACTTAATTTGACCAGTCTTCCGAATAATGTAACTTCTATAGTCACTGTTGTTCTCATCTAATAGAAGAGGTATTACCCTCATCTGTTTTCGGTGGAGAAACTAAGGACACTTTCCTTAACTCCACGCATTATTTCATTGATGGCTGCGCCCAGGGCTTCTTCAACTTCCTGGTGTGCACCAATCAATCCCGACATTCCAATTATCCACTTTGCAGCCTCTTCCGGATTGAAGTCGTCTAGAGCTTCAAGTCCATCTGGTGGGTTGCTTCTAAATAGCTTGATTAAAGCCTTATGGCGTTCGATAAATTCTGGATCATCGATGTCTTTCAATAGTTTGTCTGCAATTCCCTCAAGAACCGCCGCACAAGCGGGGCTATGCATTGCCGCTCCAAAAGTTGCGGTCCATACTAGTTCTTCGGGTACTTCTGTTATGTCTATATTCATCTAATAGGGATCACTCAGTGATCCCAGCGTTGTCGAATTGACAACATTCACAGCCTTCATGGTCGATTGTGGTGACGGCACTAGTCAAGCGGAGCATGTCTTCCGCTTTGTGTGGTATTGCTCCGTCCCAGTCGTCTCCTTGTACGACTTTTATTTCACCATGTTGCCAGCCAATAATCTGATTAGCCAGAACTGGCTCATCAGAAATTAGTCGGTAGGCGTTTATTTCATTAATGGTTTGTGCAGCAGCACTGATTAGCATTCCAGGAATACCACGCATCTCCAAGTCTGGCAGATCGTAGTTGTCCTTCATGCCAATTGAGTATATATTGAACGTTCCCTCAATCCCAAACTGTCTTTCTTGTTCTGGGGTGTTCATCAGGGTCGTTGTTTCTCCAATTGTGCTTAGTGCCTCATCCATTTTGTTTTTTGTGATTCTTCTCATCTAATTGCGGTCATTCTCCGCATCCCACGCAATGTGGTTCAAAATAGGGGTCTCCACAGTTATGGCACTTCATTTGAAATGTCATACCGTGGTACCCACACTTTCTACAGTGCATTACTCTTTCAATCATCTAATAGGTCATTCCTCTTCCGAAGAAGCCTCTGCGATTACAAATCCAATTAAATTAGATCTGCCCTCGGTAATTTGGATCCCAATAATATTGTGTTCTTTTCCGAGATCAGAAACGAGATTAAAGATTCCAGGTGCCTTCAAATAAGTCACCTTGATTCTATCTCCTTCGTTCTCTCTGTTTTCTTCGTGTAAAAAAGTCCACGATTTTTGTTCTCGGAAGCGTTTTACCCGTTTTCTGATGTTCTTTCGTGTTCCTTTCTCGGAACACTCTTTCTTACAATATTTTTGAGCAGTGTGCTTCAGTTCAAATTCCTGATTGCACTCTTTACATTGTTTAGTCCTCATCTAATAGAAGGCCGAAGCCCTCATGTTTCTTCGCGCTCAAACGAGCGCTTTTGTGGAAGGTTCTCATACTCCTCGTCACTCATTTCCAGAGTGCCTTTAAGCGAAGAGGATCCGCTTCTAGCGGCATCCTTTCTCAACTTTCTAAACTGCGGTGTGAGGTTGATTGGGTCATTCTCAAGACCCAGGAACACATTGATTTGTGTCTCCGTTGCCCTCAATGGGGGAAACGCTGTTTCTCCCTTCCTACCTTTGTTCTTTACATCGGCTCTAGTTTTGAACCATATTTGCATCAAAGTTTGATACTCTGATTCGTTGATCATGGTAGTCATAAAAGCCCGCTTGACGAACGGCTTGATATACTCTAGGCATACCAATTGCCTTTCTTTGATATCCTGTTGGTGCTGAATTCTGTTCTCCCCGCGAACCTTAGGAACTGTTTTCCTAAATTCTGGGGTGTCTAAGAATCCGATTAGACTGATCCAATCTTCATCTTCGACCTTCGAAAAGAACTCCCTAAAAGCCTTCTTGTTCGCCATATCAGTCGTCAGACTCCATACGGTCTTGAAGGTACTCAAGTAGTCACCGAAAAGTATGAGAACTTCTATTAGTTCTCCAGTATACCCTTCAAGTTCTTTCAGTTGTTGCTTTGGTGTTAGTTTACTTCCTTTTTCAAGAGTTACAAGATTACATTTTCCGACTCTGGTTGCTTTGTGTAAAGCCCTAGTGTCTTTCCTAAACCTAAGTCTATAGTGCGCTCCATTTTGAGCGGTCATAATTAGGTTTTCTCGTGCGCCAGCCCAGTGGGGCTTTCCGGATCGACCGTTGCTAAACAGCGAGAATCTTCTCACTGGGCATTCTGATCCTCCGCTGCACATATTAGTCACCTTGTTACAGTCATCTAGAGTATTCTCTATCATAACTATACCGGCTGGTGTTTCTGTTGCAATCATCCTTGTCTCTTGTCTTAATTTCTCATCAATAAAAATTGACATCTAATACCGGCTCTTCAACCGGATCGTTTGTATTTGTTTGTAAAATCTTCAATTTGCTTTTCAATATGCGCTTTGAGCAGGTTACGTTTGGCCTCTACAAGTTGAAACGCACTAGTGCGTTCTTCCGTTGAGTTAAAAGTAGCCACAGTATCGCCGTTGTAGTTTAGAATTACTTGACTACGTAGGTAAGTTCTCCCAGTCAGTCTTTGTTCGGCAATCCGCCTCTCATGAGCAGGAAGGTTATTCCTTCTCTCCTCTTGCGCTTTTATCGTGGCCTTTCTGATTTTTTCATCATTAATAGCCCGATCATCGGTACTTGCAAGTCTCAGATAATCTTCATCCTCAGTAGGATCTTCATAATCTGGGTGCCATGTTGGCATGTCTGATTCACCAGAATCTATTGAATTTTGCATACTCACACAGGCATCCAATCTACATACACGATGACCATTTTCAGGTCGGATCAGGTTTGGATTGTCTTCCGGTGCGAAGCGTTTTTTGCAATGAAACATAATACATTTTATTTTTTGTGGTCGATGTCTCTTACTCATCTTATCTGGTTGGTATTCGACCCAGTTCATCTCGATGAAAATAGTTTCATCTGACGGGCCTAAAGAATACCAGTGATCGTGGACATTTGAATTAATTCGTCTCGCGCTGGTATGGTATGTGAATTGGGGCCTTCTTCTCAGTAACGAGGAAATTCTTCGTTGCGATAGAGCCTGTTTAGGGTAGTTATTTGCTACCCAACTTACTATTTCGCTAGAGCATAGAATCTCTTTGTCACTGGCTTTGAAAGCCTGTTCGATTAAACCAACCAGTCTGGTATACTTAATTCCAATTGGTATTCGTTTCTCCATATAATAGGGAAAAAAACAATGCCGATCAAAAAGATCGGCAGTGTAGTCGTTTCATAATTTGCGCCAAGAAGTAACAAAGTCGAATCCGGTGCACTCTTTACAGGCGCATTCGGGTGCTGGGGTAATAGTTAGGTCTTGGTCATCTAGCACTTCGGCTAATTTTTCATATAGGTCTGCATACTTCATGAGAAGTTTCTCATTCAATGTATTATCTCCCATGTCTGATCCAAACCTCATTAGCCTTTTCTTCCAGAACGCTTCTTTCGCGATTTTGTTTTGTCGCGACTGTTCAGGAAAAGTACAGGATAAACTTCCCTCTTTCTCATTTGTTTGTCTGGCTACACTGTCTTGGACTATTCTAAGGATAGAAATCCAATGTTCTTCACCGTTGAATTCAGGGCCTAGTAAGGCCGCGATTTCCTCAGTGGTGAGTCTGCTTTGTAGCAGTCGTGTAATTTGAAACGATTTTACTGCGTTGTCTCGCTCTCTTTTATAAAAAAGATAACGATCAGTTTTATTCGTGGTCATTAAAATATTCAGTTTTTGACAATAGTAGCAATCGTATCCTCTGACGGCAGTTTTTGACTTCCCGCATAGGGAAAGCCAATTGTGAATTAATTCACCTTTCTTACCGTCTAAGGCACCATAATGCTCGCCGCAATTCCAGAACTTTGGGTTCGGTTTTGCAATGTCTTTCACCACGCTACGTGCTGCGTAGTCGTGTGTCGTATTATAATTTTTAATGATTAGATATCGGTCTTCCGCCTCAAGGTAATTATATACAGCGCTTTCCCAGTATTCGCGAATCATCTCGCAAATCTCAATGTGGTCTAGTGCTTGTTCTCTTGTGAGGTGGTCTGGAAACATTTCGTCTCCGGGACTATAACCGCAGATACTATCTGCGATTTTTTTAACTTCGATATTTGTTAAGTGTTTTTTTCCAACATTGATTCTTCTAGTGGTCTCTCTGTTCAGATGGAAATGATATTTCTGTTCTGTATAGATTCCCAATGTAGTCTCAATTTTATAATCCACCCACGCTATGACTGCGTCGCCTAGACCTGGCCTACTCCAATAAGGATGGCCCAGTATTCCGGCTTTCGCATTTCTATGAATACGATTGTTGTTTCTGCTTTTAGCATTTGTGTAACTGCTAGATTTTTTGCCTAATGGCCGCAGAGCCTTTGTTTGTGCTTTCCAAGCGCGTCGTGGATTATTACGTTTTGATTTGCGTCTCTTTTTGCTCATCTAATAAGAGGCTTAGCCTCAAAGTGTTTGTAGTTCTGTAGCGACTTCGTCGCCAACTGCAATAGTCTTAATCTGGAGCCTATTGTACTCCCTCTTTCCATCCTTTGATGGAACCTTCACCCTGGCGAACGAAATCTTCACAGGTAGGTCATGGCCTTGCTTCTTCCACTGGGCCACCTTTCTTAGAAAGTGGTCCTGCTCGTAAGAGCCGACCCATAGTGTGACCTTCTCTCCTTCCGGCGAGGTCATTCTCACTGCTGTGTTCGTTCCACCAAATTCACTCGCGATGTCTGAGGTAAAGCCTTCGACAATATAGTTTTCATATACTGCGTCAAACTGTGCCTTTAGAGTCTGGTAGGACTCTATTTCGACATCGGGTGTGCGGTGCAATTCATCTTCTTCTCCGACTTCCTTAAGGAAATCGCTTAGTTTTGTTTGCGTAGACATTCTTATATCTCCTAGTAACCTAAGCCCATAGTTGAGGGCTTATAGTTATTGTCTTTTATCTAATGGTAGTCGCGAAAACTACTTCTTTTGAACGTTCAATTTTCTCAAGCCGGACATCAGTTCGGCAGGGTTATCTATGTTCTCTTTGAAGTTTCTGATTACCTCATGTTCGTCTGCACCTTCTTTCCAGGAAGGTACACCTTGTGCATAGGGCAATAGTGTAACGTATTGGTTTTGGTTTTCGGAAAGCATCCATTGGTCATCGACCAAGGTTGCTATGATTGAACTGTTAAGATCATCATCGTCAAATGGTAGGTCAGTATCTTCATCTAACCACTCATCCCTTACTGCTCGCGCATACTGGTGTATGTCGATTTCAATCTGGCTGAGAGCAACATCAACTGTTGCTTCCTCATTCTCTGCTTCCAACTTTGTTAGTTCATGTCTGAGTTCCGAATAGAGTAACTCACAACATGACATGTATAACCTGTAGTAATCTTGATTTTGTCTCCAATCAAGTACTTTCTCTTCTTCGTAATGATCAGCCTTGATTTTCGTGTGAATACCAATTGCTGATTCTGTTTCGCTGACTCCTGTGACTTTTTTCGGAACAGGGTGATTGGATTTACCAAGCACCTTTATCGCAGATTGTAGTCTTTGATTGTTGTCTTTTCGCCAATCTTTGACTACCTTTGATAGAAACCTTGTAAGGTCATCTTCTGCATTTATTAGTTCCTCGACCGACTTCATGGACGTTTCCATGCCTACTACGAACTGATCAAGTAAATTGTTCAATTCGTCACGTAGTGCAGCGGCATCCATCATTCGGTTTTGGGGGATCTCAATCCCCATGAAAATTGTAGTTTCATTGTCTTCTGTCATCTAATAGATCGCTATGCTGCGATCGGGTTGTCGAACTGACTAAACGTCAGTATTTCAGTCGGTGGTACATTATACGCACCGCTTTTTGCGAGATAGTCTACATAGTTATTGTATTGATTATCAGCATGGGCTCTTACGTGCTTCCATGTGACATCGATACCTAATTCCCTAACATCGTTTAGTAGGGACTTTGTCTTTGCGACTAACTCTTTGTTTGCTTTTGCTCGCCATGTACCGAAAACTAATTTTCCGGCATACTCCGAGTCGCCATGAATGATGTAAGTATCGTTCTGTTTTTCCCAGTTCGATAACCTAATCATTTCTAGCGCACCGTAAATGGCGGCTAGTTCAGTTGTATTATTTGTTGTTACTCCTAGTGCCAGATTTACTGGCACCTCAATATTTCCATTTGGAATTGTAACGACCAAGTCATTTACTTTGTCATTATGCACATTCCAATAGACGTGGGTTCCTTCTTGTCCTTGGACCCACACCCCGATACCAACGCCGCCTAAAGTGGGGACGTTTGGGTTTTCGTTATTTATTGCTGAGCCGTCAACATATATGTTCACAATTGTCATCTAATATCCCTCAAGGAATGCACGGGTCTGGGTTATACCCAGTTATCCGTCCACGGGAATCCCTCATGACACTTTCGTCGTTGAGGGTTATTTCTTTACAAACGCGGAGAGTTTTACCATGGACCGTTCCGGGCAATCGAATAATTCTTCGATTGTCCCAAGTAACCATCCAGTCTAGTAAAAGACTTGGGTTTCTCTCTTTCAGTCGGGTCACTAACAATTTGTAGTGGTTTTCTACGCGCTCGTTCTTATTTGGAGTATTCACATACTCTCTTAACGGGGCATAGAACCAACTGTCTGCTTGATCGTAATAGCCATTGGCTATCAAGTGGAAGCCTTTGCCTCCACTGAAAACTATTTGAATGTCTGAATCACCCAATATTTTGAGTTCATCTAAACCGTTCCATAGTTCGTCAACCATTTGTATTCCTTGATGGTAATCTTTGTTATCGTAATCTACATCGAAATATAGGTCACGTTTGATCAAAGTGTTGTGGTATCTCCTCAAAGTTATTTTCTTTGATGGTGAACACCAATTCTTCTTTCTCATCTTGGCCTCTCCCTTCTTTGATTCAGGGTCTGGGCCGATTCCTTGTGGATTCAGCCATGTTCCTGTCGTATAATATACGTGCAAGGGTGCCAATCTTTTCAAATGACTCAGTAGGATAGTTTTTGTCCTTACAGTGTCTTTCAACACCTTGACTACTATCTTCTGCGTCTTAGGTTCCCATACGAAGAATCTATACTGCCTAAAGTTAGGATAAGGAGGTAGATATAGATCATCCTCTGTAATAGAGTTATAGTATCTCTTAATCCTACTTACCTTATTTCTCATGGTCAGTCTTAGATGCTTCTTGTATAGAGGGCTTAGCAGTTTACTTTGCTCAAACCCTTTCTTCAAAGTCATCACAGCGTGCGCCCCATAGGAGTAGTCATGACAATCACAGTCATTCTCTCCTTTACGGTCGCAGGCAGGGTGATGTCTCTTTGGGAATCTCTCAGCCATGATATTAATACATGAACTGGAATCATTTGATATCGCAGCAAGATCAAACTTGTGATGTTCACACAAATAATCTCCTGCTTTGACGTGTTTCTTGCATTGCTTTCTATCTCTTGGATTTCTGGAAATGCATCTTGTCTCTTGAGTTTTCCATTTTTTACTCATCTAGTGCCGGTCTTTCCCGACTGTCTGATAGTGTTACTCTTGGATCCGAAATACAAGAGTATACAGTGGCCTATCTAATAGACTCACAACCATCTCTGGTTTCGCTGTGAGTTCTTTCCCTTATTCATTCTTGCCTTGATCCTGCGGAATAATTCAAATCCGCAAGCAAAGCCAAAACCAATTAAGGTGTATGTAATTACTAGCATTATTATGCTGCTTACTTCCATCTAGTTGAGAGGTCTAGTTTTTAAGTTTCTCTGCAACCAACAAGAAGTACACTTCTTGCTGGTCTATTAGAATCATCTGATTCGCTTCACTATAATGCAGTCTAATGCTGCTTTATCTAATGTGGATTTACACGGAAGACCACAAGAGGGTGGTCCTGTCGTTCGGTCGTAATCTGTGTCTCTTTTGAGTCGTTAAGAATCAACCTGTGGCCGTAGGCCGGTTGATTTAGACAAGCGTGGAATCACGCTCAATCTTTGATTGTCAAAATTTACCAGATCACGCCGTTGACAGAACCACTGTTTGTGGTTTCTGTATGTTGCAAATCTAATGCTCTGTTGTTGTTCGTCCGTTTGCGCTTTTATGCGCGGTACTATTACTAGCCGAGTTGTGCTCCTTCCATCACTCGATAAACAAATACGAATGGGCTTCTTGCCCACCGAGTGCTTCTTTATCGGTGCGTATGCACACTGTGTTGGTAATCTTTTTCCAACACCTTTCGTGATAGGCTTCTCGCGATGGAGGTAGCACAATATAGGGTAGTGCCAGACTCAGGTCTGGGGATTATCTAGAACCTAATGCGGTTCTTTGGACGTGGTTACTTAACGTCATAGGCGTGTGGCCTCGGTGTAAGAACTCTCTAATAAGAGATAACTGAATCACTCTAGTGATTCGGTAGTCTCTATGTTCTCAGACTCGTCGGTCTGAGTGGTGCCGTATGTATCAGATGCAATCTGAGCAAGGCGAGCAAGTTCAACAGAATCATCTGCTAGACCTGCTCGGTCTGTTCTTGGCTTTCTCTTGTGAATCCTAAGTGTTAGGTTCACTCCGGCCTTGGCGAAAGTCTTTCTCAACTTTGCCGCTCTTGCTCTTGCAGATTCGGGCTTCATGCCCATTGCTTCTGCTGCTTCTGATAGATACTCTGCTCCATTCCATGCCCTAATGAATTGCTCATTGGACACAATTTTCTTTTGTGATTTTGAAGGAGTCTCCACAACTGGTTCTGTATTTACAGGTTCCGTGTTTGTTGTGTACATCTCTTCATTATCATTTCTATCAATGTATTCATTCATATCAATCAACTCACCCTTTCGGGGTCTAGTGAGAGTTACTAAGTTTCCGAGGAACTTGGCGATGAACCGGTTGAGCCAAGCCGCGAGGGCCAATCTAGTTTTCCAGTGAAATAACGCAGTGATTGCGTAGCAAATTTCACTTGTCGTACTCGATTGACTCGCAGGACCGTCCTCTTTCAATAATTGGAAGGGTAGAGATTTATCTCTAAGGTCCGTGGCTCAAGGTTAGGTAGAGATTTCTCTACATCACCGCTGAGTTCCGAGGAGCCGAAGCCGTACAACCAGACACTTGTTTCTGGTAGTTAAGGCGGTAAATAGGCTCAAACTTCTACTAGTATAGTAGAAGTGTTTCCGTAGGATTAGCAAATGGTAGATCGCGTGCTACGCTGTCTACTCTTTGTGTGCCCGTTACCTCCCGTTAGCACCGCAGCGGAGCCGCAAGGTGGTAGGGATGTTAGGGTAATCAGTGGCAAAACTCGTTCTGCCAGTGACTTGTCCGTAGGATGAGCCGTTAAGTGAACGAGTGCCGTAACTTGAGAAGTGCAGCGTCTTTGCGCAGCAAAGTCTTCAATGTTACAAACAAGTTTGCTTAATTTTCGGCTTACGTCATCTGCCCCGAAGGGCATCAGTTTTGTAATACTCTCTAATGGTTGCTTCATAGCAACGAATTATATTGATAACTCTAGTTATCATATTGATAACTATAGTTATCGATTCAGACCGTGAAAGGTCGTGGGAATACGTCATTAGACTAAGCACAGTCGGTATTCCATCTCTGTCATATTTTCAATCTAGAGACAATAGGTCCTCCTCTTTACAAGGGATCGTATATATTTTTATGTTACCTATTCATATTTTATTTCTGCCACTCTAACCGGGTGACATTCCGATTAAAATCAAGAATCTATATTTTAATTCTTCATTAATTGAAAAATTTTCTATAGTCTTCTTTTTAATCCGGTTTTGCTGCATAAGATACCCCGTGCACAATGTGCTGCCAATACGGGGGCTTAAGCGATACATCACATCGGAACAGAGCCTATCACGTGGTAGGGTTATTCGTAGTGAATAAGTTCGTATCTAATATGAGGCGTTAGCCTCAGTTGAATTCGATTAGGTCTTTGAGAGCAACTCTTACTGCGTTCCTCTTTGGAGGTATTGCAGCAATTCTGCTGTTCAGTTTAGTACCTAGGTCACTGTATAGTTTCTTTCTAATGGGGATTTCTCCGCCAACAGATTTACCAATAACCTTGATCCTCTTCTCGATCTTCGCCTTGCGGGTCTTGAATCGGTTTAACTTCTTCTCAAAGTCCTTGACCTTGTCGTCATTGAAAGTAGCAGCAACCTCGACCAGTTCGGCCCAGTAGTCTGATACTTCTGATGATAGAGTATTTCCTATATCCTGGCGGATATATTCTAGTTCTCTTGCGCCATCTAGGTAACCTAGGTAGCGGAATTCGGTCTTTCGCCCGTAACGATTTACGGGTTCGTCGTCTTCATTGTAGTAGTTAGTTTCGTCACTAACTACATTTGCTCCGGCAGAGAATGAGGCAATGAGCCTCTCCAAAGAGTCGAGGGTTTCGGACGAATCCTTATCCTCGTTTGTCTTTTGGGGGACATAGATTGCCCCTCTTCCTGCCAAAAATTTTACACCGTTGAGTTCGTTTAGTAGAACCTGTTCCATAGTCTGACGGAGCATTTCTCCGTCCACTCCGACCACTGAGGTCTGGAATGCTTGAACTATTCTTGTTCTTAGGTTCTCCATAAGTGTTGCATCAACAGATTCGCCATCCCAATATCCGGCGACTGCGATACATCTTGTTATCTCAGATAATTCAGGTCTTGTTTCCTTTCCTTCTTCGATCAACTTCTTGAACTTCTCGTCCCAGAAAGCACGCTGATAATCTCTTATCCATGCGCGATGGTCTACACCTTCGGGCGGGTTAAATTCCAGCCTAAATGCTGGAACACTTGCCTTGTGGCGCTTTCCTCTCATTCTACCTTCTCTCACAATGGAGACTTGGTATTCGTTTGCTCTCTTTAACGGAGTTATGTTGATAGTTTGTCTGACTTGTCCATCCCAACCATCCAGTTCTAGGAGGGTAGGTAGTGACACGCCTTTCAAAGAGTCCTTAGCCTTAGCGAAAGCGTTTTTCGCTGATCTAAGGTAGGGGATTTGAGTTTGCTTGAGATTATTTGCTCTAGCGACTCTGTATAAGTGTGTATAACTTATACGTCCTGCCTTTATCGAACTAAGGACAATATAGCCCTTAGTAGATTTCTTCATCTTGCCATCAACGGCATATCCTTGTTGTTGTGTTGGTTTTTCAATTTCTTGTTCCATCTAATAGGCACTAAGGCCTTACTCGTAGTCACGAATGCTGATTCCCACTGGGAATCTTGGAATACCATCATCGGTTAACTCTTGGTATCTTACCGTGAGCATCTTACCGATGTTGTCTTTTCCGTTCTTGAAATATTCTTGCCGTTCCTCTCTGGTTCCACGAGGTCGAATGTTGAATTCCTGTTCGTCTTTGGTCTTACAGATCCAAATAACGCAACCGGTTTCATCACCCGTTCCTTGTGTAAACCCGACGATTTCATATTCGCCATCTAAGAAAGTCTTCACTTTCTGGAGGTTAGCACTTCTTTTTCCAATGGCGTATGCTCCGGTTAGATTTCTAACCATAGCACCTTCATAGCCTTCTTCTACGAATCGAGCCTGTGCGGCGTGAATTTCTTTTTCTTCTTTCACGCTCACGTTTTCAACTAGACTTAGATACTTAGCACCGTTTGTTATATCGGTGATAGTTACGTATCGGTCTTTGAAATCTTGCTCTTCTTCAAGGTCAATGCAATCGTAGACTCTTAAGGATACCTCAAGCATTTGCCTGTTGTTTCCTTCCTTAAGCGTCTCTCGTCTTACAAGTCCAACTAGTTCTTGGAATGTAAGGGTATCAGAGTATAATTCCCCATCTATCACAACGTTTGTGTTCTTATTGTAATTAAGAACTTCTCTTCGTATGTGTCCTAGATGTGGGAACTCCTTTCCCTTTCTTGATAGGAGAGTAACCTTGCCGTCATCTTCGATTCGGGCGAGGCACCGTACTCCGTCAAATTTTCGTTGAACGATAGCAGGGTAAGTTATGTTGTGCTTGCGCTTTGTAAATGGGTGCGCTAGCATTGGTAGCAACTTAACGGTAGTTTTTGCTAATTCGACTGTATCGAAATAGGCTTCATCCCGCTTCTTGTTCAACTTTGAAGTGGCCTCAAAAATAGCCTGCTCTTTTGCTGAACGCTTTTGCTTTCCTTCGTCAATAACTTGACCTGATGTCTCCTTCAACTTTCCATCAACTTGACCAGACTCTACTTTCAGTAGATATCCGGTTGCTGTCTTTTCCACATAGGCTCTCCATTGCTGGATCTTGCCTGTGCTTGTTTTCTTGTAGACTGTTGGTGTTGTGTGTATAATTTCACTCATCTAATTAGGTCATGACCTAACAAAGTAGTATTTGATTTTTCTACCACAGTGTTTGCAGTGTCCATGACCATCTGCCATTACTTCAAACTCCCAAGGAGTTCGCCAGCAAAGGCACCAGTTTTCTTTGGTTGCGATCGTCATCTAATAGGTTGTTCTAACATAGTTAAACTTAAACCTTTTCATCTTCGGGATAAAATTCATCATTGAATTCCCTAAATCCGGCTTTGTCTAACCGGTCTACTGCAAAGTTCACCTTGTCTAAGGCTAGTTGATAGTGGAGTCTAAACTCTTCCATCTTTCTTTTCACAGTTTCAATGTAAATCGCAAAATCCATCGCCTCTTCTTGGGCATGGGTTAGCAATTCGTCGATTGACAGTGTGTCGTCTGCTAGAGTTACACCGTACTTGGACAATCCAAGTTCGGCTCGCTCTTGTATTTTTCTGCATACTTCATCTTCAATTTCGCTCATCTAATGTGTCCAATAGGACAGTCTAAGGCTTGTAAAGTTGAACGACCGCAGGTCGTCCCTCATTATCGAAGCCTGAGTATTCAATGAAACATCCGTAACATAGGTCATTCCATACAAGCACTTCCATGGTGTTGTCTAGCACCATTGTAGAGCCGGTCGGGACCCGATAGGGTATCTCCATTGTTTTCTTGCAATTGTAACAAGTCTTCTCACTCATCTAATTAGTCATCTTCTAAGGGTGACTCTGTATGTCCAGTACGCCCATAAACAGGCGACTGCAAAAACGATTACTAATATTTGTTGTTCTTTCATCTAATTGAGGAAGTGTTTCATTCCTCTTCATTTTTTAGGGAGTTTCGGTATCGGTCTAATGACCATAGAAAGGCCAAACCGAGTACTGCTCCTATAAATATAAGTTCTTCACTCATCTAATGGAACTGCTAGTCTAGCAGTTCTCTACGGAAGTTCTCTTTTGCAGTCTGTGAAGTCACGTGCCACATTTTGCATGTTTCACATTTGTACAGCCTGAACTTGACTCCGTACGTGGCTTCCATGCGTCTCTTAGCACGGATACCGTCGTTGCGATCGTAAATCATTTTGCCCTTTCTTGTACTTGGGCACAAAGAATACGATCTTGGTTTCTGGTTGTTATCCATCTAATAGTTCACTTCTTGCGAACTGATACTGGGAATATATAATGCCTTCCCCGCAGACTTTTGGTTTTACAGTCTTCGGGAAAAGGCCCTTCTGCCCAGGCAATCGTAACTTTTTTGTTACTCAACATATATCGTCGAATACCAATTTTGTTTTCAATTAGCCTGGTTACTTCCAGTTTAGCACCCTTTACGGTCTTTTGGACTTCTAGGTTATGCTTGAATAAGTTCCTTACTTCTTTCGGAGATAATTTGTCTCCAAGTTTAATATCTGGAAAGTCTTTTCGCATCTTCTTAGCATAGTCCTTTAGTAATTTGGACTTGCCATCTGGGTAGTATGCGATTGCGTGTCCACCATCAGGTGAAAGGTATCCTTTCTCCCCCTTTATAGTAAGGAGTGGCTCCTTTTTCTTTTTGGTAGACTTTTTGACTTTCTTTGGAACTTCATTGTGAATTATTGAGATGTGCAGTTTATGCGCTGCCTCAGTCTCAAATGTTAAGTTGCATTCTTTGCAATTGTAACTCATCTAATATTGGCTTACGCCAAGTTTATTCTTTTTTCTTTTTTGATTTGCCGAAAATGCTTCCTGCCCTACTGGACCGGACGCTTTTCTTTGGTTCACCCTTAGACTTCGCTGCTCCTACCATGTCGGAAGAAAACAAGCGCGCTCTTTTTGACTTTCTAGCGGTCACTACCTTTTTCGTAGTAGACGGGCCTTTGGTCATAGAGAGTCTAGTCTTGACTGGTTCAACAATTATACTGTTTAATGATCTGCCTACTATTGCATTATACTTTAGTAGGTCTGTCTCATCTCTAGGTACACATACTACATATCTTCCAGGCTCGATTTTCATCTTCCTCTTGTCTTTGCGTAACCAAGATTGCGTTGCTATGTTAATTTCATAAACGCCGTCTGCGATTGCGCAATACTGACTTAGAGTATCGCCTGTTCGTCCTGCCTGGCAGTCACCTACTCTTACTAGAGTAAGTTCTGCATTTTTAGGTAGAACTGTAGTAATGTCTATTATTTCATCTTTGAACTCATCAGTTGTATAGGTTGCCAACAGTGCGTTAACACTTAGCAACCTCTTACTTTTTGTCTTAGGATAAGTAGCCTTAGAGACCTTGCGCTTCATAATAGCAAGTAGGTCTCCTGGGACTTCATCGGTGCAAATTAGACTGGCAATCAACTGCCTATTGTCGTTATCGCCCATGAAGCTAACAAATCTCATAGTGTGTCTTTTATTTGTAACACCATTACCGGTAGTATGCACCGTATAATCAGCCTTGTTAGAGTGTCCGATTAATCGGCCTTCTCTAACTGCTTGTGTAAGTCTCGTCGTAAGAAACCAAGGAGTTTGCATTTGCATATTTGCGTTTGCAGTGTCCTTTTTCTTCGACAATTTCATAGTCTTTTTTATTGCTACACAAGAGTGGAGTGCATTAGGCACTCTAGTCTTCGACATCGCTGTTTCCCTAATTAGTGGGAAGCGATCCCTGATCAAGAAACGTCGTAGTTCATTACGATTACTCTCTGTGTCAGGAAGTTGTAGATGCGATCGAGCATTGTAACCATATCTTTGGTTATTCTGTTGTGCTGGTCTCCCCGTTATGCGGGTGACCAACGATCTCAGTTGGGTATCTTCTTCATGGGAAATCATTGACCCTTCGATCAATTGACTTTCTGAATTGATTCCCAAATTACCTGCTCTTGTCGTAGTCAGTCGATCATCAATATAGAGATCGAATGAACATTTAATGTAGAAGTACTCGTCATCATCAGAGATGTCGATACTTGTTCTATGATAATACAAACCATAGCCAAGAGTTACTGAACTGCTTTGGCCTGATTGATTATTTACATTCCTGTATCGACAATCAGTCGAATGCAGGAACGTATCGTGGTGCATCGGAGCAAAATATCTGCGACCCGCGTTTAGATCCGTATCGGACCTAAAGTGAATCTCATTATGCGCCGACGCCAGTAAATCTATTACATCTGGATACGTTATTGACCGTTCGCCTACCTGTCTGGTAAGCATACCGGCCTTTATTCTAGCGCCCCCACTGATTACGGAACGTAAGTTCACGAAATCAATAAAGTCGCCTCTTGTGTATCTTAGTATTAATTCATTTGTAATTTCTTTTTTATCACTCATCTAATGGCCAAGCCCGTCTCAGTTAGATTCGGGTGGCGTCTCACGAAGAACTTTTAGGTGCCACTGCGGGTCCTTGCTCTTCCTGTTTTTGTTTCTGGTTTCGTACATGTGGACTTTATCTCCAGCCTTCAGGGTAATGTTTTCCCTGATTTGGCCATAGAAATGAACCTCGCTGCTTCCTGCAACGGTCTTGGTTCTCTTCCACATTCCAGTTATGTCTTCAAACTTTCGTGTTTTTTCACTCATAGTGACCTAATAAGAGAGACTAGTCAAAAGTCTCTCTAGTGTCTACACCAATGTCATCAAGCATCTCAATGATAGGATTATAGGAATCGATTGCGGTAGCATGCCTGGTATCAGTCATGTTATCAGCCCATCGTAGATTTCCATTCAGTAGATTCTGTGTGTTGAAATACTCCTGCCGTTGGCTAGGTTTCTTCCAATAGTATAACGTGTAGTATATACTTAAATTAGCTTTGTACTGTATTTCTACATTCCAAGCAATCATTTCTTCTGAATTTCTTATCAATCTTACGATCATTTGATCTCCCTCAAAGGTTTCAAGTTGAAACTTTAGAGGAGGGTTCCGCACAAATTCTGACGGCCTGCCAACAATTCTATCCCAGGTTGCTCTCCGGGCATTTAGTATGTGGGTTCTTTTATTGTCGGGGTTACTTCGATCCTCAGGGTTGGCCCTAGGGATACGGAGATTTCTTCTTGTGGTTCCGTCTGTATTCGTCATATTATCGATCTTCCTGCCTATCCATTCTATAGTCGTGTTGTTCCAACTTTGCGTAGAACATTGCATTAGCAAGTCCTTGCATTGTTAGGTCCAAACAACCGCTCGTTCTTAGGAGCGCTAGAGCAGACCACAAATCTTGTAGGTCTCCTCCGTCGCGCCCAAATCTTCCATTGGGTCTTAACAAGGGTCTGTTTTCTGGTCGTTCTAGGCTGATTAAGCCAAACTTACCAGAAGTTTTCCTTGTGTTAAATAAAACCAGTTCCGAGTTATAAGCATCATTGTTTTCACAATTGATTCCCTTATCCGCTCGTAGCATTAACATGACGATCTTACGAGGGTCGTTAACTACCTCGTCGTCAGCATCATTACCAAGACTATTGACCCTACCGAGGTAGGATCGCTTTAGTCTTCTATGCCACTCATGCACCTGCTTTTGTTTGTAAGTCATTGTATCCTGTACGGGGTTAGTGTACATTGCTACTATGCCTTGCGCCCATTCAGGGGTGTCATTAGGCCTACTGGCTGCTTTTAGAGTTAGAGTGGTTACGTCTTTACGTCCACTCATAAACGGGTCTTTTATGTTTGCATAAGAATATTCTTCTTCCAACATAACAAGTTCCCACTCGTCCTCTACGTTCATTTTTATTTTATTTTTTGATGTTACCATCTAATATGAGGTTATACCTCAATTTTTTTTCTTGCTTGCTTTGGCAAGTTCTTGTAAGCCCAGTCGATCGAGACTTAGTCGATCGTGTCTTACACTTTTCAGGACCTTCTTAGTAATGGGGTTGAGGTTAGTGAAAACCTCTGCATCCATTAGAATATCGATATCGTCCTCAAGTATGTTGATTACCCTTTGAACATTGAGGATGCTCTCACAGTACTCTGTGAGTTCATTCTCCATCTCAGGGAACACATGCAACTTGAGGTAAGTCAATACTCTGTCACGATAACTGCCAAACATGACACCGTTGTTCCAGCGCCACTCTATGATTGACTCACAGTGTGGCCGGGATCCCCAGTGCCTTGCCCTGGCAGGCTCAGTAACATAGTCCTTCATGTTATAATTGAATAACTTGTTTTGATGATAAATATCAGCGATTTCTTGGGTCGTTAGGTTCTCAATGTCCCCATAGCCCATGCCTAATATCTTACCAGCAATTGCTGAAAACACAAAACGTCCGTCAATGGACGAGGCATAGTAGTCACTAATGTGCTTATCACTGTGCTTAATATGCTTGCTGTTTGTGCTGCAAATGTGGTGAGGTATATTGGCCTCAAGCACAACAGAGTCTAGGTAGGACTTCTCATCCTCTCCCTCCAAATTGAAGGAATAGGTTGTGTCACCCTCTACTTTCGTTGCTGTTGCGGCATTGAGAAAACCAGTAATCATCTCATTCGTTATCTTCATGTTTTCTTTCTTTGTATTCATTTTCATTTGAATCATCTCTCCTAATAGAAATTCAATATCATTTAAGTTTATTGAATTCTGCGACATCTTCTAGTGTCACAATAGTTTCTGTGGATTTCAAGTATAAGAGGAACACGGCTTCTAGTTCGTATTCCTTTGGTTGCTTTAGTTTCTCACATTCTGTGTCAGAAACTGCTTTCCACTTCTTGTAGTCGTTACTTGAGTTTAACTTGGCAATGAGAGTGTTAAGCCGCTTTAGTAGTCGGGGCTTATTCTTTCTCTCTGCTAATGCTTGGGTCAACTTATCATCGTACACTTTAACGATCTTTTTCGATCGCTTCTTTGTGTCCTCTGGTAGAAGTTCTAGCAGTTCATCTGTGAACTGTATCCCTTGACCTAGAGTCGAAATAGTTGTAAATACCGTTATGTGTGGGTTTTTCAAACCATAAACGATATCTCCATTATTAGATACGCCAATTAACTCGCATACTTCACCTTCAATGCTACTTGGAAAAGTAGCAAAGGATAGCGTACCACTTCTTGCGGTCTGAACAATGTCAAACCAAGTGGAGTAACTAACTGTAGATACGCCCCGCGAACCGGTGTTCGCGTAGATCAATCTCCCTAGTTCTGCTAGGTTCTTTGTCTCTACTGAGGCATCTGTTTTTGTTCCGTCTGAAACTGTTGAGTTTACTACTCTACAAACGACGTTTTCTTCATCGCCTGTCAGATTGTAGCAAACTAGAAGTTCACCGAATGGCTTCTTCTTATTCCCCTTAGCAATAATAGAACTAATAGTTCCTATTGGTAGTTGGTATAAAAAAGCCATATTACCTAAGTCTAGGTTTTTCGGTAAAGCGTCTTTAACAATACTTTTGTTATGGCTGCAGATTAGGTTTACGGCAGAGATAGTCCCTACGCCGTAGCCGCTTCCGCTTTGTTCTATATGAAACATATTTGGTATTTCTAATGGTATTGGAGAACTTCTCAGAGAGGTAGTTACGAGCGTACTTGCTCGTCGATTATTAGTCGAGTTATTAGAGTCTGTAACCAGACCCTTAATATGTAATAGACTACCTTTGTTGCGTTCCCAAATTATTGGAAGGGTTAGGGTGGATATACCTACATTTGCATATAGGTTCCCCGATCCTTTATTCTGTACGTCTTCTCCAGTGAAGGTCTGATTTCCATATCGACCGCCTCTGAGACGTTGGCTTACTAAGCCTAGAATTCCGTTCCGTGACTCATCGGACACATGGTCTTTAATGACCTTTTGATACAGATATCCATCTGCTTTGCCCTCAAGTAGAAAATCTCCCTTGACAGGGAAATTAACTTTTTGTTCATAGAAATGATTCGGCAGTTCCATATATAGGACATTGCCGTTCGAACCATGTATTGCAAGTGTAAGACTATTGCCTTGTATTTGCAAATACATTCGTTCTATCATTATACCTTGTTTCAAAAACATCGCCATAAGTTTTCCATAAATTATCTTAAGCCCACTTCCTTCTGCCATAAGCAGTATTTCTTGGGCTTCTAAGTTTCCGTCTTTTCCATGGTTAATTATTTGTGTTGTTCTCATCTAATAGGAGGATCAAATCATTGTAGTGATTCAATTTCTTCTCGTGCGTCGTTAGGTTTTACTTCTAGGACGAACTCACGAAAGACTCGTAAATCATTGCTGATTTCGGCAAGGTGGCCTATAACTGCCTCGTTTTGGGCTATTATTACCTTGTTTTGCTCGATTATCTTTTTTAATTCAGCACTCATACGATCTGCTCCTCTGACCACTCAGAGAGTGTCTTTTGCTCTCTTGGTAGTAGGTTTCTGGGGTCATACAGCGGTGTTATACCGTATTCCGGCGAGACACCATTAGTCCTAAGACTCAGGTGCATCTGTGCCGCGTGTTTCAAAGCAGCGCCTTCCTGTTGAAAGGTTTCTGCTTCTTCCCATATTTCGTTATCGTTCTGTGCATCCCAAGATGCATGAACGACTCCAAAAACCATTTTTTCTTTGTTGTATCTTACAAAAATTGATGTATTGTCACTCATCTGTTGAGAAGTAACATCTGCGGCAAAACGATAGTAAACGTCATCCTGTGAGGGACTTCTTAGACGTTCTGTGTCTTGTCTTGAAGGAACTTGGCATACAGATCGCATGCCAAAGTGCTGCAAGGCTTAACCAGGGCATAGAGTCGTACGTTTACGTGACTCTCTTTGCGCGTATGCGCTTACACCTCTTTCGGTTAAGTGTTGTCAGACTCTTTGACTTGTGTCTGTGTGTGAATTCCTAGGCGTGTCATGATCAAACGATCATGGCTAGCCTCATCTGTCGTTTTGCCGCGTTGCGAAATGTAACCTTCCTTTAAGCCTCAAAAACAAGGTTTAGTGTAAGGTAAGCGTCTCTTTATCGTTGTAAAGATGGCGCATTGCGTCGCAAGTGTTTGCATAATTGAGCACGAGTCTACGATGGAATATTAGGCTGTAATCAGGTCTATCGTACCGTAAGGTACTTGCTTCACACTCTTATAGGCGTGAAGATATTTCATGGTAGAGCCGCGCGCAAATTTTGCAAACACAACGTCATTGATCTTTCGATCTCGGTGTTAAAACTTCTCTAGTGGATGGGAAAACTATGTGGGTGTGACATACTGGGTCGCTCACGCTGGACAACGGTCCGGCGTAAGGGGATCGAAT
>Ga0209992_10001769_pt1 | contig 21572 bp, 17 predicted proteins | sample 2SBtaG_2_FD_182564 | JGI IMG/M metagenome (GOLD analysis project Ga0209992, IMG submission 182564) | Deep subsurface microbial communities from Kolumbo volcano to uncover new lineages of life (NeLLi) - 2SBTROV12_ACTIVE470 metaG (SPAdes)... | ecosystem: Environmental > Aquatic > Marine >... | reverse complement strand
GATCGTCGGCAGTGACCGAGCGGCGCTCGTTCTCGTGGTTGTACCGCCCGTGGTGATCGGCCTGCCAGAGGTGGACCAGCGCACCGGCCACAGGGGCGCAGCCAGCGGTGACCACCTGTCCACCGAGCACCACGATCTGGCCCTCGGGCGTGCCCCCTGCGGCGGTCTCCACCAGATCGAGGTCGTGTTCGCCCGGAACGTCCCGTCGCACGCCTGGATTGGGGTGGCCTCCGAGGGTGCGGTGGTGGTCCGTCGGTGGAAACGGTCCGGTCACCGCGGGGATGGTGGCGCCAGGCAGCTCGCAGGTGTCCTGCGCGAGGGCGGGGAAGGTGGTGAGCGCGCCGAGGCCGGCGAGCACGTGACGTCGGGAGAGCATGGCCCACGGTACCCGCAGGTGGCGTCCTGGCGTCCCTGGGACGCGCGCCGGCCCTACTTGGCCGTGGACGCCCGCGCGAGCCAGGCGTCGGGGTCGTTCGACGGCACGAGCTTCTTCATCAGCCGCTGAAGGTTCTTCAGGTCGATGGGCTTGGGTACGACGAGGTTGTCGACCTGCTCGAGGAAGTGCCGGCTCTCGCTCGTGACCCCTCCGGCGGTCACGAAGACCAGGCGGTCCAGGAGCTCGGGCCGGTGCCGCCGGACCCACGCGTGCACGGCACGCCCGTCGACGCCGCGCATCATGAGGTCGCAGAGGATCACGTCGTAGTGCTCGTGCTCCAGGACAGCGAGCGCCTCCTCCCCGCTCTCGGCGAGCTCGACGTCCCAGCGCTTCTGGAGGCCGCGCTTCATCAGCTTCAACATCAACGGTTCGTCGTCGATGATCAGGACGCGCCCGAGCACACCCGTTTCGGTCTCTTCCACGGTGGTGTCGTCCATGGCGGCTCCTGCGGGTGTGCACGTGGGCAGGCGGATCCGGAAGCGTGAGCCCACCTCGGGGGAGCTCTCCACGTCGATGGTACCTCCTGCCGCCTCGATGTGGTGGCGGCAGATCGCCAGCCCCAGGCCGCTGCCCTTGCCGGCCGCCTTGGTGGTGAAGAAGGGGTCGAACAGGCGCGCCTGGACCTCCGCGGGGATGCCGTGCCCGTCGTCCTCGATCTCGAGCACGGCCTCGGAAGCGAGCTGGCGGAGGTGCACGCGGATGTGGCCGTCACGCCCCTCCATCGCGTGGGCGGCGTTGACGAGGAGGTTCAGCACGACCTGGACGAGGCGGCCTTCCGCAGCCTTCACCCATGGGCGTCCGAGCACCCGCGTCACGACCTCGGCGCGGTGGCGGGTCTCGTGGTTCGCGAGCTTCACGGCCATCTCGATCACACGGTCGACGGGCACCGGGTTCACCTCGTCGTCCACCCGCGCGAAGGCGCTGAGATCCCGCACGATCTCGCGGATGCGCTCGAAGCCGTAGTGAGCCTCCTCCAGCCTCTGGTCGGTGCGTTCCTCCGAGAGGGCCTCCCGCAGCCCGCGGGTGACGTCGTCGGCTTCGTCGGCGCCGAGTCGGTCGGCGAGGTGCGCGTGCAGCTCATCGAGCTGCCGGCGGAGGCCGGGCAGATCTTCGCGCAAGCCGTCCAAGGAGAGGCTCACGAAGCTCAGGGGGTTGTTGATCTCGTGAGCCACACCCGCGGCGACGGTGCCGAGGGTGGCCATGCGGTCGGCCTGCGCCAGCTGGGCCTGGAGGCGCTTCCGCTCGGTCACGTCCCGGGCGACCGTGAAGATGGCGGGTGCCTGGTCCCAGGAGAGCGCGATCGAGACGAGCTCGACCTCGGTCGCCTCGCCGTCGAGGCGCAACAGCGCCACTTCGATGGCCGGGGCCTCGGCGATCTCGCCCAGTGCGAGGCGCCTCACGCGGTCCGCGATGCCGTCGACGTGCTCGTCGGCAACTCGCTCGAGCACGAGCGCACCGACCAGGTCGTCGCACTGCTCGGCACCGAGCAGGTCGCTCATGCGCTTGTTGACGTACACGAAGCGTCCCGCCCGGTGCACCGCGATGGCATCCGGGCTGCCAGCGACCAGCGCGCGGAACCTCGCCTCCGACGCACGGAGTCCCTCCTCGCGGCGGGCTTGCTCGGTCACGTCGAGGTGGTGGCCTGCGAGTCGGCGCCCGTGCCGATCTTCGATCACGCGCCCCCGCGTGCGCATCCGGCGGTGTCCGTTCTCGTCGTGCATGTCGTACTCACAGTCCAGGTGTTCGCTCAGGCCGGTCAGCGCCGTCTTGAGCGCCATCTCCACTTCGCGGCGGTTCGCGCCGTCCACGGTCTCGAGCCAGGCGGGTCGAGGGTCGCTCCGTCCGTGTTCGAAGAGCGTTGCCGACACGCCGTGCCGCTTGAGCACCCGGTCGATCGAGGGGGTGGTGTCGCCGGCCACGAGGCCGAGGGAGGGGGCGCCGTCGACGCCGCGTCCCACCACCGACATCGCCAGGCGGACGCACCGTTCGCTGAGCTGCGCGTGCACCACGTCGCCGTCCTCGGCGAGCACCGTGTCGGCGAGCGCGGTGCGAATCGACGGCCGGTCCAGCGCTCCGACCAGCTCGGTGAGTGCGAGGGTATCCATCTGGGCGAGCTGGCCCTCGGGGAGCTCGAACGCGGCGTTCGCAGCCGCGTTCGCCTCGACCACCCGGAGGTCCAGCAGGTCGACCAGGGCCAGGGGCTCCTCGGACACGCGCAAGAGCGCCGAGGTGGCCCCCTGGGGAAGCTGCCGGAAGCAGGCTGCCGTGGCGCGGACCCGCTCCTCCAAGGGGTCGCCTGGGAGGGCCTTCAGCACGGAGGACTTGCGATGTGCGCGCACGATCAGAGGCTATGCCGCGTGTAATTGACATGTCAAGACCAGTCTGCCCTGTTCGGTAGGATCCACAACCGGAAAGAGCCGGCCCCGAAGGACCGGCTCTCGCCGTGTGGAGTCGGTTCGCGCTCTACTGGATGAGCGCGAGCACGCCCTGGTTCAGCGAGTTGGCCTGCGAGAGGACCGAGAGGCCGGCCTGCTGCATGATCTGCAGCTTCGACATCTCCGCGGTCTCGTACGCGAAGTCGGCGTCGCGGATCTGGCTCTGGGCCGCCGCGATGTTCTCCGTGTACGTCTCGAGGTTGCCCAGCGCGCTGTCCAGACGGTTCGCCATCGCACCGTAGTCGCTGCGGTAGCTGTTGATGGTGTCGAGCGCGGTGTCGAGCGTCGCCAGGGCGGAGACGGCGCCACTCGCGGTGGACAGATCGATCGAGCCGGTGTCGATGCCGACGACGGTCGAGCGCAGGTCACCCATGGTGAGGCTGATCTGGTCGGCCGCGGAGTCGGAGATGCCGACCTGCACGCCGATCTGCGTGTTGGTGCCTTCCACCAGCGTGACGCCGTTGAACTCCGTGACGGATGCGATGCGGTCGACTTCGTCGGCCAGCTGCAGGTACTCGTCCTGGATGTAGGCGCGCTCGTCGTCATCGAGCGTCTCGGACGCGGACTGGACGGCCAGCTCACGCATGCGCTTGATGATGTTTCCAACCTCGGCGGTGGCGCCTTCGGCCACCTGGACCAGGCTCAGACCGTCGTTCGTGTTCCGCATCGCCTGACGGGCGGACATCTCGCTCGCGTCGAGGTTCTCGGCGACGCCCAGTCCGGCTGCATCGTCCTTGGCCTGGCTGATGCGCAGACCGGAGCTGATGCGCTGGAACGAGCCAGCGAGACTGCGGCTGGTCTTGTTGAGGTTGTTGAGCGCGTTCATCGACGCGGTGTTGGTGTTGACGGTGAGAGCCATGATGGTGTCCGTGGTTGGGGGTTTCTGTTCGGGCTCACCAACCTTCACGGCACGGTTCGAGGATCGCGAGAGGGCTCGGACACCACTTTTTTTTCGCCCTCAAACGGATGCTCCGCTGTCCGAACGCCGACGTGACTCAAGTGATTTCAATGACTTGATGTTTGTGCGGCCGAACGTGCCAGAGATCGCGCGCCGGACTTTTTTCGATCGCACCGTCAAGGTCCACTCGATCCTGCCGGGGGTCTGACCGCGGTGCGGACGAGCGCGTCCGGCGCTATCCTCGGGCCCATGCTGTTCGTGCTGTGGACCGGGCTCTCCGGCTGTGAGGCCTTGCGCTGGGAGCCCACCCCGGCGGGGTCTTCCCTCGACACCGCTGGCGTGGTGTTGCCCGACACCGGCGAAGGCATCTGCCCGGAGTACCAGGGCGGTGGGGTGGTCACCTGGTACCGGGACGCCGACGAGGACGGCTGGGGTCGCGACGACGACTGGGAGCTCTGCGACGTGCAACCCGGCGGGTTCGTCGCTCCGCGCACCCACGAGGGCGACTGGAGCTGGGACTGCGACGACGACGACCCTGAGATCCACCCCGAGGGGACCGAGACCTGCAACGACGGCCTCGATCAGGACTGCGACGGCCAGGACAGCTACGAGCGCACCTACTACTACGACGACGACGGCGACGGACACGTGGGGCAGGACGGCACCCGCGTGTGCGATCCCGGCGACGACGGGCGCGTCAGCCGCGGCGACGACTGCGACGACACGGACCCCGAGATCCACCCGTACGCCGACGAGGTCTGCGGGGACGGCGTCGATCAGGACTGTGACGGTGCGGACTACGAGGGCGAGCCCTGGTTCGCCGACGGGGACGTGGACGGATGGGGTGGCGAGAGCGCAGGGGAGGCCTGCGACCAGCCCACTGGCACTGTCGGCGTGTCCGGCGACTGCGACGATGGCCGTGCGGACGTGCACCCGGACGCCGAAGAGATCTGTGGTGACGGGCTCGACAACGACTGCGTCGGTGGTGACGACGCCGGGCCGACCTGGTACCCCGACGACGACGGCGACAGCTACGCCAGCCTGGCGTACGAGGACGCCATGCAGGCCTGCGAGCGCCCGGAGGGGTGGCTGAGCGGCGGTCGCGACGACTGCGACGACACCGACCCCGACGTGAACCCCGGTGTGCTCGAGGTCTGCGGGGACGGGGTCGACAACGACTGCGACGGCAGCTCGGACATGGGCGACGCATGGTTCGCCGACAGCGACGGCGACGGCTGGGGCGACATCGACACGAGCGTGACCGCGTGCTCGGCGCCGAGCGGCTTCGTCGCCAACGACGAGGACTGCCTCGACACCGACGCCACCGTGAGCCCCGACGGCGTCGAGGTCTGCGGCGACGGCCTGGACAACGACTGCAACGACGGCGACGACGTGGGCGACACCTGGTACGCCGATGGTGACGGCGATGGCTTCGGCGGCTCGACGTTCAGCACGGTCAGCTGCGACGCACCCTCGGGCTTCGTCGACAACCTGGACGACTGCGACGACCTCGATGCAGAAGTGAGCCCCGACGCGGTCGAGGTCTGTGGGGACGGGGTGGACAACGACTGCGACAACGCGGTGCTGTCGTGCGGGGTGTGGGCGTCGTTCTCGACCGGCGAGGCCGACGAGGCCTGGTACGGGGAGACCACCCTGGATGCCGCAGGCGGGGCGGTCGCGTCGGTCGGCGACGTGGACGGCGACGGTGTCGGCGAGCTCCTGGTCGGCGCCGAGCACGAAGACAGCGGCGCGTATGGCGGCGGCGTGGCGTACCTGCTGGGGGCCGGAGACGCGTCGCTCTCCTCGGCGCGCGCGGTGTTGCCTGGTGAGGCCAGCAGCGATGGCGCTGGGGTGGCGCTTGCGGGTGGCGATCTCGATGGCGACGGGTGGCCCGATCTGGTCGTCGGGGCGGCCGGCCAGGACGAGGGCGCCACGAACGGTGGAGCGGCGTACGTGATCTGGGGGCCGGTCACGGGACAGGTGCTGCTCGCCGACGCGGATCTGGTGGTGCTCGGCGACGTGGAGGATGAGGAGCTGGGCGCCTGGATCGCGACCAGCGGGGACCAGGACGGCGACGGTGCCGACGAGCTGGGGGCCGGTGCGGCCTCGGCTGGCGCGGGCCGTGTGGTCCTGGTCGCCGGCGGTGCGTCGGGCGATGTCGAGGCCTCGGACGCGCTGGCGCGGCTGGACGGCGACGTCGACGGCGACGAGTTCGGTGCGGCGCTGGACGGGGGACGCGACGTCGACGGCGACGGGCTCGACGACTGGCTCGTCGGCGCCCCCGCGCAGGATGGCGGCGCCGGCGCTGCGCACCTCTTCCATGGCCCGGTGATCGGTGACGTCCACGCGCTCGACGCCTACGCGAGCTGGACCGTCGGAACGTCCGATCGGGTGGGTGAGAGCGTGGCGCTGGTGCCAGACAGCGACGGTGACGGTCTGGCCGATGCGCTGATCGCCGCCCCCTCGGCCGATCCCACGTCGTTGCAGGCGGGCTCGGTCTACCTCGTGCTCGGCTCGGCGATGGGCGCGGTGGACCTCTCGGATGCGGTGGCACGCATCGACGGCCCCAGTGGCACGGACTACCTCGGCCGGGTCCTCGGCAGCTGCGCGGACATCACGGGCGATGGGCTCGATGAGCTGGTGGTCGGGACCCAGAGCGGCTGGTCGTCGCAGGAGGGCATCGTCTACGTGCTGACCGAGGCGCCCGAGGGCACCGCCGAGGTCTCCGACATCGCCGCCGGGTCGCTCTATGGCGGATACTACGACCAGGTCGGCCCCTTCGGTTGCCCGGGAGACTGGAGCGGGGACGGGATCGGCGACATCGCGCTGGGCGCGCCCGGCGACGACACCGACAGCACCACGGCGGGCGCTGTCTACCTGTTCTACGGGGGAGAGGGGCTGTAGCGGCCGCGGCCGCGGTTAGGGGTTTCGCATGAGCGAGCTGGACCTGGCCATCGACCACCTCACCCTCTCGGTCGCCGACCTGGAGCGGGCGTCGGCGTTCTATGGAGCTGCGCTCGAGGCGATCGGGCTGTCGCTCGTGGGCGCCGTCCGTGCCGAGCAGTCGGGCACGGTCGGCTACTCGGGCTACGGGCGCGGCCGCAAGGGGTGCTTCTGGCTCGCGGAGTCCGGGCAGCAGACGCCCAGCACCCACGTGTGCTTCCGCGCCAGCAGCCGCGCCGCGGTGCGTGCCTTCCATGCCGCGGCCCTGGCCGCTGGCGGTCGCGACAACGGCGCCCCAGGCGTGCGGACCGACTACCACCCCGCGTACTACGCGGCCTTCGTGCTGGACCCCGAGGGGCACAACATCGAGGCCGTCACCTTCGAGGACGAGCAGCCCGGATGAGCCGCGCGTCGATGCTCGGAGCGCTCGCGCTCGCGCTCGCGGCTGGCGTGGCTGGGTGGGCTGCGCCCGTCGTGAGCTGTGTCGTCCCGAGGTTGCGCCGGCACTACTCGATGTAGCCCAGCGCCCTGAGCGCTTCCTCGACCTCCACGGCCACCGTCTCCCCGTCCGCGACGAAGGCGTCGGACGCTGCGGCTGCCAGCCGCGCGACGTCCTCGGGGCGATCCGCCGCCCGGTCGAGCAGCATGTCGCGGTCCGTGGCGAGATCGAAGAGCTGCAGCGTGCCGTCGTCGCCGAGCACCAGCGCGAGATCGCCCTCCCGGTACAGCTTCCATCCGACGCCGAAGGCGCCGCTGTAGTGCGCGGAGCGGTAGGCGTCGACCCAGGCCTGGGCCTTGATCGGGCCGTTGTCTGCGCCATCGAGGACCGGCACCAGCGAGCCCTCGGTGCGCCCCAGCCCCGCCAGCTCGACCAGCGTCGGCGCGATCTGGTGGGACCCCACCGCGGTCTCCACCACCGAACCCGCCTCCAGCTCGCCCGGCCACGCCAACACCAGGGGCACGCGCAGCACCGGGTCGTACACCGTGCTGTGGTGGTTCAACAGGCCCCGCTCCCCGAAGTACTCTGCGTGGTCCGAGGTCACGGCCACGATGCCCTCGGGGTGTGAGGCCGTCCACGCCGTCAGCAAGGCGTTCAGGTCCACGTCGGCCCTCAGCACCTCCCCGTCGTACACCTTCTCGATCCAGGCCAGGTGCTCCGGCGTGAGCTCGGCCACCTGGCCGGTCTCCGGGTTCCGACCTGCGGCCCCCAGCATCGGGATCGCGGCTGGCTGGACGGCGGGTGGAGGCCCCGGCACCAGCAGGTTCTCCAGGGCCCCGGGCGTGCCGACGCCGCGGATCCAGTCCGCGTCCTGCGCCGTCCACCACGGCGCCGGCTGCTCCCGGTAGGGCGTGTGGGGTGCCATGAGGTTCACGAAGAGGAACAGGGGCTCCGGCGACACCATCGCGGAGCGCGCTGCTGCGACCACCTCTTCGTCGGTGCCTCCGAACACCTCACCGAAGCCGCGGGTCAGGCCGTAGTCGGGGCGGAGCAGCTGGTTGGCGTAGGCGGCGACGGTTCGGTAGCCGGCTTCGGCGAAGCGCTCGGCCACCGTCGGCAGGGATGGATCGATGCCCGCCACGTGCTTCGACGAGCCACTGTGCTCGGTTCCCCCAGCCGCGTGGTGGGCGCCGTGCACGTCGGGCGTGACGCCCGTGAAGAGGCTCGCGTGACCGGGCCAGGTCCAGCTGGCTGGGGAGGTCACATCGGCGAAGCGGATCCCGGCCGCCGCGAGGGCCTCGAGCTGAGGCGTGGTCCGGCGTTCGTGCCCGTAGGCCGAGGTGTGGTCGGCCCGCAGGGTGTCGATGACCACGAAGAGGACCGATGGGGGCGACGCTGCCGGCTCGGTCGGTGCGGGCCCCGGTCCTGAGGGGGAGCCGCCGGTGCAGCCAAAGAGCCAGAGCATCACTGGTAGACGTACAACGGACCGTCGATGTTGTCGGTCTCGTCCGCCTCGTCGATGTAGTCGTAGCTGTCGATCTGCACGTAGCTGTAGCAGCTGTAGCTGCAGGCGGTCGTGTCGAGCAGGAAGTCGGCGTAGGTGGTTTCGCCCGCGCCGAGGCCCTTCACGGTGGTGTAGGTGTCGCCGTCTTCGTACAGCGACGGTGCCGAGGTCAGGTCCAGGTACAGGTCGACGTAGAAGCTGCCCACCGACTCCGCACCCGTGTTGGTGATGTCGACGTAGTAGTAGATGCTCTCCTCGTCGGCGATCCAGTCGAAGTAGCTGATCTCGAGGTTCGGCCCGCTCGAGGTGCCGCCGCTGGACCCGCTGGTGGTGGTCACCGAGCCGTAGAAGTCGTTGTTGTTCTCGTTGGATTCGCTGACCGCCGCCTCGGTGTCGGCGTACACGTAGACCTCGTGCTCACCCGACCCGACGCTGAACGAGAAGGCGTAGGACTCCGACGAGCCCGGGCCGAGGTAGTCCACGAACACGTAGTCGTCGCCGTAGCTGTCGATGGTCGACGGCGGGTCGATCCAGACGTCGGTGTAGAAGGCCGAAGCGGAGCCGCTGCCCTGGTTCTTGACGGTCACCTCGATCACGAGGGTGCCGCCCGAGCTCTCCGCGGTGACCTGCGAGATGACGAGGTCCGCGCCGGAGCCCGACGAGCCCCCGCTGGAGCCTCCGCTCACGGTGACGGGCACCTCGGGGCTCGTGGTGCCGTCGAGGCTGGCGGTGATCGATGTGGAGCCGTTGCTCTTGCCCGTGACCAGGCCGTCGGCCACGGTGGCGACGGAACCGTCGTTTGTGATCCAGCGCACGAAGCCCGTCGCGTCGGCGCGCTCGCCGCCGCTGTAGGCCGCCCACGCCGTGAGCTGCACCTCCTGGCCCCCTGCGAGGGACAGCTCGCCCGGCTCGACGGAGAGCCCCAGCAGGTCGGCCGAGGTGACCTCGATCACGGCGTCGGTGGACTGGAAGTCCCCGAGGACCGCGCTGATGTTCACCTTCCCGGTGCCGGACGCGGTCAGCTGGCCTTCCGCGTCGAGGTCGTTCGAGATGGCCGCGATGTCGGGGCTCGAGGAGCTCCAGTCCACCACCGCGGTCAGGTCGCTGGTCGACCGATCGTCGTAGACCCCCTGGGCGGCCATCTGGAGGGTCTGCCCCACCGGCACGATCGTGCTCTCGGGGGACAGGTAGATCGCGACGAGCCCGTCGAGGAGCTCCTCGAGCTGCTCCTCCTCGGAGCCACCCTTGCACCCCAGCAGCGTCCACAGCATCAACATCGGTCTACTCGCGGGTGAGGTCGACGATCTCCAGCAGGCTACCGTAGCTCAGGAAGGGGTTCTCCGAGCTGCCCTGGCCCCAGGTCACGGGGTTGTTGTAGGGCACCCAGGCGAAGTCCGGGTGGTCGTCTTCCTGGTCCCAGGTGCCGCCCACCACGGTGCCGTCTGCGTCGGCCTCCAGGGTGTAGCCCCAGGTCTCGGTGAAGCCCTCGGGCTCCGCACCGTCGAGGTGGGTCTCGTCGACCCCGTCGGTCACGAAGTACACGCTCGCGACCACGTAGTAGGTGCGCTGGAAGGCGTCGACCGTGACCAGATCCTGGAGGTCCTCGAGGGTGCCGTTGCCGATGCCGCGCACCTCCGTGATGTCTTCGACGGCCTGGAACGGACCGTAGGTCTCCCGGTGCTCCACGATGCGGGCGGACAGGGTCTCGCCGATGCCGGGCAGCTCGTCCAGCTCCTCGGCGGTCGCCGTGTTCAGGTTCACCAGGCTCGCTGCGTTCGCCGGTGTGGTCTCCTCCACGCTGACCTGGGCGCCTTCGACCGGGTAGTTCCACACCGCGTCACCGGCGGTGGTGTCGAACACCAGCGGGATGCGCTGCTCCTTCAGGTAGAAGCTGATGAGCTGGTGGAAGGCCTTGGGCGACAGATCCTTGATGTCGTCGTCCTCGTCGTTGTACCGCTCGCCGTAGAAGTGGCTGTAGGTCGAGTAGTGGCTCTCGGTGGTGAGGCCCTTCAGGTCGGCGTGCGTGAAGCCCACCGTCTCGCCGTCGATCGACGCACCGGCGTCCTCGCGGGGCTCGTCGGTGAGGATGGCGGCGGCCGCCCAGCCGTTGCAGTGACCCCACCAGCTTCCGCCCGCGGGGCTGTAGTGGTTCAAGAGCTCCCAGGCCGGCATGTACCAGGGGTTGTTGCCCTGGAGGTTGCCGGAGAAGTGCTCGTAGAGCGCCATCTTGTCCATCGGCGAGAGCTCGGCGAGCGCGTAGCTCCAGCCATCGTCGTGGGTGAGGTTCGTGCCCTCGATGCGGAGCGTGCCGCCGTCGAGATCCGCCTGGATGCCGTCGTAGAAGTCGAGCAGCTTCTCGACCAGCTCCTGCTGGTTCTCCTTGTAGGTGGCGAGCTTGGCGTCGTAGTCGCTGGAGCCCTGCTCCATGTCGCGAAGCGCCTTCTGAAGCTCGTCCATCTCGGTCTTGATGGGGTCGATGTCGGACTTGATGCGGTCCGACAGGGTGGCCCGACCGTCGTACCCGAAGACCAGGTCGCCCTTGGACTGTGGCCACCAGGAGCCGGCCCACGGCTTGTACTCGTCGTAGACGTACGAGGTCCAGCCCTCGGCGATCGTCGCGTCGTCGAGCACCAGCGCGGTGGAGAGGTCGGTGCTCGTGGCCAGGGCGCCACGGTAGTCGAAGTCCGCGGGAGCCTCGGGCAGCGCGGCCACGGCCGGGAGCGCCTGCCGGCGCCGGGACACGTCGTCCTCGGTCAAGAGCTTGGCCTCCACGTGGTCGGTGACCGTCCACGAGGGCCAGGGCATGCCGTCTTCGTAGCGGGTGGCGATGAGGCCGCCGCCGAGCTCGCCTTCGAAGAGCACGTCGGTGTAGCCGTCGCCCGACACCGAGTCGACCAGGCTGCCGTTCTCGAGGGTGAGGCTCGTGTCGGACCAGCGGGTGCCGTAGGGGGCCAGGAAGGTCGGAGCGAGGGTCAGCATCGACTGGCTGAGCACGTTGTAGGAACGGCTCAGGTCACTGGCCGAGTAGGCGATCTCCTGGCGCTCCCCGTCGACGTTGACGAAGGTGACGAGCCCCGCGAGCCGGTCGCGGTCCTCGCGGAAGACCATGTAGACCACCGGGTCGGCCTCGAGGACTTCCTCGTCGAGGTTGAGGTCGGCGTCGATCGTGGCCTTGATGACCGTCAGGGTCTCGTCGGTGTCGTCCTGCACGAAGCCACGCAGGCTGTCGCCGCTCTCGGGGGTGAAGCCGGCCTCGACCACCTGGTAGGTCCAGACGACCTCGTCGGACCAGCTCTCGGTGAAGTTGGGGGTCTCGTCGCCGTCGAGGCTGACGGCCGAGGTGGTCGCCTTGACGTTCACGTGCTTGTAGGTGGCCGCCAGGTGGAAGGACTCGCCCAGCTCCCAGTCGAGCTGGATGACGTCCTTGTCCTGGTTGCAACCGGTCAGCGCGAGCGAGAACAGGATGCTCGTCATGTCGAACTCCCTTGCCGTCCCGTCGAGGGTCGGCTTGGTGGGGTGTGTCGAAGGGGGCGCCTTCTACACGGGAGCTCGGGTAGGTGTCAACGATCCTCCGCTGCAAGCGGTTGCACCACGGTTGCAGGGGGGTGCCGGTCAGCGAGCGTCGGGCTTCTCGTAGAGCATCGGATCGAAGTCGTCGGCCACGTGCACGCCCTCGAAGATCATGGTGTGGAGATCCCCCTTGATCACGCCGGGTCGCAGCACGTCGAGCTCGATGACCCGTGGCACCCGCACCCCGTCCAGGTCCTGCCACTCGGTGTAGGTGGCGTCGGCTTGTGGGAGCCGCCCCGAGTCCATCACGGTGAAGGCCAGGTAGGCGAGCTCGCCGGTCCGAGCGTCGATGCGCGCCAGGTAGCGGTCCTGCACCTTGCCGGTGCCGCTGCCGAAGGTGACCAGGACCTCGTGCTGGCGCCGCCCATCCGCGGTGACATGCTGCCCGAGGTACTGCACGTGCGCGCCCGGGTCGCCCAGCCGGAAAGGCAGCTGGAAGAAGTAGGCGATGGTCGGGACCATGAACTCCGCGTCCTTCAAGCCCTTGTAGACGCGCTCCCCGTCCCGCTCGATCCAGCCCTCCACGCTGTCGTGGCCCCAGACCTCGCCGCCTGGCAGGTCCAGTCGGCCCTTGTCCAGCTCGGCGTTGAAGGTGAAGGTGCCGGTGACCGCACCTCCCTCCCAGGGGGCCAACCAGGCTTGATCCCAGGTGTCGGTGAACTGGCCCCTCACGTCGCCGAGCGCGAGCCAGGCCTCCCGGCCTCCATAGGCGTCGATCATCTGGTCCACGGCCTGCTTGCCGGACTTGGCGAGGCTGGGGTCGTCGAAGGAGGGGGCCCGTGGCACGTGGGACGCACAGGCGAGCAGGAACGTCAGCATGCAGCATGGATATCGTCTGCAACGCGTGGGCGGCGTTAGGGCGATCGCGCGAGGAGGTGTCCATGTGGGACCAGTTCCGCCGGCTGCTGCTCGGCACCGTGATCGAGGTGCTCCTCGAGCACGACGTGGAGGTGGACTTCAAGTCCATCGAGATCGTGTTCGACCGGGAGTCGAAGTTCAACGTGCCACGGCTCAACAACTACATGCGCTTCAAAGGCAGCCTGCGTGCGCGAGCGGTGAGCGAGGTGCCGACCAGCACGCAGCGCGCCCTCACGTCGGCGATGCGGGCCACGTGGCCCCAGCTCCTGAAGGTGGTCGACATCCCCATCGGTGACCGCCTCACCCCGGAACGCACGGTCGTGCAGGTCGGCGTGACCGACGGCGTGCTGATCGTGGCCTTCGACCTCGAGGCCGACTGATGCGCGTGCTCATTGTCGGCGCCGGCGCGGTCGGCCAGGTCTACGGACGCCACCTCGAGAAGGCTGGCTGGGACGTGAACTACTTCGTGCGCGAGAAGTACGCCGCGGAGGCGCGCGAGGGCTACTGGGTCTACCCGCTCAACGAGACCAAGCAGGCGGTGCGCTTCGCTGGCTTCGGTGTCTTCACAGCGGTCGAGGAGGTTCTTGCCTCGAGCTTCGACCAGGTGTGGTTGTGCGTGCCCCAGAACGCGCTGATGGGCGAGTGGCTCGGTCCGTTCCTCGAGGCGTGCGGCGGCGCCAAGGTGGTGAACACGGTGCCGGGCCTCGAGACCACCTCCCGCTTGAAGGGCCTGGTGGGCGACGGTCGGGTGCTCTCGGCCATGATCGGCTTCATCGCCTGGCAGGCGCCACTTCCTGGCGAGCAGATCGAACCCCCTGGCATCATGTACTGGTTCCCGCCCGGGGCGCCGTCCCCCTTCTCGGGCCCCGATGCGGGCCGCACCGTGGCTGCGCTCAAGGCCGGCGGCCTGCCCGCGAAGAAGGTGAGCTCGGTGGCCTCCCAGTCCGGCCGCGGGAGCGCGGTGTTGCTGAGCACTGTCGCTGCACTGGAGGCCTGCGGCTGGAGCTTCGAGGACTTTCGAGCGGGGGAGGGGAGCGACTGGGCCTCGGCGTGCAGCAAGCAAGCGGTCGCGGTCGCCGGCGCCTACATGGGGCAGAGGTCCGGACCGCTCGCGATCTTCGCCACACCCTGGCTGCTCAGGATGCTCACCACGGTCGGTCCGTGCGTCGTGCCCTTCGACCTCGAGACCTACATCGCGTACCACTTCGACAAGGTCGGCGCGCAGACCCGGCTGGCGCTGGAGAGCTGGATCCGCCTGGGCCACCAGCACGAGCTGCCAGTCGACGCGATCGAAGCGATGCTCGCCCGTCTGCGCGACGTGCCCGCCGCCGACGGGTAGGTCCCCGAGCGCCACCGGCGCAGGGCGGTGATTCACCTGCTAAAGAGGGAGGCATGCGCTCCACCATCGTCGTCGCCATCCTCGCCTTGTGCACCGCCTGCCAGCAGAAGGGGCCGAGCCGTCCGGACTTCGGCATGGACCTCGAGCACTACGACCAGGGCAAGCGGTTCATGTCGATCGAGGGCGAGGTCGTGATGGTCGACGAAGGCGCCTACCACGTGGACGTGGGCAGCCACATCCAGGACCGCTGGACCGAGCTGATGCACGCCCAGACGCGCGACATCCGGGTGCCCAAGCCCGAATACAAGATGCTGGCCAGCGTCACCGTGGACAACGGCGGCAACGTGCAGGATGTGCACATCACGGAGTCCAGCGGCTCCGACAAGCTCGACGATCTGTTGCTGCAGGCGATCCGCGAGTCCTCCCCGGTTCCGGCGCCTCCGCCCGAGCTGGTCGACGAGGGCGCGCAGTTCACCTTCGATCTCCGCTGGGAGATCGTGAACAAGAACCCCGTTCAGTAGGAAGCCGCCATGCGCGCTCTCACCTTCCTCTCCCTGCTCTCCCTGGTCGCCTGCAAGGGCGGCGGCGACGACACCGGCCCGATCGACGACGGCGACGGCGATGGCTTCGGAGCCTCCGAGGACTGCGACGACGACAACGCCTCGGTGAACCCCGACGCCGAGGAGATCGCCTACGACGGCGTCGACAACGACTGCTCCGCGGACACCCCCGACAACGATCTCGACGGCGACGGCTACCTGGCGGTCGACGACTGCGACGACCAGGATGCGGCCGTGAACACCGGCGCGACGGAGGTCTGCGACGGGGTCGACAACGACTGCGATGGTGTCACGGACGGCGAGGGCGCCGAGGGCGCGACCACCTGGTACGCGGATCTCGACCAGGACGGCTTCGGAGAGGACGAGACGACCACCGAGGCGTGCGATGCCCCGTCGCTCTACGTGGCCGACAGCGGTGACTGCAACGACGGCGACGACACGATCCACCCCGACGGGGAAGAGACCTGCGACGACGAGGATCAGGACTGCGACGGGCAGGTGGACGAGGACGCGGCCGACGGGGAGGTCTACTACTACGACGCGGATCTCGACGGCTACGGGGACGACAAGGACACCGACAGCTTCTGCGAGAGCAACGCGAGCCCGGTGTGGAGCCTCGAGGGAGGAGACTGCGAGCCCGACGACGTCACGGTGAACCCCGGCGCGGTCGAGGTGTGCGACGGGCTCGACAACGACTGCAACGACGCCGTCGACGACGACGCCGCCGACGCGGTGATCTACTACGCCGACGCCGACGCCGACGGTTTCGGAGATGCTGCGGCCAAGGAGGGAACGGCCTCCTGCGAGGCGGTCTCCGGCACGGCCACGAACCAGCGCGACTGCGACGACGGCGACAAGAGCGTCAACCCCTTCGCGGAGGAGGTCTGTGGGGATGGAGTCGACCAGGACTGCGACGGTGCGGACTACGAGGGCGAGACCTGGTACGCCGACGCCGACGGCGACGGGTACGGCGACGAGGACGACGCCGTGGTCGCGTGTGACGAGCCCAGCGGGTACGGAAGTGCCTCGGGCGACTGCGACGACGAGCAGCCCCGCGTGAACCCGGGCGAGGCGGAGGTGTGCGGCAACGGCATCGACGACAACTGTGACGATGCGGCCACGGGCTGCACCCTCGAAGGAGACATCCCTGCCTCGGGCGCTCTGTCCATCTCCGCCACGGACACCTACTTCGGGTGGGACTTCGATCTCGCCGACTTCGACGACGACGGTCAGGAGGATCTCGCGATCGCCACGCCGTACGGACCTGCGAGCAACACGGGTTCCGTCTACCTCTACAACGGCCCGATCACCGCCGACCTCGGCGCGTCGGATGCGTGGGCACGGCTCGGCGGCGACGCCGACGAGCTGGCGGGCACCGGGGTCGTGAACATCGGCGACATCGACGGCGACGGCCTCGACGATCTCGCGGTCGGCGCCTACCTCTCGGCCAGCTCCTACGCTGATGGTGGCGCGGTGTACCTGGTGACCGGAGCGCTCACTGGGAGCGGTGCCTTGTCCGACCACTGGCTCGTCTCGCCGGGCGGTGAGGCGGACGTCGCGGGCACCGGCAGCTACCTCGGCTGGGCGATGGCCCCGGCCGGCGACGTCAACGAGGACCGCAGCGACGACTTCTGGGTCAGCGCCGCCTACGAGAACGCCGGCTACGCGCTGGGCGACGACTACGACAACGGCGCCGTGTACCTCTTCGCCGGGCCGGTCACGGGATCGGTCGGTGTGGACGATGCCGAGGCCACCATCCTCGGCGACGCCACGGGCGATGCGCTCGGCACCACGCTGAACACCGGAGACACCGACGGCGACGGGGTCGACGACGTGCTCATCGGAGCGGCGGGTGCGGCCACCGTGTACCTGCACGATGGGGCGGCCAGCGGTGAGCTCGCCAGCAGCGACCTCGACGTCGCCTTCACCGGCGACGGAGCCGGCACCTTCGGCTACGACGCGGACGTGGGGGGCGACCTCAACGACGACGGCTACGCCGACGTGGTGGTGGGCGACTACGACCTGGCGCTCAACCACAGCTCGGGTGGCGCTGTCTACGTCTTCCACGGTCCGTTCACGGGCGACCTGACCGACGCGGACGCCGATGGCGTCATCGGCAGCGTGGAAGACACCCAGTACGTCGGCGAGGTCGTGGCGCATGTCGGCGATCTCGATGGCGACGGCGTGGGCGACCTCGCACTCGGCAACTCGTACCAGGACAGCCTGGCCGAGGATGCCGGCAGCGCGTTCCTGTTCCAGGGCCCGGTCACCGGAACCCTCGACACGAGCGACGCCTGGGGCGCCGTGCAGGGCTCCACCACCTACGAGTACCTCGGCTGGCCGAAGACGGGCGCAGCCGACGACCTGACGGGGGACGGCTACCCGGACCTACTGGTCGGGTCGCCGTACACAGCGTCGACGGTGTACATCGTGCCGAGCGGCGGCAACGCCGGGCTCTGACCAGCCTCAGGCCACGCCGATGGCGGCCAGCCGCTCCATGAGGAACTCCCGGGTCGGGCGGGGCTCGGCGTAGCCCGCGACCAGGGGCTCGAGCACGTGGTCCGGGTGGGGGTGGAGGAAGAACGGCATCGAGAGCCGCCCGCCGTCGTGCCCTTCTGGGTTCACGACGCGGTGGATTGTCGCCTTGATGCGGCCGGCAGTGAGCAACTCCATCATGTCGCCCGTGTCGCAGATCATGACGTCGGGCGGCGTGTTGACGGGCATCCATCGGCCATCCCGGGTCTTGACCTCCAGCCCCGGTCGCGTGGACGCGGGCAACACGGTGAGGAGGTTGATGTCCTCGTGGGCCGCGGCGCGCACGGCACCCTGCAGCGACCCCTCGACCTGCGGGTAGTGGATGACGCGGAGCACGCTGTTGCCATCGCGCACCATGTCGGCGAAGTAGCCCGTGGGCTGCTCGAGGTACTCGGCGACCGCCTCGAGCAGCCGGTTCGCGAAGAGCTCGAGGTCCTGGAACAAGGCCTCGTAGACCAGCGCGAAGTCGGGGACCTCGTGCGGGAAGAGGTTGGCGGGGACGTCGCCGCTTCGGTGCAGCGGGTGCGTGGGTGCGAGGCTTCGGCCGACGTGCCAGAACTCCTTCAGGTCCGGGAGCTCGACGTCCTTGGCGTGCTCCACGCCGAAGCTGGTGTAGCCACGCTGGCGCCCGTCCTCCGGGGTCTCGTACCCGCGCTTCACGGCGTCGGGGAGGGCGAAGGCCTTGCTGGCCGTGTCGTAGGCGACGGCGAGCAGGTTGGGCGAGATGCCGTGGCCGCGCACGGCCACGAAGCCGAACGCCTCGAGCCCCTGGCCGAGGGCGCGCACGAACGCCCGCCGCCTTCCGGTGGACAGGTGGTCCCTGAGGTCGACCAGCGGTATGCCGTCGCGAGCCATCGCGCGTCTCCTGGGGTCATCCTTGACACGCACCACGCTGGCTCGCCACCCACGGAGCTTGACGTGAGCCTGAACCACGCCGCCCTCGGACGCACCTGGACCTCGGAGCCGCTGACCCTGTCGGCGGACCTCGCGCTCGCCTACGCCCGAGCCACCGACGATCCGAACGCGGAGGTCGCTGAGGGGTTGGTGTGTCCGCCGCTCTTGTGCGTGCGGCCCTTTCATGGCGTGGCGATGCAGCTCATCCTGGACCCTGGGGTGGGCTGCGACTTCACGCGGCTCGTGCACGGCGAGCAGGACATCGTCTTCCACCGCGCCTTGCATCCGGGCGAGGCCGTGGTGGCCACCGCAGAGGTAGCAGCCATCGAGAGCAAGTCCTCGGGAGAGCTGCTGGTGAACCGCCAGGTGCTCCGGGTGGGGGACGACACGGTGGTGGAGGCCACCAGCGGGTACTTCATCCGCGCTCCTAGAGCCGATGCGCCCAAGGGGAAGAGAGGGCCGAGGAAGCCCATCGGGCTGCCGGAGGGCGAGCCCTCGGTGGTGCTTCACCGGACGATCTCCAGGGACCTCCCAGCTCGCTACGCGGCGGCGAGCGCCGACGACAACCCCATCCACCTCGACTCGTCCTTCGCGAAGAAGGTGGGGCTGCCTGGGGTGATCCTGCACGGCCTGTGTTCCATGGCGGTCCTGGGTCAGGCCGTGGTCCAGCAGGCGTGCGGCGGGCAGGTGGAGCGGCTTGCTCGGCTGAAGGTGCGCTTCGCGGGCATGGTGGTGCCGGGGGACACGCTGACGGTGCGCGGCTGGCCGGGCGAGGGTCGCGTGGACCTGATCGTGCAGAACCAGGCGGGACGTCCCGTCATCACCCATGCCCTGGCCGAGCTTCGGTAGTCCGGCGCAGGCGGTTACCCACGCCGCATGATTCTCTGCCGCGAAGCCATCCTCCAGGCCTTGGAGCTCGGGCGGATCGTCATCGATCCCTTCGACGAAGCCCTGGTGAACCCCAACTCGGTGGACGTGCGGCTCGGCCCGGAGCTGTACCGGATGCACGGCAACTACGGCCTTCGCGACCTGTACCGCCCCGACGACAGCCTCTGGGAGCGTGTGCCTCCGGTGTTCGCGCGCGATGTGCGCACGCAGAGCTGGGAGGGCATTCCGCCCGCGCCTGGCTGGGCCCTCGACGTGGTCCCCGACGAGGCCCCGGTGTTCCTCCTGGAGCCGGGGCACTTCTACCTGGCGACGACCCTGGAACGCATCGGGTCCCGTGCAGGCCCGGCGTCCGAGACCTCCATCATCCCGGAGATGAAGGCCAAGTCGACCTTCGGTCGGCAGGGCCTGACCGTGGCTCTGTGCGCAGGCCTGGGCGATGTGGGGTACCACAGCCGGTGGGCGCTGGAGGTGCGCATCGCCGGTCGGTCGGTGGTGCCGCTGGCCGTCGGCACCCCCATCGGACAGGTCGTCTTCCACAAGGGAACCCCCACCACCACCGTGTACGGTGGCGCCGGCCACTACCAGGACGAGGGTCGCGTGAGGTTCCTGCCCAAGCCGCTCCGCTGGCGGCGCTCCTGACATGGCGGAGCCGAGCCGTCGCTGCCTGGCGCTGCACGCGGCCGCCTGCGCTCGAGGCGACGCGGGCTACGTCGATCCGGACAACGGCCTCTTCGTGATGACCAGCGTCGGCCTGGCCGCCCGTGGCTCGTGCTGCGGCAACGGTTGCCGCCATTGCCCCTACGATCCGGCCGAGCGCCTGCGCGCGGGCCGTCCCGACCTCCCTGCCTGGCCACATCCGGCCTGAGGAGCCCCCATGATCTTCGCACTCATCGCCTGCTCGCCGCCCCCGCCGGCACCCGAAGGCCTCGACGCTGCGTCGAGCTATCTCGTGCGCGAGTTCTACAGCGACGACGCGACCTTCCAGGCCGGCGTGCAGGGCTTCATGCAGTGGTTCGACGACGAGGGCCACGAGCTGGTCGGCGAATCGGCCACCACCGACAACACCGAAGCCTTCACGGTCGGCGACCTGAGCAACGACGACGTGGCGGCGCTGCCACTCGACGACGAGCTCCTGGTCGATCCCGACAGCGACACCTGGGAGGCCCGGGACGTCGGAGCCGCCGCCGGTGTCGTCAGCCTGGCCGAGATGAACTGCAGCTGGACGGAGTCCGAGGAGTGGCTCATGCGGGCTGACCAGGACACCATCTTCACCGACGACTGGGAAGGCTACGAGCGGACCTATGTGACGAGCCGCGAGGCCTACGAGGGCGCGTCGTCGTCGGGTGAGTACGACGCGATCGAGGAAGCGCTCCTGCCCTTCGAGGACGGCTTCGACGCGGCTCCCTACGAGCGCACGCTGCTCCTCACCGAGAACCTGGTCGACCCCTCGCCGGTGCTGTTCGCGGATCTGCCGGCCTACCAGATGAACCTCGACTTCCGGCATGGCGCGTACGAGATCGGCGACGAGGTGTTCAGCGCCTTCGCCATCCTCACGTGGCACGCCGCCGCCGTCTGGGGGGACGCCGGAGACAACGGCTTGCTGCAGACCTACAGCGTGGAGATCAACGTCGAACGGAGCGGTGGAAAGACGCTGCGCATGTTGGCGGTGTGGGCACAGCCCGTGGGTGCCGGGCTCGAGCCGGACGACGCGTTCGTGCTGAACTACGCGGTGAACAAGTCCCTCTCGTCGAGTGAGCGCATGAGCGAGGTGTGCGAGAACGGGATCTGATGAGGTTGCGGCGCGGGCGCCGCGACCTCATCTCCCCTTCGCTTGCCCTGATGAGGTTGCGGCGCGGGCGCCGCGACCTCATCTCCCCTTCGCTTGCCCTTCGGGCACTCAGGGGACCGAGTCGGTTTCCTGAAGGGGGGCCCTCGATGGCCCCCCTACGCGCGCCCTTGGCGCGCTGACCCCCCCGAAAGGTTGGGCTTGTGGCGCGGGCGCCGCGACCTCATCTCCCCTTCGCTTGCCCTTCGGGCACTCAGGGGACCGAGTCGGTTTCCTGAAGGGGGGCCCTCGATGGCCCCCCTACGCGCGCCCTTGGCGCGCTGACCCCCCCCGGATGGTTGGGAGCGCCGCGACCTCATCTCCGCTTCGCTGGCGCTGATGAGGTTGCGGCGCGGGCGCCGCGACCTCATCTCCCCTTCGCTTGCCCTTCGGGCACTCAGGGGACCGAGTCGGTTTCCTGAAGGGGGGCCCTCGATGGCCCCCCTAC
>Ga0209992_10001767_pt1 | contig 21582 bp, 13 predicted proteins | sample 2SBtaG_2_FD_182564 | JGI IMG/M metagenome (GOLD analysis project Ga0209992, IMG submission 182564) | Deep subsurface microbial communities from Kolumbo volcano to uncover new lineages of life (NeLLi) - 2SBTROV12_ACTIVE470 metaG (SPAdes)... | ecosystem: Environmental > Aquatic > Marine >... | reverse complement strand
TCTCACGATTTCAGCCACTTACTGCCCTCGGTCACGGGCTAACGCCCGCTCGGTCGGTCCGTAAGCGCCTGAAATCGCGATATGGCGTCGCCTGCTCGGTCCGAAACGACGAAACCCGAGACCGGCCCACCCGGACCAGATTGGGTCGAATGTCCACTTCCGCGGATCAGGTGGGGTTCAATGTCCGCGGACGGCTCGCTTCGGGGCCCTGGGCGGGTCCAGGCGGCTCCGTGGGGCTCTGCGGGGGCCGGATTCGCCCAATTGCGGACACCGAACCCCATCTGGTCTGGAGAATCGGACATTCGACCCCGACTGGTGCCTCCGGGCCTCACTCCCACCCGGCCATCGCCGTGCGCAAGGTCCCGCGCCACTGGATCAGGCGGTCCCGGTGCAGAGTGCCGGCCACCATCGCGCCCAGAATGACGAGACCCAACGCCGTGAGGTAGAGCGCCCAGAAGTCGCTGTGGGCCAGTCCGAAGCGCAGCGCATCCGCCACCAGCGTGGCGACCGCGACCCCGGCCCCCAGGTGCAGGTAGGCCCGCACCCGCAGCCCGGCGCCGGCGGCGATGCCCACCAGGCCCAGCACGAGCATGATCAGGCTGCCCCCCGGGGTTCCGATCAGATCGCCGAAGGCGGCCAGGTACAGGGCGCCCGCTGCGACGTAGCGCAGGCCCGCCACCACCTGGGTGCCCAGGGCGTCGCGCAGCAGTCGTGCGACCAACAACAGCGAGATGCTCAGCGGTGCGACCCAGACGACCGGGTCCTGCACGCCGGCCTCGGCCAGGGTCCACAGGGCGGCGGCGTCGATCAGCACCACGCCGAGCAAGAGGTCCGAGGTGCGCGGTCTGAAGACGAAGCGCAGCAGGCTCAGGCTCCCGACCAGGGCAAGGCCCCACTGGGTCAGGCCGCCCAGAGGCAGGCAGATGCCCAGCATCACGAGAGGCAGGGCCCGGGCGCACACCTGGAGCGGTCGCACGAAGCGCGCGCCCTTCAGCGGCTCCACGCCGGCATACAGCCCCTCGAGCACGACGGCCAGGCCCACCGCCACCGGCAGGAGCCACGTCTCGGGCAGACCCTGCAGGGGGCCCGCGACCCGCGCCAGCACCAGGCCCCAGCCGGTCCAGGCCAGGGCGGTCCACCAGCGCCAGCCCTGGTCCTGGACCCAGCCCCGCCGGAGCTCCCACGCGGCTGCGCCCAGCGGCGCCAGGAGCACGAGAGTGGAGAGCTCGCGGTCGTTCATCACCACGTCGCCAGAGGCGGCCAGGAACAAGCAGAGCACCGTGGTCCAGGGGAGCTTGGGCCGCAAGGCCAGGCCCAGCACAGCCCATGTGGCGGGGAGCCAGACGCTCAGATCCAGGCCCATGCCGTCGAGCAACATCGCCGCCACCAGGGGCACCCACCAGGTCAGCAGACCCTTGCGACCCAGCCAGGCGGCCGCCACGGCCACGCCGACCAGCAGGCCAGGCAGCTGGGGCCCGGCGTCGAGCACGGGTAGGATCGCGACCGCAGCCGCCCAGAGTGGCAGCCCCACCCACCACGCCCCCTGGGGCACGGTCTGGAACCCGCGCAGCCGGGCCAGCCCAAGGCCCACGCCGTGCAGTGCGAGCAGCGCCACGAGCGCGGGGTCCCCGGCCCCGGCCCGCTCCATCATCAACCAGCCCAGGGCGGCGATCAAGGTCAGCCTCAGGAGGGTGTCCGCGCGGCCACTTCGCGCCAGGACCGCCAGCATCACGCCGCCCGCGAGCCCCGTAGAGAGGGGGCCGAAGAACGCCGGTGCCGGGTAGGGCGTCGTCAGGCCCAGACCGGCCAGAGCCCCCACCCAGGCCAGCACCGGACGTTGCGTGAGCCACGCACCCAGCCATCCGAGGCCCAGCGCCAGCAGCGGCAGCGACACGTCGAAGGCCGGAATGTGTTGCAGCGCCGACACCGCCGTCGCACCCACCGCCACGACCCAGACCAGGCCCGCCCAGCGCCGCTCCCCGGCCACCCCCAGCAGGACAGTCGCTGTGCCACCCAGGATCCAGCCCTGGGCCTCGGCAGAGACGTTCAGCCACTGGAGCAGGCCCACCGCAGTCCAGGTTGCCAGCACCCGCGAGAGCGTGCCCAGCTCGGTCCACCGGAGCCGATGGGCGGCCAAGGCGACCGCGCAGGTGATGCCCCCACAGGCCGCCACGTGCCACGCGGTCACGAAGCCGTGCAGCGTGATGAGGCCCAAGGCCGCGGCCGCCGCCGCCCCGCCGACCCACGCAGCGGGCCAGGCCAGCGCCCGGTCCAGCCAGGGCCGTGCGCCCCACCCGGCCAGCCGGCCCGCCACGGGCAGCCAGGCGGCCCCCGCCGCCGCGGCCGCCAGGAGGCCGGGATCGTCCAAGCCGAGCCGCATGCCGTGGCGCACGGTGAGCTCTGCCAACCCGGCGCTGATCAGCGCCCCATAGACCGGGTGTCGGTGCCGCTGGAGCCAGACCACCAGGGCGACCGCCACCGGGGCCTTGGCCAGGGTCCGTGCCAGGGGCTCCAGCTCGGCGGCCATGATCACGGCCACCACCGCCAGCAAGTGCGCCGCCACCTCCAGGGCGCGACGGGGACCCACCCGATCCGGCAGGCGCCGCTCGCCCAGCGCCACCCCGGCGACCCCCACCAGCGCCAGCAGCCCAGCGCCCGCCGCCCACTCGGCCGACGACGCGCCCACCTGCACGGCCAACCCGCCCAGCCCCAGGATCAGGCCCGCCAGCCCGGCCACCGCCAGACCACCCTCGGCCCGCGCCGCGCCGGGCAGCCAGCTGCGAGCCGACCACGCCACAGCGGTCACAAGCGCACCGGCCGAGAACATCAGGCCGTCGCCAGAGACGCCCAGCCAGGCCAGGCCGTCCAGGACCCAGACCCCGCCGACCAGGACGACGAGGACCGCCCACGAACTGTGGCGGATCCCCCGCCCCCAAGCCCACAGCGCCCCATGCAGAGGCAGGGCCAGGAGCGCGGGCCGCAGGTCGTCGGGGTGAGAGTGGGCGGCAAACATCAGCGCCACCGACAGGCCGGCGCCCCAGCCCAAGGCGTGGCGGGCCAGGGAGGCTCCCTGCCGCCAACCCGAGCGACCCAGTGCACCCTCCAGCCACCGGATCCCCGCTAGGTAGGGCAGCAGCGTCAGGCTGTACCAGGCCAGCGGCAGGGGCTCGTCGGTGTAGCCCAGGGCCTGGCCGGCCTGGGCAGCCATCCACTGCACCGCCAGGGCGAATTGGGCCGGCAGCGCCAGCATGACCAGCAGTCCGGCGAACAGGGCGCCGTGGCTCACCACCGGGCGTCGCCACGACGCACTCGCGGCCGCGAAGTACCCCACCAACAGGAGCGCAGCGCCCAGGCTCGCGGTGGTGGTCGGCAAGGGCGCGAGGGTCGTGCTCAACACGACCAGCGCACCGGCCGCCAGGCCCAGGGACAGCACGCCCAGCAGACCGCTCGCCCGGGACCGATTCAAGCCCCGCCAGCGGGCCCGCGCCGCATCCAGGTACAGGCAGCCGACAGCGGCCAGGACCAGCACCGGCCCATAGGCACCGGGCTCGCCGCCCGGCGTGAACAAGGCATGGAAGATCAGCGGCTCGGCGACCAGCACAGCCGTGATCCAACCGACCCGAGGCGCCCGCGTCACCGCGATCCACAGGGTGGCCAGGGCCCCAAGCGCCGGCACCACCAGCCAGCCCGGACCGGCCACGAGCGGCAGGACGCCCACCGACAGCGCCAGGGCCAGCCAGGCGTTGCGGAAGGCCCCGGGCAGCTCTGGCACGACCTGGGGCAGAGCCCTGGCCAGCAGCCTGTGGTGCAGCCACCCCGTGGCCACCAGGCCCACCACCGCCGCGACGGACGACACGGGGTCGGCCAGCTTCCAGATGCCCCCGACCGCCAGCGCGTGCACAGGCACCAGTGCCACCGCCACGCCGGAGAGCCACCGGGCGGCCGCCTGGCCACCCAGGTGGTCCTGCAGGCGGCGCCCGACGCGCGTGAAGCCGATCGCGCAGCAGGCCAGGTACAGCCAGACCAGCACCTGGCGCCACAGCGGTGGCAGATCGGACCAGATGGAACCCGCCAGGTAGATCGAGCCCACCACCGTCAACAGCACGCCCGTGACCCAGCCGATGCGGCCGCGCAGCCAGGCGCCGACGCCGTCCGCTGGCTCGTCCGCCTGGGCATCCAGTGAAGCGGGGAGGGGGAGCGCGTGGCCCGCGGGCGTCTGGGGCGCTTCGGGCGTCCGGGCCGGCGGCTCCGGGGGCGCCTCCACGGGTGGGGGCTCGGGGGCGACTCGCGTCGGCGCGGGCACCGCCTCGGGCTTGGCGCCGAGCCTCCCCAGCCGACGAAGGGCCCGGGTCTCTGCCCGCAGCCGGACCTCGAGCGTGCGCTGGGCTGCGGCCGTGACCAGCCCCGCTTCCTGCCAGCCCATCAGGGTGAGCAGCAGCTGGCTTCGATAGGCCAGCCGGGCGTCCAAGCCCTCGGCCCCACAAGCCCGGCAGATCAGCCGGGCGCCCAGGCTCTGGGCGCAGGCCTCACAGCGCATGGGTCACCTCGCGCAGGGTGTTGGGGTGGAAGACCCCTTCTTGGAGGCGTCCCGGGACCCCTCGCACATCCAAGGCGGGCCAGGAGCGGGCGCTGTGGGCGAGCCGGGCCTCGATCGCGGCGGCCAGGTGCGCGGCGTCGGGCCCCAGGCCCGCCAGCAGGTCCGAGAAAGCGTTGGCGTCTCCACCCAGGCCGTGGAGGGTGCGCACCTGGCCGTCGCCGGACCAGCTCGCAGCCCCGAACCGGGCGGACAGGCCCTGGCCCAGCGCAGCCAGGCGGCCCTCCCCCCGGGCGCCCAGGGCGCCCGCGAGCGCGAGCAGCGCCCCATCGTTGCCCAAGGTCACCAGCAGATCCCGGGTGGCCTGGGTCGGGTCCGGGTCCTGCGGCGGGGACCAGGCCAGTCGCACGGCGGCGACCAGAGCCCCGTGCTCGACGTCGTGGCGGGGCTGGAAGCGCACCGAGATCGCCTCGGCCGCGTGGCCTTCGACGCGGTGGGCCAGAAGCTGGAAGTCGCAGGGCTGGTCGGTCCATCGGGGTGGCAGCCGCTCGGGCCAGGAGGCCGGGTCCTGACCCCACTTGGGCGACGCCAGGGGAAGGTCCAGGAGCACCCCGGCGTCGTCCTGGAGTCGAAAGTGCCACGTGCCCTGCGCTCGCAGGGTGGTCAGGACCCGCGCCAGCACGGCCCCCGACGACACGGCACAGGTCGACGCTCGGCGGTGCCAGCGGCCCGTGAAGAGCCACCGCTCCAGCCCCTCCAGCGTGGGGGTCTCCAGGGGAGGGCCGGGGGTGGCTGGGAGGTCCAGAGCCAACAGTCCATCGAAGATCACGCACACCTCGCACTCCAGGTGTACGGCCAGTCGACCCCGGTGGCGATGGCACTCTGTGCGCTGACAGTTCGTTTCAGTGCAATCTAGTGCAAAGCTAGTGCATCATGGCGGGCATGTCCCAGACCTTTGAGCCCCTCCACGACCCCGGCACCGGTGGCGACTGGCTGTCCGACTGGATGACCGCAAGCCACCTCGAAGGACGGCGGCGCCACCAGGCGCTCGCCGTGCTCCGCGCGGGCCTGGAGCCCCTCGGGGTGACCAGTGTGGCCCTGGTCGGGGGCCCGTGGCTGGAGCCCGCGGTCGAGGGAGACCCGGTCTGGCGCCTGCCCCCGTGGCCCCAGGACACGGCGGGCCAGGTCCAACGCGTGGCCGAAGGCGTCGGAGACCTGCCCGCCGAGCGTGTCCGCCAGGTCGTCGACAGCTTCCTGGCGTCGCCTGCCCACCACGTGCCCGGCGCCCGCCCCCAGATGTTCAGAGTCCCGGGGCAACCGCCTCTGCTCCTGGTGGACGCCGCGCTGGGCGGCCTGCGGCCCGGCCTCGTGCTGCTCGGGCTGGATCCGGACGCACCGCTGGCCGCCCACCCCCTGGCGGGGCTGGGGGTGTGGCCCATCGCCGGGCTCCTGCGGGCGGATCGCTTCCGGACGCACACCGAGAGGCTGGGGCGGGTGCTCAGCGCGTCGGCGGCGCCGGACTGGGCCGCCGGAGAGCACCCGGTCGACTCCCAGGAGGTCGGTCTGCGGGTGGCGGAGACCCTGAGCCACCTCGCGGCCAGGGCGGCCCAGGCCTTCGAAGTGGCCACGGTGGCCGTGTTCGCACCGGATCCCGACGACGAATACGCCTGGTGCCTGGGCGCTTCGGGCACCGCGCCTCACGCCTACGACGCCGGGTTGGTGCACGGGCGGCCCCCCGTGGCGGGAGTGGGCTACGGCCTGACCGCGTCCGTGGTGGGCTCGCCGGCCTGGGACCCGGCCGGGGGCCCGGTGCTGGTCCGCACCCTGTCCACCCGGGACGAGGTCCGCGCCCGCTATCGGGACCTGGGCTTCGACGAGGACACCCTGACCGGGCCCCCTGGGGCGGCCGCGCCCTTCTTGGCCGAGCGCTATCTGGACGCCGAGCTCGCCGAAGCAGCCCTGCGAGGCCCCTGGGTCTTCACCGCTCAGCGCCTGCCGCCCAGCCTGTCTCCCAGTGGCCGCAACCTGGTGGTGCGCCTGATGGGGCGCACCCTGGAGCGGGGCTGGCAGTCCGCGGCGGTCGCCAGCCGAACGTCTCGAGACCGCAAGGGGCGCCTGGCGAGTCTGGCTGTGCGCATCCACGGCGAGGCGTGTCGCGGCCTGGCCGAGGGCCTGGAGCTCTGGCGCGATGGCCTGCGGCGCGAGGTCCTGCGGGAGCTGGGCGGTGCCCGGCGCTGGCCGGTGTTGTGCGCTGCCCTGGCCACCCGGCTGTCCGCCAGGGCGGTCAGCCTGTGGCGGCGCCAGGGCGGGTCTCTGAGACTCGATTCCTGGTCGCGGCCGGATCCGGCACCCGAGCTGGTCTTCGATGTGGAGGAGGAGCTCCTGGCCCCACGGGAGCTGCACCTTCTCAGCCAACCGGTGTGCTTGCCACGAGACGCGCTCACCGACGAAGGCTTCGCCGCGTGGCCCCCCTTCGACGACGCCTGCGAGGGACCCCACGCCAACGTGGGCTGCTTTCCCATCCTCGCTGGGGGCCAGGCGGTCGGTCTGCTGCGGATCGACGGCGGCATGTCGCTGTACGGCGGTCTCGTCCGGCGAGGCTCCCGCCAGGGCGGCCTGCGCCACCACCGTCCGCGTGTCCTGCCCCACCACCTGCGCGAGCCCTGCGAGGAGGTCGCGGCTCTGATCGCCCTGGCACTCCCCGGGCGCCGCGGTGCCCGAGCGAGAGAGGACTGGTCCCGCTTCGTGCAGAGGGTGCGCCGTGGAGCGGTCACCCCCGAGTCCGCCACCGCCCGGCTCGCCGAGTTGTGGGGCCGCGCCCCGACCCGATCCGGCGCCGCAGCCCTGGTCGGGGTGCACCGGAACACCTTCCGACGCCACCTCGACGAGCTGCGGGACGCGCTGGGCGCCCAGGCCGTCCCCTGGGAGTGAAGCGGCACTGCGGTGAGCCCGGTTAGCCACCCGCCATGGAAGACGTCCAGCTCCAGCCCGAAGCCCTCCAGAAAGCTCTCGACGCCGACGCCGCGATCGTGCTCTTGGACGTGCGCGAACCTCACGAGGTCGCGTTCGTCGCCCTCCCCGGCATCGTGCACATCCCCCTGGGCCAGCTGATGGGGCGGGCCGAGCGCGAGCTCGATCCCGACGCGCACATCGTGTGCATCTGCCACCACGGCATCCGCTCCATGCAGGCCACGATGTTCCTTCGCAGCCGAGACTTCACCGCGGTCCAGAACCTGGTCGGCGGCATGGACCTGTGGAGCCAGCGCATCGACCCCGGGCTGCCCCGCTACTGATCAGCCCTGCGGCGCAGGCCCAGCACCAAGCCGAAGAGGATCGCCCAGGCCCCCTGGGCCGGAGTCGCCGTGGCGCAGCCGCAGCCGCCGGCGGTGTCCTCGCCTTCGCCCAGCGCGACCACGGTGACCTGCACCTCCACGCTGCCACTCAAGGGCGGGTCGCCGTCGTCGGTCAGCGTGACCTCGAAGGGATCGAGCCCCTCGTGGTCCTGGGGCGCGGTGTAGGTCACGGTGCCTTCCGCGCCCCCGACCGCGGTGCCAAAGGCCGGCGCGACCGAGATCGCCACCGTGTGGTTGTCCCCGTCGTCCGGGTCGTTGGCGGACAGGGGAATCACCACCGAGTTGCCCTGGAGCACGCTGATGCCGTCGGCGGTGGGCGCGGGGGCCGAGTTGTCCAGGCCAGAGGTCGGGTCCCCGGTGTCGGTGTCGGTGGTGGTGGAGCCGCCGTCGCAGTCGTAGCGCTCCAGCGTGCGTCCCGACACGTCCTCGATCCAGTCGATGATGGCGTCGGTGCGCACGTAGATCGTGCCTTCGCCGCAGTCCACGGTGGACTGGGTGTAGCCCCGGCTGGTCAGGCCCAGCAGGAAGTCGCCGTGCACCGTGTGCAGGTAGAGGGGCCCGCCGGAGTCGCCGAAGCACGCGTCGGCCCCGTTGCCGCCGGCCCGCACCTCGCCGTCCGGGCTGACCTGGCGGTTGCAGCCCATGTTGATGTCCGAGCAGTCGTGGTCCTCGACCTGGGTCAGCCCGGCCCGAAGGAGCGAGTCGTACTGCACGCCGTTTTCGTCCTTGGCGCCCCAGCCGGCCATCGTCACGTCGGAGCCGTCGCCGTAGTCGTCGAGCAGGCAGTCGGTGGCGATGATGCGCGGCTGGGTCTGGGCTTCTTTGGCCAGCATCATCACGGCCACGTCATAGGTGGACCACGAGTTCTCGTACTCGATCACGTCGATGACCTCGATCTCCTCGCCCTTGTCCCGGTAGTCGGCGGCGTCGAGCTTGATGCTCTGGATGCCGCCGATGCAGTGCCCGGCGGTCAGGGCCACGTCTGGGGCCACCAGCACGCCGGTGCAGCCGACCCCCGAGCGGTAGTAGACCGCCGCGGCATCGGGCCAGACGTCGTCGTCGACGACTTCGCCGCCCACGACGCTCTGGGCCAGGGAAGGGGAGGTGAGCGAGAGGAGCAGGGTCAACATGAGGGCCGTCTCGATCCGGGAGGCGGCCCACCATACCCGCGTCGGTGCGGTCAGCGCACCGGGTCAGGGCCCGACCCGACAGCCCTCCTGGTTCAGCTCCTGCAGGTAGCGCTCCAGGAAGGGGGCCAGCTGGTCGTAGTCCGCGCTGGTCTGGAAGCGCACGCCGAACTCGCGGTCCTTCAGGAACAGTCGACGCCCCGCTCGGGTCCGGTGCACGGTGACGCCAGGGACCAGGAGCTTGGTGCCGAAGATCTCCAGCTCGACGGTGACGGCCTCTTGCAGGACCGCCTGCCGGGCCTGCGCAGCGGTGAGGATGACCGAGACCCCGCCCATGGACACGTCCTGGACGTGCTTGGCGGTCGTGCGCCAGCCAGACGCCCCGATCAGGCTCACCAGGCAGGGGTTGCCATCGGATGGCTCGAACCGAGCGTCGTGACGAAAGCCCAGGCCGTCGGGCAGCGGAGCGGTGAAGGTCTCGAGTGCCGCGGACATGGACGCCTCCTGGTGCCGCTTGGATCGGCCCGGAGTCACCACCCATTGAGGGGTAGCATACAGAAGTGCTGTGGATTCTCCTGGGAGTGGGGTGCGGACCGGGCACGGCCACCCTGCCGACCGACTCGTCAGGCCCATCGGAGACGGGCGTGTCCACCCCGGACTCCGCCGATCCCACCGAGCAGGTCCCGGGCGTGGTAGGGCCCGATCGGGAGCCCGGCGTCTGCCAGGTCACCCTGAGCTGCCCCGGCGAGATCCCCGACGAGCCCAAGCTGAGCTGTGCGCTCCAGGTCGTCGCCGAGTCGGGCCGGGTCTACTACGACGGGCTGGCCGGGGTCGAGCGCCGGGGCCGGTCGTCCAACAGCGCCCCGAAGCCCCAGTACGGCGTGGAGCTCCGGGCCGAAGACGGCAGCGAGCGCAGCGAGGACCTGCTCGGCATGGGTGGCGACAGCGACTGGGTGCTGCACGGCAACTACTACGACCGGCTGCTCATGCGGAACAAGCTGGCCTACGACCTGTTCCGGAGCTTCGGCGACGACGCCCGCTACGCCGCGGAGTCCGCGTGGTGTGAGCTCACCCTGGACGGCACCTACCAGGGGGTCTACACCCTGGTCGAGCGCATCAAGCCCGACGACGACCGGCTCGTGCTCAGCGACATCGAAGACGGGAGCGCCTTCCTGGTCAAGCACCACGACAGCGACACCCTGTTCTCGCTGCGCATGACCAACGATGGCTTCAAGCTGGTCTGGCCCGATCCGGACCGTGCCGACGCCAGCGCGGTGACCGCCGTGACCGAGCGGCTGCAAGGCTGGGAGCAAGCTCTGTACGGCCCCGCACCATTTCATCCGGACACCGGGATCTTCACCTGGGTCGACCTGGACAGCGCCGTCGACATCGTGCTGCTCGAGGAGCTCTTCAAGAACAACGACGCCTACTACCTGAGCCTGCACCTGTGGCAGGACAGCGGGGGCCTGATCCACTTCCTGCCCTGGGACCTGGACCTGAGCCTGGGGCAGCCCAGCTACAACGACAACGAGAACCCGGAGTCCTGGGTCCTCTACCGGCCGGACATGGTCGGCATCATGGCCCAGGCCCCGGCCTTCCAGGACGCGCTGGTGGCGCGCTGGACAGAGCTCCGAGGTGGGCAGCTGACGACCGACGCCATCCTGGGCGCCATCGACGCCCACCAGGAGACCCTGGGCGACGCCATCGACCGGAACTTCGACGCCTGGCCCATCGAGACGATCAACTTCTACGGCTACAGCTACCCGGTCAGCTCCTACGGCGAGGAGGACGAGCGGGTGCGGGCGTGGCTCGAAGCCCGGCTGGCCTGGATGGACGAGACCATCAGCGCCTACTGACCCCGGGCTGAATACCCTGCGGCCCATGCACGCCCTCGGTCTCTGGATCGCCTCGAACCGCCTGATCGCCAGCGTGATCTGCGTGGTGGCGACGGCGGTGGCGGTGCTGGCGGGCTGGCCCCACCTGGACGACGGCGCCCTGCCGGTCGACTTCACCCCCCAGGCCCTGTTCAACCAGGACGCCGACAACGCCGCGGTGCTGGCCCGCACCACCGAGGCCTGGGGTCGCGACGACAACGACGCCTGGGTGCTGGTCGAAGGGGAGATCTTCACCGACGCCGGGCTCACCCTGCTGCATCGGCTCCACGAAGGGCTCTCAGCCCTGCCCCAGGTGGACCGGGTGGACAGCCTGGTCTCGATCCACGTCGCCAAGCGCCGGGCCGACGGCTCGGTCGGGGTCGTGCCCCTGACTCTGGCCGGAATGCCCGACGAGGTCCAGGCCTTGGCCCGGGCCGATCCTGCCGTGAACGGCCTGTTCGCGGCCCACGACGGCGGCCTGGCGGTGGTGCGGGCACACCTGGCGGACGAGCTGGCCACGGTCTCGGCGATCAAGCCGGGTGTCGATGCCCTGGCCGAAGCCGTCGCGTCCTGGCCGGTCCCCCCTGGCTACCAGCTCCACCTGACGGGCATCCCCACCGTCCGGGTGCAGCTCGTGGACCTGCTCAAGCGAGACCAGGCGTTCTTCTTCCCCCTGGACACGCTGATCTTCGCGCTGGTCCTGATCGCCATCTACCGCCGACCCCTGCCGGGCCTGTTGCCCCTCGCCGCGGTGGGTGTGGCGGTGCTCTGGTCCACCGGCCTGCTCCTGGCGGGCGGGGTCACCTTCAACATCCTCTCCGAGCTCGTGCCGACCCTGGTGCTGGTGATCGGCGTCAGCGACGGCATCCACCTGCTGACCCGCTACCGAGAGGAGCTCCGGGTCGACCGGGACCGACGCGCCGCGATGTCTCGCGCGGTGGGCCAGCTCGGGGTGGCCTGTGCCCTCACGTCGCTGACCACCGCCATCGGCTTCGGCTCGCTCATGACGTCGTCGTCGATCGCCATCCGCGACTTCGGGCTTCAGGCCAGCCTGAGCGTCCTGGTGGCCTATGGCGCCGTGTTGTTCCTGCTGCCCACCACGCTGGCCTGGGTCCCGGTGGACCACGTGCTCGGCACGGGCCGGCGAGGGCCCCGCCGATCCCGGGTCGCCCGGGCGATGCTCTTCCTCGACGCGCTCGTGGCCCGCTGGCCCGGTCGGGTGCTGGCGGCCTGCGGCGTGGTCTGCGTGGCGGCCCTGGCGCTGGGCACCACCGTGCGCACGACCAGTCACATGATGGAAGTGTTCGACCACGAGCACCCGGCGGTCGCGACCTACGGCACGGTGGTCGAGCACCTGGGGGGCATCATCCCGGTGATGATCCACCTCGAGGCGTCGGAGCCAGACGCCTTCAAGGACCCCGAGGTCCTGGCCCGGCTCGACGACCTGACCCGCCAGGTCCGCGCCCACCCGGACTTGGGCTGGGCGCTGTCCGGGGCCGACCTGCTGGCGTCCCTGCACGGCGCCCTGTCCGGGACCCGCGAGGTGCCCGACGACCCGGACGTGTTGGCCCAGGAGCTGATGCTCGCCGAGTGGGGTGGCGACCAGCTCCAGCTGGGCACCGTGTTCGACGACGAGTTCCGGCAGGCTCGGGTCATGGGGCTGGCGCCGGACCTGGGGGGCCACGCCTTCGTGGCGCTGGGTCGTGACCTGGGAGAGCTGGGGGCCCAGGCCTTTGCCGGCACCGACATCGACGTGCTGGTGGCCGGCGACGGGATCGTGGCCAGCAGCGGCATCCACCGCCTGATCGACGACCTGTTGGTGTCCATCCTGTTGGCCTTTGTGGGCATCTGGATCACGCTGTGCGGGCTGTTCCGCAACGTGCGGCTGGCGTCGGTGGCCATGATCCCGAACGCCCTGCCCCTGATCTTCACCCTCGCCAGCCTGCGGCTCATGGGGGAGCACATCCAGACCGGCAACGTGATCTCCTTTGCCGTGGCGCTGGGCATCGCCGTCGACGACACCATCCACTTCCTGGCCCGACTCCAGGAAGAGCGCGCCCGCGGCCGCAGCCTGCGCTCCGCCGTACGACACACCTTTCGCGGCGCTGGCTCGGCGATGGTCTACACCAGCCTGCTGCTGGGCCTGGGCCTGGGGGTCATGGCCGGCTCGGACCTGGTGACGACCCGCCACTTCGCCGTCCTGGCCTGCGCGACCCTGGTGGCTGCCCTGTTCGCCGATCTGCTTGTCCTGCCCGCGCTGCTCTACCTGCTCGGGCCGCGAAGGCTGGGCCTGCGGGAGTCCCCAGGACCCGGTGGGGGTCTCCTGGGTCGGGAGTCGATTAGGACGACGTCATGCAAAGGATCCTCGCCCTGATGCTGATGGCCCTGGTCTGGGCCCCCCCGGTGCTGGCCCAGGACGCCAGAGCCCTCCTGACGCGCAGTGTCGCGGCCCAGCCCACCGGAAACTTCGTGCAGCAGGTCCGCCTGACGGCCACCAGCAAGAGCGGCAAGGAAAAGGTCCGCGAGCTGGTCATGAAGACCCGCAGCGCCGGGGACACGGTCCAGGTCCGCGGCGACGTGACGGCCCCCGAAGGCATGGCAGGCACCCGCTTCGCGCTCACGGCCGTCGAGGGCGAGACCCCCCAGATGATGGTCTTCCTGCCGGCGGTCGGCACCTTGATGCACATGTCCGGCGACAAGCGCAGGGGCTCCTTCCTGGGCACCGACTTCAGCTTCGAGGACCTGGAGCCCATGGACCTGGAGACCGCAGAGCACACGATGGTCGACGAGACCGCCGACGCCTGGGTCATCGACACCGTGGCCCAGGACAAGGACAGCGCCTACGGTCGGGTGCGCACCACCCTGGGCAAGGCCGACCTGCTGCCTCGGGCCGTGCAGTACTTCGACCACAAGGGCCGCCACGTCAAGGAGCTCAAGGTCCTCCAGGTCTCCGACCAGGGCGGCCGCCCCATGATCTCCCGAGTCGTCATGCGTGACCTGCTCAAGGGCAGCAAGACGCTGATGGAGGTCCTGGACATCCAGCTGGACCTTGCCGACGACGCGCTGCCCGCGGAGCTCTTCACCGGCGACGGTCTCCGGGCCGGCTGACCGCGGCGCTCAGGCCGCGCTGTCGCTGCGTGAGCCTTGCTCGATGACGGCCGGAAGCTCCACCGTAAAGGTCGTGCCCTGGCCTTGCTGGCTGGTCACGCGCACGTCGCCGCTCATCATCCTGGAGAAGCGCTGGACCAGGGCCAGGCCCAGGCCGGTGCCGCCGTAGTCCCTGCGGGTGTCGCTGGAGGCCTGCTCGAACTCCCCGAACACCCGGGACGCTTGCTCCGGCGACATACCGATGCCCGTGTCGATCACGTGGAACATCACGCGCGGGCCCAAGGGATCGTCGAGCACGTCCCGGTGCTCGATGCGCAGGGTGATGCGGCCGTCCTTGGTGAACTTGCAGGCGTTGGACAACAGGTTGGCCAGCACCTGGCGCAGGCGCATGGGGTCCGCGAACACACGCCCGAGCCCGGGTGCCAGGTCCAGGACCAGGGCGTTGCGCCGCTCGGCGGCGACGGGGCGGGTCTGCTGGATCAGCTCGTCGACCAGGGGCTCGATCTCCACCGGCTCCAGCAGCACCGACATGCGGCCGGCCTCGATCTTGGAGAGGTCCAGGGTGCGATCCACCAAGGCCCGCAGGCGCTCGGAGGCCGTGACCATGTCCCGCATGTCCTGGACCAGATCGCCGATGCCGCGTTGCTCGAGCTGCTCCAGCACGAACGCGCTCAGCGCGGTGATGACCGCCAGGGGGTTGCGCAGCTCATGGACCTGCTTGGCGAAGAACTCCAGGCCGCCGCTGCCCGCGCTGGCGTGGTGGCTCACGGCGACCTGTTGGCGCAGGTTGGCGTTCTCGGCCTTGGAGTTCGACAGCTCCTGGCTCTGGTGGGCCAGCGCGGACGCGTCGTGGATGGTCACGACCCGCAGGCCGCCGGGCGCCGCGCCGGGCAGGCTGCGCGCCGACACCGGGAACCGGGTGCCGTCTGGGCATTGGGCCTGGCCACACCACTCCAGGGCCAGGACCTCGTCACCGGGGGACGGCACGGGACGGGGGGCGACCCCGCCGTCGAAGAAGCCGCACAACAGGACGTCGGCACCTTGGCCGGTCAGGTTGCGGGCGTCCCAGCCCAGCAATCGCCCGACGGCCGGGGTTGCGGTCACGATGACCCCGTTGCGATCGAGCACCAGCATGGCCTCGGTGGAGTAGCTCAGCACGTGCGCAGCCAGATCGAACGCTGGGGCCGGCGGTTGCGCCGCGGGTGTGCGGTCCCGTTCCCTGCCCAGGACCCAGCCAAAGGTCGCCAGCCCCGGGGCCGCCAGCAACAGCAGCCAGTGCAGCGGGTTGGTGGCCAGCAGCGAGCCGAGGGCTTCTAGGCCAGGGGCCAGGCCTCGAACGGCCAGGTCCGCCGACCAGCCCGCCACCACGATGCCGCCGCCGCACAGCGCCCCAAGCAGGGCATAGGTGTGCGACTCGGAGAGTGCAGAGTCGACGTCGGGGAACACGGGATGTCGCATGGGTGCCTGGTCGTCTACTGGATCGAACCAAAGGCCCTGGATCTTGACCGTGCCGGCCAGGAAACTGCGGCGTTGGTACGCTTGGCCCGCCGATGGGCAATCCCTTTCCCGGCCCCCAGCCCTATCGGAGCGAAGACAGCCCGCTGTTCTTCGGACGCGAGCGGCTGGTGGACGACCTTGGAGACGCGGTGCTGTCGCGCCGGGTGCTCACGGTCTATGGCCCTTCGGGCGCGGGCAAGTCGTCGCTGCTCCAGGCCGGGGTCGTGCCCTTCCTGGATCGGGAGTGGGACCTGCGCTGCGTCGTGGTCGACAGCTGGCCGGCGGACCAGGTGCGAGCGTCGGGTCCGGCGGACCGAGTCCGCGAGGTGCTGTGTGTGGCGCTGGAGCTGGGCGCCATCGACAGCTTGGACGAAGCGCTGGACCGGGCCTTCCGCCGCTCGGACCGCCCCGTGCTGGTGGTGCTGGACCAGCTGGAGCAGCTCCTGGTGCACCACGAGCGCGAAGTGCTCCAGGCCTTTGTCGACGTGCTGGACGACCTGGAGCGCCGGCGGGGGCTGTCCCTGCACGTGGTCCTGTCCCTGCGCGAGGACTACCTGGGCCGGTGGAATGGCCTTCTGGAGGACCACCCGCGGCTGACCCGGCACGGCTACCGGGTGCCGCGACTCACCGTCGGCGAGATCACCCGCGCTGCGGTCAAGACCGCGGCCAAGGCCAAGGTGGCCCAGCTCTGGGACGGCGCGGTGCTCCAGGAGCTCGTCGAGGGCATGGCCATTCCTGGCCAGTGGAAGTCCGACGCAGCCGAGGTCGAGAGCGCCTTCGTGCAGATCGTCTGCCGGGTCCTGTTCGATCGCAAGGACAGCCTGGCGAGCCTGACCGAGGAGCGGGAGCGCGAGAACGTGCTGCGGCGCATGCGACGCCGGCTGGACGAGGAGGAGACCGAAGAACAGGACGCCAACCGCCGCTTGGCCACCGGCATCCTCGAGGGCTACCTCAACAGGATCTTGGGGGGCCTGGGCCAGGACGAGAAGCCGACGCGCGAGCTCCTCGAGGACCACCTGATCACGCTGTCCGGCGCCCGGAAGGTGGTCATCCTGGCTGCCCTGGAGGAGGTCTGGTCCTCTTCCCGGGCCCTCCAGCCCATCCTGGACTTGCTCGAGGAAGCACGCATCCTGCGGGCCCAGGTCCACCGGAACCAGACCTTCTACGAGCTGGGCCACGACTGGCTCGCGGTGCCGATCCGGGACAGCGCCGAGTCCAAGCGCATGGCCCTGGCGGCGCGGCGGGGCCGGGCGCGACGGCTCTTAGTGCTCCTGATCCTGGCGCTCGCGGTCCTGATCGCGGCGCGGGCGGACAGGGCGGCAGACACGGCGCTGGCTGGGCAGAAGAGAGCGGTGAAGCTTCAGCAGGCGGCGGACATGCAGAAGCACAGGGCCGAATTCGCCGTCGTGGGGGCCCGGGTCTCCCAGCGGAACTCCGAGCGCGCCGAAGAGACGGCCCTGGTCGCCGAGGAGCTCGCCGAGGCGGCGGCTGAGCAGATGGAGAGCGAGCGTGATGTGGCGAATGTGCTCCGGGTCCGGGCCGCCGACGCGGCCAACGAAGCCGCCGGTCATGCTCAGACGGCCCGCCTGGCCGAGGCGGCGGCAGCCCGGGAGGCCCTGCGCGCCCGCGACATCCTCAAGATGTTGGCGGTCCGGGAGCTCCAGGACGATCCGACCCGTGCCCTCCAGTTCCTACGGGCCCTGGAGAGAGGGGCCGTTCTGCCCCAGTGGCCGGACCAGGTCCACAGTCTGCTCCAGTCTGCGCGGACTGCGGACCGCGGCTTCGGTCCGGTCCTGGATCTGGAGTTCGCTGCCCTCACAGCGGTCGGGACCCTGGCGGATGGCGGCCTGGTGGCTCTGGACGGCACCGGTGCGCTGCTCCGCTGGACCTCCGAGAGCCGGATCGGTGAACCCTGGTTCGCGGGTCCGTCGCACGCGCTGGCGGTCTCGCCGGACGGGATCAACGTGGCGGTCGGCGACACGCTGGGCAACGTCACGGTGTTCTCCACCGACGGCAGGATGGCCGAGACGAGACAAGCGTTCGACACCCGGGTCTCGGGGCTGGCGTGGGCCCCCGACAGCGAGAAGCTCGCGGCCTGCTCCGAGGGGGGGCAGACCGGGGTCCTGGAACCGTTGGGCTGGCGGCCGGGACCGAGCCACGAAGCAGCGGTGCTGGCGGTCTCCTGGGAGGCCGACGGCGCCCGGGTGGTCACCGGGTCCGCCGACGGCGTGGTGAAGCGGTGGACGCGCAGCACGGGCCAGGTCGTGCAGACAGTGCGTGCGCCCGGCGGGCTCTATGACCTGGCCCTGGGCAAGCACCAGCGCGTCATGGTGGCGGGCGCGGAGGGCGGCCTGGGCCATGCCGGCCCCGGCCAGGAGCGGCTGCAGCTGACCGCCCAGATCCCTTCGGCCTCGCGTCTGGTCGCGGTCGCCGCCCACGGCGACGTCACGGCGACCGCCACCGTCGACGGCTGGGTCCGCATCCAGACGGGACTCGGGGCCATGGCGGTGTTGCGTGGGCAGACCTTTGCCGGGAGCCGCGTCGACCAGCTGGTCTTCTCGGCCGATGGCCGGTGGCTGGCCGGGGCCACACGGCTCGGGGACCTGTTCCTGTGGCGACTCACCCGGGAGGGCCACCTGATCGAGGCCCAGGAGCTTCGGGGCCACGACGGCCAGGCCCAGGCCGTCGCCTTCACCCTGGACGGCCTGAGCCTGGTGACGACTGACAGTACTGGGGAGTGGCGGCGGTGGGCGCTGGAGCGCCGCAGTCTGGGCATGGTGCTCCGGGATGCGGGGGGCGCCCTGATTCCTGGAGAGCGCGTGCAGGCCCTGGCCTTCACGGGCGACGGCGCCGCGGTCCAGGTGGAGCTCGAGGACGGCGTGCAGGTGTCCCGACCCATCCCGGCACGGCGTGCCAAGCTTGAGCCCCGCGGCCACGGGGCCCGCGCCGAGTACCTGAAGCTCCAGGACCTGGCCGAAGCCGGCGACGAGCATCGGATCGTGATCGCCCGCTGGCCCACCTCGGAAGAGCCCGAAGTCCCGGTCACCCGGTCCTTTGCGCTCCAAGGCCACTGGGCCCGCGTACACATGGCTGTCATCTCGGACGATGGCCTGTGGTTGGTGTCCGCGAGCGACGATGGGACCACGCGGCTGTGGCCCCTCTACACGGACGATGAGCTCTCGAAGCTGGTGAGAGGCTCCACCCAGGGCTGCATCAGCGTCGAGGACCGAACCCTGTTCCTGCTCGAGAGCGAGGACCGGGCCGAAGAGCAGTACCTTGCCTGCTGCCAGGCGCCCGGTAGAGTGTGCCCATGACGCTCCTGCTCTGGCTGGGACTCAGCGTGGCCGCTGCGGGCGACGACGGGTGCCAGCTGGAGGAGTGGGTCTCACCGCAGCAGCTCCAGGACGAGGTGAAGCTGGCGTTGGTGTCTCTCGACGAGGGAGACCGCAAGGGATTCCTGGTGGGGTACGAGGCCGTCCAGCTCAAGCTGCCCTGCGTGAATGGCCGGCTGAACCAGGACCAGGTGGCCGAGATTCACCTGGTGCATGCTCTGGCGCTGCAACAGCTCGGCGACGGCACGGCGCAGGGCCACTTCTGGGGGGCGCTGCTGCTGGAGCCGGACCTCCAGGAGGCCTATGAGCAGCTGCACGGCCTGTGGCCCGACTTCGGTGAGCGCGGTGCGCGTCGGGCCCGAAATGACCCGGACCTCGAGGAGCTGCCGGTCAACGCCGGAGGCATCGTGTTCATCGACGGCCTTGCCGGGCACGAGTACCCGATCAACCGGCCGTGGGTCTACCAGTACCAGGATCCCAACGACCGCGTCGAAGGCGCGACGATGGTGTCCAACGGTGGGGACCTCCCGTCGGGCTATCCCCGGTTGCGCCCGCGCCTGGCGGCCATCGCCTTCGCCACCGGCGGCAGCGCGGTGATCATGTTCGGCGTGGGCCAGGGCCTGCGCCAGCTCATCCAGAGGGACTACCTGCTCACGATCGAGGACCCAGACCACGCGCCGTCGAACTCCCAGGCCATCTGGCGATCCCAACAGGCGTCGATGGCCGTGTCGGGCGTGCTGACGGTCGTGGCGGTCGGCACGCTGGTGCGGCTGGTGCGGGTGAGTCGCTAGTACCTCGTCAAGGGGGCTCTGACCGGTCCTCGCTTGCCCTCGAATCCCCTGGCGGCGGCGGCCTCCGCACCGCATTCGCGATGCCCGTTTGTCGGCCGCCACCACCAGGGGCTCCGATGGCGGCGCGATCAACCGGTCATTTCCCCCTTGACGAGGTACTAGATGACCTCGGCAGGGTCTGGCCGGTGTTCGGGCTGCAGACCAGGCAGGGCGTCCCCTGAGCGAGGTACTGGGCAGACCTCGTCGATTCTGGGGTCAGGCCGCGGACCTGGGCTGGCCTCGGTGTCTTGCTGGTTCGACCACGCCGCCCTGGTGGACAGCCATCAGCCGTCCCTGGTCCATGAACAGGCCCGCGTGGCCGTCGTGTGCGGCGGCGTGGTGGGCCGTGCAGACGGTGACCAGGTTGTGCTCGCTGTGGTCGCCGCCCTGGGCGAAGGGGCGGAGGTGGTGCAGATCCAGGAACAGGGTGCACGTGCAACCCGGGAAGACGCAGCGGTAGTCGTCTCGGGCCAGCACTGCGCGGCGGGTGCGTTCCGGGATGTGCCGGGTGAGCTTGCCGCGGTCTGGGCCGTGGTCAGGTCCAGGATCTCCGGGTCGTCCAGGGCCTGGGTCACCACGTGGTCCATGACCAGGAAGTCGGGGTGGGTTGCGGTGGCGCAGTCCGGGCACAGGGTGATGACGGTACGGTGCAGCTCTGACGGTGGTTGTTCGGCTTCGTCGGCCAGGGCCTTGGCTGCCCGGCGGATGACGAGTCCCAGGAGCCGGCCGTCGTCGATGTCCTGGTCTCTGAGGGAGGTCTGAGAACGAAGCAGCGCGAGTGTCTTGTCCAGCACCTCGGCATCGGTGGCCTCCATCAGGAAGCTCCTTCGGCGTCTGGGTGGCGCCAGGTCCACGGCATCGGGGCTCGGCGGCTTGTCCCCCTTGCAGACCGAGTCCACCTGGCGCTCGAGCTCTCGGGAGGAGATGTGGGTTGCCCGTGCAACCCAGTCGGCTGCGGTGTCTGGGTTGGCGACCTGGAGCAGCAGCCGGGCCTTGGTCCAGGGCAGCTCGCCGCTGGCGAAGGCCTGTTCCAGGGCGGGCAATGAAGGTGCTTCTCGGGCGAGCTTGAGCAGGGCCTTGAGCTTGAATGCGCCGAACTCCAGGCAGGTGCGCGCATAGGCGGACATCGAGGGGTGACCGAGCTGTCGGGGCCCTAAGGAGCGGTCACCACACACTGGTCGGTGGGATCGTTGCAAGCCAGCAGCCAGGCGTGGGGCAGCAGGTACATCGACCCGTCCGACGTGGCGTTGTTGGTCTCGGGCGCTGCACCCAGCAGTACCAGCGGGTCGTCGTTCCAGGGCAGCAGGCCGCCGACGGTCCAGCCCAGCTGTGACGTGTCTGCTGCCCCGTAGACCGTGGCGTTTGGCCGGACGACGGGCACCGTGTCCGGCTCGACCACCGACAGGTTCCCGATCTCCGGGTGGCCACGGATCAGGTGCACGACCCCGTTGTTGCCCTTGGGGGTGGTCAGGCCGTCATTGGCGTTGGCGGAGCCGATCAACAGGTCCGCATAGGTGTCGACGCCGTTGCCGATGCCCGCGATGGACCAGCCCAGCATCTCTTCGGGCACCACACCCTCGACCCTGGGAAAGAGCTCCAGGGACCAGCCGTCGGCGTCGGGCTGCTGAGTTGCCATCAGGTCCTGGAGCTGGTCCCCCATGACCAGGTAGACGACCCCGGCCTGGAAGGCGCCGAACTGGTTCGACGCGCTGGGCGCACCGACCGCGAAGTCCGCCGTGCCGTCGCCGTCCATGTCCCCGATCCCGGCCAGGACGGCCCCTGCGCCGGCCTTGAGGCCAGTGCCGTAGAGGGTGCGCTCCCGCTCGTCCAGCAGGGAGTCGGTGGGCTTGGTCACCTGGCCCAGGGTGTCTCCGGTGCTGTCCCAGCCGAACACCAGGTGCACGGCGCCGAACTGGTCGCCGCCGTA
>Ga0209992_10001764_pt1 | contig 21597 bp, 16 predicted proteins | sample 2SBtaG_2_FD_182564 | JGI IMG/M metagenome (GOLD analysis project Ga0209992, IMG submission 182564) | Deep subsurface microbial communities from Kolumbo volcano to uncover new lineages of life (NeLLi) - 2SBTROV12_ACTIVE470 metaG (SPAdes)... | ecosystem: Environmental > Aquatic > Marine >... | reverse complement strand
GATACTGGATTCGAACCAGTGACCTCTGCCGTGTGAAGGCAGCGCTCTAACCAACTGAGCCAATCGCCCGAGGTCGGCCACGATAGCGCGACCCCCACCGAGGTCCCACTCCCCTTCTGCCAGCTTCCAGTGACACTGCAGCCGCGCCACGAGCTCGCAGAACGGCTAGTAGGACTTGAGTTCGATCATGTTTCGGTCGGGGTCGTACACGGACACCGAGGGGCCGTGGCCTTGGGCGCCGAAGAGGCGCTTGGGCTCGCGGGCGATCTCGACGTCGTCGTGGGCGAGGATCTCCCCGACGTCGCCTTCCACCCACAGCGCGACGTGGTTGACGTTCTCACCGGTGCGCTCGATCTCGAACAGGTCGATGATGCAGGTGTCGCTGACCCGGAGCGACACGAACGGCACCTTGCCTTCGCGCCAGGCGTCAGCACGCAGCACTTCGAGCCCCAGCCGGTCGCGGTACCAGGTAAGCGATCGCTCGCCATCCGAGACGTTCAGGACGATGTGGTCCATCCCGCGGACTCGAAACGACACGTGGCCCCAACCCGGCCGGGACACCCGACCCTGAAAACGAAAGAACGCCGCCCGAGGCGACGTGGAACAGAACAGTAGCACAGCTGAGATTTCGTTTCCACGCGAAACGGCATGAATGTTCAGGTTTGTCGCTGATTTCAGCGATTTTCATGCTCCCACCGCCAAAGATGCGAGCCTGAAGCGTGATTCGCCCCTCGGCTAACTTTCTCAGCCATGAGCACCCCTTCTTTCGACTGGATCGCGCATCACGCCGAGATCCGCGGCGACAAGCTGGCCATGCACGACCTCGCGAGCGATCGCCGATTCACCTACGGCGAGATGAACGACCGAACCAGCCGCCTCGCGACCGCGCTGCGTGACGAATTCGGGATCGGAACAGGCGACCGGGTGGCGGTGCTGGCCGAGAACGACACCAACTTCTTCGAGGTCGAGTTCGCCTGCTGGAAGCTCGGGGCGGTGTTCGTCCCGCTCAACTGGCGGCTCACGATCCCCGAGCTCGAGTACATCGTGGGCGACGCGGGCCCCGAGGTGATGATCCACGATGATCCCTTCGCCGACAACGCGACGAAGCTGGCCGAGATCTGCTCGATCCGTCACCGGATCACCTGGAGCCCCAGCGGTTCGGCGGAGGCCGCGGCCTATGAAGAGATTCTCGCCAGCCACGAACCACTGGCAGCAGCGGTCGACTGCACGCACGACGACACCCTCACGATCATGTACACGTCGGGCACGACCGGCCATCCCAAGGGAGCGGTGATCACCCAGGGCATGACGCTGTGGAACGCCGTCAACTGCGTCGAGTTCTACGCGATCTCCGAGGACATGGTGAACCTCGCGTTCCTCCCGCTCTTCCACACCGGCGGTCTCAACGTGTTCGCCAACCCGGCCTTCCACTTCGGGGGCACGAACTTGGTGATGAAGACGTTCGACCCGGCCGAAGCGCTGCGCCTGCTCACCGACCCCGAGATCGCGGTCAGCCACACCATCGGCGTCCCGGCGAACTGGCTGTTCATGAGCCAGGTGCCGGCGTTCGCCGATGCCGGCTTTCCAACCGTCGTCGCTCCTGCAGTCGGCGGCAGCCCGACGCCGGTGCCGCTCATCGAGGCGTACGCCGAGAAGGGCATGCCGCTCCAGCAGGCCTACGGCATGACCGAGACCAGCCCGCTGGTCCTCGCTCTCCCGAGGGAGGCGACCCGGGCCAAGATCGGCTCAGCGGGCCTGCCGGCCCTCCACACGCAGGTTCGGATCGTCACCGAGGACGGCCGCGAGGCGGACGTGGACGAGAACGGCGAGCTGTGGTGCAGGGGCCCCAACATCACGCCCGGCTACTGGAACCGACCAGATGCCAACGCCGACTCATTCGAGGACGGCTGGCTGAAGACCGGCGACGCGGCCCGCCGAGATGCCGACGGCTTCTACTACATCGTCGATCGCTGGAAAGACATGTACATCTCAGGCGGCGAGAACGTGTACCCCGCCGAGGTGGAGTCGGTGATCTACCAGCTCCCCCAGATCGGCGAGGTCTCCGTGATCGGCGTTCCCGACGAGAAGTGGGTCGAAGTCGGTCGCGCGATCGTCGTGCTGAAGGACGGCGAGTCCATCTCCGACACCGAGATCATCAACCACTGCCGCGAGAACCTGGCCAGGTACAAGGTGCCGCAATCGGTCGTATTCATCGACGAAATCCCCCACAACGCGACCGGCAAGGTGCTCAAGCGCGAACTCCGAGACCTGTACGGGCAGGCCTGACCACGTGGCAGTCGACCGCATCACCATGGACCACCTGGCGGTGGTTTCGCACTACGCCTGGGACAACCTGATCCGCTACGGCTACCACCTCGGCGGCAAGTGGCTCGGCGGGCCTGACAACGACGAATCGAGCGACGCCGGCGACGCCTTCTACTTCTGCCAAGTCGAGTTCGAAGCCGGCACCAAGGTCGAGATCCTCGAGGCGATCCCCGGGGAGGGAAGCGACTTCCTCCGACGCTTCCTCCACCGCAACGGCCCCGGACCGCACCACTACACGTTCAAGGTGCCCGACTTCGCCGAGGCGCTCGACCGCGTGCGGTCTGCCGGGTACGACGTCGTGGGAGAGAACTCAGAGAACCCCGACTGGATGGAGGCGTTCCTGCATCCCAAGCAGAGCCACGGCATCGTGATCCAGCTCGCGCGCCCGGGGTCGGACGGCGACGGATGGATCGACGCCACTCCCCTGCCTCCATCAGGTCGCGCGGAGCTTCCTCGTCTCGACCGGTGCTTCCACCTGGTCTCGGATCTCGCAAGCGCGACCGACCTCTTCGCCAACGCACTCGCGATGGATGCGATCGACGAAGGTAAGGACGACACGGGCGCCTACGTCGACCTCGTCTCCGCTGGGTGGACCCTTCGCCTCGTCCAGCCGTCCGATCCCGAACTGGCCCACTGGCTCGGCGATCGAGCTGGGCGTCTCCACCATGCGGCGTTCTCGGTCGAAGAACCGGCGACGGTGCCAGACGCCCGCCCGCTCGGCGACGGGGTCTACGAGATCCCGCCGGAGCGCAACCTCGGGCTGCGGTTGATTCTTCGAGAACGCGCATGAGCCACCCCGGCGGTCCGCTCGCCGGTGTGCGCGTCCTCGACGCAGCCGGGATGATCGCCGGTCCTTCGACCGCCGCGCTGATGGCCGACTTCGGGGCCGATGTCATCAAGCTCGAACCACCACAGGGCGACCTGCTGCGCGGAATGATCGGCGTCGAAGAGGGGCCCGACCCATGGTGGCAACTCGACAACCGCGGCAAGCGGGGCGTCGCGATCGACCTCACGACCGAAGCCGGCATCGAGGCCGCGCACGCCATCGCCGCCACCTGCGACGTCTTCCTCACCAACTTCACCGCCGAGCGGCAAGAGCGGTACCGGCTGCGGCCTGCTGACCTCCGCGCCGAGCACCCTGAACTGATCCACGCCACGATCACCGGCTACGGCAGCACCGGCCTCGATCAGGATCGGCTGGCCTTCGATCACACGGCTTTCTTCTCCCGTGGCGGTGTGCTCGACATCATGGGCGAACCCGGCTCCCCGCCCGGTGGACGGGCCGGACAGGGCGACCACACCACGGCGTTGGCACTGCTGTCGTCGATCCTGCTCGCCCTGCGCGAACGCGATCTCACCGGCGAGGGCCAGGTCGTCGAAGTGGCACTGATGCAGATCGCGATCTGGACCCTTGGCTCCGACATCTCGGTGGGCCTCGCGACCGGCGAAATGCCCGCGCCGCGCATGCGGATCGAAACGCCGAGCCCGCTCGTCACCCGCTTCCGCTGTGCTGACGACCGGTGGATCAACTTCTGTATGCCCGGCGAGTCCAAGTGGCCCGCCTTCTGCGAGGTGCTGGGACACGCCGAGTGGCAGACGGACGAGCGCTTCGCCACCACCGAGGCCCGCGCCGAGAACGCGCCGGAGCTCATCACGATGTGCGACGAGGCCATCGCGACGGCGGATCGCGCCACCTGGGCCGAGAGGTGCGACGCGGCCGGTCTCGTGTGGGGCCCGATCCAGGACCTGACCGAAGTGGTGGGCGACCCGCAGGCCGCCGAACTCGGCGCGTTCAGCGACGTCGACGGGCTCGACCGGCCCTTCCGAACGGTGAGCGCGCCACTCCACCTCGACGGCTCGGAGTTCGGGGTGCGCGGGCGGGCCCCGAACCACGGCGAGCACACCGCTGCCGTTCTCGCGGAGGCGGGCGTCACGCCCGAACAGATCGCCGAACTCCTCGACAAGGGCATCGTTCTCGCCGACCGCTCAGACTGAAGCGAGCGGAGGCGACCCGACCGCGTTTGTGCAGGTCAGCGGGGTACCGTCACCTCCGTGAACGAGGGGGCGCGCAAGGGACTCGGGGTGGCTGCTGTCGGCGCGGCCATCGCGCTGCTCGCCGTCGTCGCGCCAGAGATCTTCACAGGGACCTTCAGCGACGCGGGCACTGCGCTCCGTGTGCTGGGGCTGCTCGTGGTGCTGGCGCTGTGGGTCGTCGTGATGCGGCGCCTGGTCCGTCACCGACGGCGTGCGGCCGTCGCGGCGTGGCTGCCGGTCGCTGTCGTCTTGGCCACGCTGCTGTGGCCGTACCTTCGCCCCGCCCGGACGGCTGACGAAGCCTTCCCCGTGGTCGCCGCCCTCCAATCGTCCACCGATACACAGGCCCCCGATCCGCCGAGTGCCAGCGCGCCAGAAGTGGCGCGCTCAGACTCGGCGGAATCCGACCCCGCCGGCACGCCGACAACGGTCGCCGCGGCGCCATCGTCGACCGCACCCGCATCGACGCCGCCAGCGCAGACCCCCGCGCCGACTCTCCCACCGACCACCACTGTTGCGGAACCGGTCCTGCTGGCGCGTGGCGGATTCCAGGGGCTGACCGGCCACCGGGGAAGCGGCACGGCGTCGCTGTGGGATCTCCCCGACGGCAGCCGACTTCTCCGTTTCGAACAGGTCGACATCGGCTCGGGCCCCAAGCTCGTCGTGTACCTCGTTCCTGGGAGCGACCGCCGAGACCTGGGAGATTCCATCCAGATCGCGCCCCTCACCGCCGAGCGAGGCAACCAGAACTACAGCGTCGACCCCGCGCTCACCCTCGAAGGGGAATGGACGGTGCTGGTGTGGTGCGGGACCTTCGCCGTCGAAGTCGCCAACGCCACCCTGAACCTCTGAGCCAGCCCGTGACACCGCGCCGGTACGCTCGGGCTCGTCCATGAAGTTCGTTCTGCGAGAGGGGCACGGCCCCGAAGCGCACGCCGACGCCACGCTCCTGCGGGCGATCGGCCTTCCGGGGGGCGGCGTGGTCGCCCTCGGCCGGACCCACGTCTTCGTCCGACCCGACGAGATGCGCTCCCCGTCGGATCTCGTCGTGCCGACCCACGTCCTTAGCAACGCGGGCCTGTCGGCCGGGACCGGAGTCGAGGTCGGACGTGCCGTTCTCGCTCCCGCCGAAACGCTCGTCCTCGCCCAGATCCCGACAGATGGCAGAACCCTGATCGGTGCGCTCAATGGTCGGCCGGTCACCCGAGGCGACCTCATCACGATCGATCCTGGCTACGGAAGCGATGCCGGGCAAAGCATCACCCTCGATGTTGTCGACGTCGTCCCTCGTGGGGCTGGAATCATCGGCAGCCAGACCCGAATCGTCACCGCCGAGGACGCTGGCCAACGTCCCGCCAACGACGCACCCGGTCCACACGGCACCCCGCCCGGCCCGCCGACGCTCAGCCGGACCGACGCTCTGCTCGCCGGTCTCGAGAACGAGCTCGACCTCCTCGCCGGCTGGTTCGCACTCCTCGCCGGCGAACGCGACCTCGCCACGGCGTGGAACCTTCCCGAGGTCGCCGGGGTCCTCGTGGCCGGACCCAGCGGGTGCGGAAAAGGCGAGCTCGTTCGAGCCGCAGCGCGTCGGGTCGGCGTCCAGGTGGTCGAGATCGACGTCACGCTGGTGTTCAAGGCCGAATCGTTGCTGGACCGGCTCAGCGCCGCCGTCAACAACTCCACTGGCCCGACCGTGATCCTCGTCGACCCACTCGAGGCGGTCACCGGCGACGACGCTCTGAACACCTTCCGCAGCCAGAGCCTCGCGATCCTCCGGTGGTTTCTCGACACCGTGGCCTCGACGCCCCGGCTGGCGTGCGTCCTCGGAGCCGCCTCCATCGGCGACCTGCACGCATCCATCATTGGGAGCCCGCTGCTCCCCCGGGCGATCACGATCCCGCCACCCGACCTCGGACGCCGCCGCTCGCTATTCGAAGCAGCGCTCGCCGCGGTCCCCAACGCCGAGGTCGACCTCGACAAGCTCGCCGCAGTGACTGCCGGCTTTTCGGGAGTCGACATCCTCGCCGCCGTCGTTCAGGCGAGCGCTGAGCTGGCGCTCGGTGGCGGTACCGCAACGACAGAGACTCTGGTCCATGCAGTGCAGGGCGTGACCCCGTCGCTGGGATCCGTCCCGGTCGGCGAGATGACGTCGTTCGGGTTCGACCGGGTCGCCAACCTCGACGACGTCAAACAGCGCTTGACGGAGGCGGTGATCTGGCCGGTCAGCGAACCCGAACGTTTCGAGCGTCTCGGCATCGAACCGCCCAAGGGAATCCTCCTCCACGGTCCGCCGGGCACGGGCAAGACCTTCGTCGTGAAAGCGCTCGCCCACGAAGCTGGTGCCGCGTTCTTCTCCATCAAGGGCGCCGAACTCCTCGACAAGTACGTCGGTGAGTCCGAGCGGGGCGTCCGGGAGCTCTTTGCTCGGGCGCGGGCGGGGGCCCCGGCGATCATGTTCTTCGACGAGTTCGATGCGCTCGCGCCCGTGCGTGGCCGCTCCTCCACGTCGGTCAGCGACTCGGTAGTGGCGGCGCTGCTCACGGAGCTGGACGGCGTCGCCGACCGCGGCCAGATCGCCGTGATCGCCGCCACCAACCGGCCCGACCTCATCGATCCCGCTCTGCTGCGCTCGGGTCGCTTCGAGACCCACATCGAGCTGGGCCTCCCCGGACCTGCGGCGCGCCGAGCGATGCTCGGGCTCACCGACGTGCCGCTGGCCGACGACGTCGACCTCGACGAGCTGGCCGCCCGCGCCGAAGGGCTGAGCTTCGCCGACCTCGCGGGCCTCCTTCGCGAGGCAGCGCTGGCGACACTGCGGACCCACCCCGACGCCCTCACGGTCGGATGGGGCGAGCTCGAACCGGCGATCGAGCGGCTCAGCAATCGGCCGGGCGCCGGCTCCGCTCAGTCGTAGAGCTCGAGCGGCACGAGACACACGCGCGCGTTGTGCGCCAAGGCGTCATGAAGCTCGGCGTGCTCGTGGCGACACGGTTCGTCGCTGTCGGGCGGAACGAACTGGTCGATCACACCGTCGTTGTCCCAGCTGCAGGGAACGGGCCGAACCGTGCCGTCGTCTCGGATCCGAACGCACTCGGGCTCGTTGATCGAGTTCGTCGGCTCGTCGTTGCTGGCGGCAAAGGCGGTGAAGACGAAGATCCCGATGCCGATCGCTCCGACGACCAGCCACGGGAGCGACCGCAGCAGAGTCGCGACGCCCTCGTTGGGAACGACGATCCCTCCCCCACCCTCATCGACACCCACCACGAAGTCGGCGGGACCCTCGGCGGGTGCAACGTGCGCGACCTCGGCCTTCCGTCGTGATCTGTCGTACTCCTCGCGGAGCTCGACATCGCCGAGGACCCGCCATGCCTCGTTGACGGCCCGGATGCGTCGCTCGTCGGCCGCTCGCTCGCTCTCTGATCGATCGCCACGACCGTCGGGATGCGATGCGCGAGCCGCGCGGATCCATGCGGCACGGATCGTGGCCTGGTCGGCGTCGGGCGCCACGGCGAGGATGGCGTAGTGGTCGACTGATGAAGGCACCGCGAGCTCCGGCGATGACGCTAGCGGTCACCGTGCGGGGTGACGGTACGGTGATCTGCGTGGACGAACTCCAGTGTCCGGCCTGCGGTGAGGACGAGCAGCTCCTCGGCGAACGCCAGGGCGACCTGATCCACATCACCTGTGAAGCGTGCGCCCAAGAGTGGGATCGCGACCCCGAGGCCATCCCCAGCTGCGACAGGTGTGATGGCGACGACATGGAGGGCGCGATCAAAGCGATCATCGAGAAGTCGCGCGGCAGCCAGCTGTCGATCGTGGCCACCCAGGTCGTGTATCTCTGCCGCCAGTGCGACGAGAAGATCCTCGCCAGCTACCGGATCGGCCGCAGCCCGTTGATGCCCGACCAGCTGCCCGTCTGAGCATCTCGACCGGGCGGCTTCCGCCCAGGGCGGCGAGGTCAGGACCGGCCGTCGCCGAGCCACTCCTGCTCGGCGAGCACTCGCTCGAGGGCGAGGTGGTCCTTCTCGTTCTGGATGCGCTGGAGGTAGAACTCGTTCTCGAAGAGGGCGAGCAGTGCGCCGTCGCTTCGCCGAAGCACCGTCGCTCCTGGCAGGCGGCGTAGCTCGGCGGCCGACTCCTCATCGGTTCGCCGGCAGACCGAGAACGGCGAGTTGGTCAGCGCGACCGGCGCGCCGAATTCGTTCTCGAGGCGGTGGACCGCGACCTCGAACTGCATCACGCCGACGGCTGCGAGGATCGGTTCGACGTCGCCGACATCGTCGTCGCGCAGCACCTGGATCACGCCCTCCTCGTCGAGCTGCACGAGCCCTCGCCGAAACTGCTTGAAGCGCGAGGTGTCGGTGACGCGGATGCGACGGAAGATCTCCGGGGCGAACGCCGGGATCCCGGGGAACTCCACCGCGCTCCCGTCGTAGAGGGTGTCGCCGACGCGCACGTCGGTGGCGTTCACCAGGGCGACGACATCGCCGGGCCATGCCTCGTCGACCGTCGAGCGGTCGGACCCGAACATGGTGTGTGCGTACTTGGTCGCGAACGGCTTGCCCGTACGAGCCTGGGTGACCGACATGCCCCGCTCGAAGTGGCCAGAGCACACGCGCACATAGGCGATGCGGTCCCGATGGGCCTTGTCGGTATTGGCCTGGACCTTGAAGGCGAACGCGGAGAAGTCGGCGTCGAGCGGCCGCGGGGCGCCCCCGGCGTCGATCCGCGGGCCGGGCGGGGGTGAGAGATCGACGACCGATTCGAGCAGGAGCCTGACACCGAAGTTGGTGAGCGCCGAGCCGAAGAAGACAGGGGTGACCTCCCCGGCGAGGAACCCCTTGAGGTCCACCTCCGCAGCGCCGACGGCGTCGAGCAGCTCGAGTTCCTCGCTGGCCTCGTCCCACCCGGGGATCGACGAGTCGATCGCATCCAGCTCCACGAGCTCCTCGGGCGCTTCGGTCGCGCCGTGAGCGGTTCGGTCGTAGCGAACGAACGTCTCGGCCGAACGGTCCACGATCCCCCGGAGGTCACCGGGCACGCCCACAGGCCACGAGAGGGGAGTTGGCAGCAGCTGCAACATCCGCTCGATCTCGTCGAGAAGCTCGAGCGGCGGGCGACCGGGTCGGTCGCACTTGTTGACGAAGGTCAGGATCGGCACCTCACGCTGGCGGCACACCTCGAAAAGCTTCAGCGTCTGAGGCTCGATGCCCTTCGAACCGTCGAGCACCATCACAGCGGCATCGGTGGCAGCCAGGACCCGATAGGTGTCCTCGCTGAAGTCGCGGTGGCCGGGCGTGTCCAGCAGGTTGAGTACGTGGTCGCGGTAGTCGAACTGGAGGGCGGTAGAGGTGATCGAGATCCCGCGCTGCTGCTCGAGATCCATCCAGTCCGATGTCGCTGACCGCCGGCCCGAACGCGCCTTGACCGACCCGGCCTCGGCGATCGAGCCCGAGTAGAGGAGGAACTTCTCGGTGAGCGTCGTCTTGCCCGCGTCGGGGTGGCTGATGATGGCGAAGGTCCGCCGGCGGGCGGCTTCTTCGGCGACGATCTCGGGCGAGGTCACGACCGGGCAGCGTACCGCCGAGGTGGGTCCGCACCCTTTTGCCGCCCTTTCGCTGCTTCCCCTGCTTTTGCGGCGCGCACAGGGGCGGTACCGTCGAGTTCGGGCAGAGCTGGGGCTCCTCGGAGCCTGGCATGAGAGCAGACGTGGCAGCAGGAGCTCGCGACGCCGCATTGGCGAGTGGCTTTCTCGCGGTCATCGGCGCCTACGTCGCGGCGTACGTGTTGCTGTTCCGGTGGAACTCCGGGATCGCGATGCTCGCGTTGGCCCTTCACCTCGTCGTGCTCTTGCTGGTTCTGATTCGAACGAGGCGAGAACCGACGAGTCGCTCCGCGCGCCGCCGTGAGGCGAGAGCCGACGGCGACGACGATGGGCATGGCGTGATCGATCTCACCACCCACGAGATCGCCCCGTTCCTGCGTCGGGCACGACGCCGCGCCCCGGCGACGCGCGAATCCCCGTGCTCTGTGACCGACATCTCCAGCCGCCGGCGACCTCTGACCCGTCGCTGAACTGAGTTCGGGCACCCCGCGCCCGCACCTGCGCGGAGCGGGACGAGGTGGCAAGCTGCACGGCGCCACAACGTGGACGCACCACGCGACGAAGGAGTGACGCATGAAGCTCGCGACAGGGGCCGGCTACTGGTCGGCGGGACCACCGGACGGCGCCCAGGAGATGCTCCTTCAGGCCGAGGAACTCGGGTTCCACTCGTTCTGGACCGCCGAGGCCTACGGCTCGGATGCGCTCACCCCGCTGGCGTGGTGGGGAAGCCAAACGTCGTCGATCCAGCTCGGCACCGGCATCGTGCAGCTCTCGGCGCGGACCCCAGCGGCAACCGCGATGGCCGCCATCACGATGGATCATCTGAGCGGCGGTCGCTTCATCCTCGGTCTCGGCGTCAGCGGCCCGCAGGTGGTGGAGGGCTGGTACGGCGAGGCCTACAACAAGCCGCTCGCCCGAACGCGTGAGTACGTGCAGATCATCCGCGAGATCTGCGAGCGCGAGAAGCCGGTCTCGTTCGTCGGCGACCACTATCAGATGCCGTTTCCGGGCGGTCTCGAACTCGGGAAGCCTCTCAAGTCGACGGTTCACCCGCTCCGGACGCACATCCCGACCTACCTCGGAGCCGAGGGCCCCAAGAACGTGGCCTTGGCCGGTGAGATCTGCGATGGCTGGTTGCCCCTCTTCTTCGCTCCCAAGGACAACCAGTTCTACGTCGACGCCCTCAACAGTGGTTTCGGGGCGGCGGGCAAGCCGCTGATCGGTGCCGACGGGCGCATCCCCGACGACGCCGACTTCGAGGTCGTCTGCCCCGTGAGCATCGTGCCGGGCACCGACGCCGAGTCGGCCGCCGATCGGGTTCGCCCGATGCTGGCCCTCTACATGGGCGGCATGGGAGCCAAGGGCGCCAACTTCCACTACGACGTGTTCTGCCGCATGGGCTATCAGGACGTGGCCGACAGGGTGCAGGAGCTCTACCTCACCGGCCAGAAGAATGAAGCCGCGGCCGCCATTCCTCTCTCCCTGGTCGAAGAGGTGGCCCTGGTCGGCCCACTCGACAAAATCGCCGACGACCTGAAGCGATGGGACGACACCGTGGTCACCACCATGCAGGTGTCCGGTCCCCCACAGCTGCTCAACACCGTCGCGGAGCTGGTGCTGCGATGAACGTCGACCCCCGCACCCCCGTCCTCGTCGGCGCAGGCCAGTTCATCCAGCGGCCCGAGAACCCGACGGACGCAATCGAGCCCGTGGCCATGATGCGCGAGGCGCTTCTCGCCGCGGCTGACGACGCTGGCGCACGCTCGCTCCTGGACCGCGCGTCGCACACGTGGGTGGTGAAAGGCGCCTGGCCGTACCCGGATCCCGCCGCGATTCTCCGCGACGAATTCGGCAACCAGAGCGCAACCGGGCTCTCCACCGACGGGGGCAACACCCCGCAGTCACTCGTCAACAAGGCGTGCCTGCGCATCCTGGCCGGCGACGCGTCCGTTGTGATGATCGTGGGCGCCGAAGGGATCTGGAGCCGTCGCCGGGCGCGACGGGCCGGCGAACGCATCCCCTACACCGAGCAGGAGGCGACCGAGCCCGACGAGCAGCTCGGGGTCGACGTCACCATGAGCCACGACGTCGAAACGGCGCGTGGGCTGGCGATGCCGATCAACTTCTATCCGCTCTTCGAGTCGGCGTTCCGCGCCTCGCGCGGCGAATCGATCGACGACCACCGCGATCGGGTGAGCCGGCTCTGGGAGACGTTCAACGCCGCAGCGGTCGCGAACCCCTACGCCTGGGTGCGGAATCCGATGACAGCCGCGGAGATTCGTTCGCCGGAGAACGGCAACCGCATGGTCGGCTTCCCCTACACGAAGGCCATGAACTCCAACTGGGATCTCGATCAGGCCGCCGGCCTCATCGTGTGCTCGGCCGAAGCCGCCGAATCCGCCGGTGTACCGAAGGATCGCTGGCTGTTCCCACAGGCGGGGACCGACGGGCGCGACACCAACTACGTGTCTCACCGCGGTCCGCTCCACACCTCCCCCGCGATTCGGGTAGCGGGAGGTCGGGTGATGGAGCTCGCCGGGGCCGGCCCAGACGAGCTCGACCACGTCGACCTCTACAGCTGTTTCCCCTCGGCGGTGCAGATCGGTGCGACCGAACTGGGCCTCGGGCTCGATCGCCAGTTGACCCTCACCGGCGGCCTGACGTTCGCCGGCGGTCCGCTCAACAACTATGTGACCCACTCGATCGCCACAATGGCCGGTCGGCTTCGCGAGGAACCGGGAGCGGTGGGGCTGTGCTCGGCCAACGGCGGCTACGTCACCAAGCACGCCTTCGGGATCTACTCGACGACACCGCCGGCGCAGGGCTTCCGACACCAAGACTGCCAGGAGCGGATCGACGAGTTCCCCACCACAGAGCTGGACGCGGACTACACGGGTCGCGCCACCATCGAGGCGTACACGGTCATGCACGGCGCGGAGGGACCTGAGGTCGCGCTGGCCGCGGTGACCACACCCAACGGTCGGCAGTGGGCCAACAGCCGAGACGACGAGCTCGTGGAGGCGATGATCACCAGCGAACACATCGGGCGTGAAGTCGACATCACGCCCGACTTCACGCTCGAGCTGGCGTAGGCCCCGACCCAAGGGAAGCGGGCGCGGGTATCCCTCGCAGCACGGGCGTGTTTTTCTACTCTCAGCGGTATGCGAGGCGGGCTGATCGAGCTGGGGAGCAATAGTTTTCGACTCGTCGTCGCCGACCACGCAGGACCGATCGCCACACGTAGCCACCATCTCGGGCTCGCACGCTCCGTCAGCACCTTCGGTTCACTGACCCGCGCCGACCTCGGCACGGCCACTCTCACGACCCGCGAACTGCTGAGCGCCGCGCACAACCACGAGTGCGAGCACATTGCGATCATCGCGACCGAGGTGTTCCGCTTGGCCTCCAACGGCGCGGCGGCGGCCGAGCACATCGCCGACGCGATCGGTCACCCAGTCCACATTCTTCCCGCCGCCGAGGAAACCTCCCTGGCGTTCCACGCCTGCGCTGCTGCTCTCCCCGACCTCGACCGTTTCACGATGGTCGACCTCGGCGGAGGCAGTCTCGGGATCGCGTCGGGAGCCGCCGTGGCGAGACCCGAACACCACTTCTCTTTTCAGCTCGGCGTCGAGCTCCTCGCGCCACGGGCCCTCGACGGCGACCTCCTCCCCACCGCCAATCGCATTCGGCTCGAGCACCACATCGCGGGCGAGCTCCAGCCCCTCGCCCGCACCCTCGGCGCTGAAGCCGAACCTGTCGTGCTCGTCGGCGGCGCAGCACGCGCCCTCGCCCAGGTGGTCCACACCGGACGCCGCGGCCAGGTTCCCGACACGGTGCACGGACTCGTCATCGACTCAACCGACCTCGGACACGTCATCAGCAGGTTGTCGGACCTTCCACGCAACGCCCGCCTCGCGGTGCCCGGGATGAAACCACGTCGCGCCGCAACCTTCCCGCTCGCCGCCGCGGTGCTCCGGCAGGCGATCATGTCGCTGGGCGCCGATCGCGCGATCGTCAGCACAGCGGGTGTACGCGACGCGGCGATGCACCAGCTCCGAAGTCGACTCCAGCGCGCCGCCTGAGGCAGCGCAGCGTCGGCTGTTCGCGCACTGTTCACCTCACGCGGCCGACGGCGGGGCCGACAGGCCGTTTCGGACCAGTAGTTTCGATCGAGAGCTGTGTCCTGACGACGGCTGAACAGACGTGCCCGAACATCCGCGCTATCTCAATCGCGAGCTGAGCTGGCTGGCCTTCAACCAGCGCGTCCTCGCGCTGTGCGAAGACGCCAACCTGCCGCTGCTCGAGCGGGTGAAGTTCCTTGCAATCCACGCGTCGAACCTCGACGAGTTCTTCCAGGTGCGGGTGGCGGGTCTGCACGTTCAGGTCGAGGCCGGGGTGCAGGACCGCTCACCCGACGGGCTGACCGCATCCGAGCAACTGCGGGCCGTTCGAGACGAGACCCAGAAGCAGTACAGCGACGTCGCCCAACTCTTCAACGGTGAGATCGTTCCGCTACTCGCCGCGTCGGGGCTCGAGCTGGTCGAACCTCGCGATCTCCACCCCCACGAGAGGGAATGGGTCGCAAACCAGTTCCGCAGCGCCGTCTTCCCAGTGCTGACGCCGCTCGCCGTGGACCCGGCCCATCCGTTTCCCTACATCTCGGACCTCTCGCTCAACCTCGCCGTGTTCGTCCGCCGCGACTCCCGCGGACCGTCGTTCGCGCGGATCAAGGTGCCGCCGATCCTCCCGCGGTTCCTCCGGCTCCCAGACGGCTCGCGGTACATCGCCCTCGAGTCGGTCATCGCCGACCATCTCGACGAGCTGTTTCCTGGCGTCGAGGTTCTCAGCCACAGCATGTTCCGAGTGACGCGCAACGCCGACATCGACGTGTCCGACGACGAGTCCGACGACCTTCTCCAACACATCGAGAACGAGCTCGCCCGCCGACGTTTCGGCGAACCGGTCCGCCTCGAGGTTGCCGCCGATCTCTCCGAGGAGGCGCTCGGGCTCCTGACGAGGGAACTCGTCGTGGCCGACGACGACGTCTTCGTCACCGAAGCGCCGCTCGACCTTACGGGACTGTGGACGCTGTACGGCGCCGATCGACACGACCTCAAGTTCGAGTCCCACAGTCCTGGGGTTCCGGCCGAGCTCCGGCCCGCCACGGCACTCGGCGGCGACATCTTCGCGACGCTCCGCGAGACCGATGTTCTGCTCCACCACCCCTACGAGTCGTTCACCGACAGCGTCGGCGAGTTCCTTCGGCAGGCAGCACACGACCCCGACGTGCTCGCGATCAAGGTGACGATGTATCGCACCTCCGAGCGCACCCAGATCGTCAACTCGCTCCTCAGCGCCGCCGCTGCGGGCAAGCAGGTCGTGGTGGTGGTGGAGATCAAGGCGCGATTCGACGAAGAAGCGAACATCGAATGGGCGCGCATCCTCGAGCAGGCGGGCGTCCACGTCGCCTATGGGGTGGTGGGCCTCAAGACGCATTGCAAGACGGCGCTGGTCGTGCGCCAGGAGCGCGACCGGATCCGTCGGTACAGTCACATCGGGACCGGCAACTACAACGCAGATACAGCGCGCATCTACGAGGACTTCGGCCTGCTGACGGCCGACGAGGACATCGCCGCCGACGTGTCCGACCTCTTCAACGCGCTCACCGGCTACAGCGACCAGAGCCACTACCGGCGGCTCGTCGTCGCCCCGCACAGTGTTCGGTCGACGCTTCTCGCACTGATCGAGAGCGAGGCCAACCACCCAGACGGTCACGTCGTGATGAAGATGAACAGCCTTGTCGACATCCGGGTGATCGACGCGCTGTACGACGCCAGCCAGCGCGGCTGCCGTGTGGACCTCATCATCCGGGGCATCTGTTGCCTTCTGCCCGGGGTGCCGGGCCTGAGCGACAACATCACGGTCCACAGCGTCGTGGGCAGATTCCTCGAACACAGCAGGCTGTTCCGCTTCGGCAGCGCATCCCGAGGCCGCACATACCTGATGGGCTCTGCGGACGCCATGCCACGCAACCTCGACGGGCGCGTCGAGGCACTCGCCCCGATCGACGACGACCATCTCCTCAATGAACTGGAGCAGATCGTCGATCTGTATATGGACCCCGACATCTCTGCCTGGACCCTCGACCCCGAGGGCAACTGGCACCATCACCCCGGCGAGGACCTGCACCGCATCCTTCTCGCCCGCCACGAGGGAGACCCCAGATGAGCGATGCCCGCACCACCGTGATGATCACCGGTGGCACCGGATACATCGGCAGCCACGTCGCCGTGGACCTCATCGACGCCGGCTACGACGTCGTGCTTCTCGACAACCTCGCCAACAGCTCCGAAGCCGTCATCGACAGAATCGACGAGATCAGCGGCCAGCGGCCGGCGTTCGCGAAAGCAGACATCCGTGACGAAGCCGCTCTCTCCGACGCATTCGCCAACCACCGCGTCGACGTTGTGATCCACTGTGCCGGCCTGAAGGCCGTCGGCGAATCGATGCAGAAGCCGCTCGAGTACTACGACAACAACGTCACCGGAACCCTCGTGCTCACCCGAGCGATGGAACACGCCGGGGTCCGCAACCTCGTGTTCAGCTCGTCGGCGACCGTCTACGGGGACCCGCAGTTTCTGCCCCTCACCGAGGACCACCCCATCCAGCCCACCAACCCGTACGGACAGACCAAGGCGCAGATCGAACAGATCCTCTCGGACCAGTGCTCAGCCGCGGACGGCTGGCAGGTGGTGTCGCTTCGCTACTTCAACCCGGTCGGGGCTCATCCGTCGGGCCGCATCGGCGAAGATCCCAACGGGACGCCCAACAATTTGATGCCCCGCGTGCTCGAAGTCGCGACGGGCAAGTGGGACGCCATCACCGTGTGGGGCAACGACTGGGACACCCCCGACGGCACCGGGGTGCGCGACTACATCCATGTCGTCGACCTCGCCGCCGGCCACCGCAAAGCCATGGAAGCCATGGGCAACACCGCCGGCCTCGACAGCTACTCGGCGATCAACCTCGGCACCGGCGAGGGCTACTCGGTGCTCGACGTCATCGACGCCGTCCGAGAAGCCTCGGGCGAGCCGATCCCGGTCGAAATGCGCGAACGCCGCCCGGGCGACATCGCCACCTCCCTCGCCGACCCCTCCCTCGCCCGCGACCTCCTCGGATGGTCCACCGAACTCGGCATCCTCAACATGTGCGCCGACGCCTGGCACTGGCGATCCACCAACCCCGACGGGTACTAGCGATCGCCGCCGGCTGATAGGTGCCTGGCACTTCGTGTTACGAACCGTAACGCGAAGTGCCAGGCACCCTATTGTGCTGCGGGCTCGCTTCGGCCTGACGGCCTCTGGCTCCCACCGCAGACGCGTCGCCCGGCCCACCGACGCCAACCCACAGCAGTTCAGGCGTGGGCGGTGGGGACGATCGCGGGTGGGGGCCGCCGGGCACCCTCCACCCGCACCCGCCGTTCTTGACTCTCGGCAGCCGACGTCGACGTGATAAAGTGGTGACCGTGAACAGCGCGCTCCGCGGACTGCTTCTTCTCGTGTAGGCGAGGGCCTCGACATATCGGCCCTCGCCGAACCTCCTGCGCCCGACGGGCCAGGGGGTTCTTTCGATTTTCGGCGAAGGTTCGATGTGCCCCGGGGCTCCCGATCCGCCACGTGAAAAGGCACGACAACGGGCGTCACAACTGGAGGAATACCGATGGCCGACGTCAAACGAATCAGTCGACAGCAACCCAGTCCGATGCCGTACGGCAAGTACCAGGCGTACCCGTACGACCCCGACCTCCGCGATCGTACCTGGCCGGACCAGACGATCTCGGTGGCACCCCTCTGGTGCTCGGTCGACCTCCGCGACGGCAACCAGGCCCTCATCGACCCCATGGACGTGCCGCGCAAGAAGCAGATGTTCGAAGCCCTCGTCGAGATGGGCTTCAAGGAGATCGAGGTCGGCTTCCCGTCGGCGTCGGGCCCCGACTTCGACTTCTGCCGCATGCTGATCGAAGACGACCTCGTCCCCGACGACGTGTGGATTCAGGTCCTCACCCAGAGTCGTCCCGAACTGATCGAACGCACATACGAAGCCATCGATGGTGCCAAGAACTCGATCGTGCACCTGTACAACCCGACGTCGACCCTCCAGCGGCGCGTGGTGTACGGACTCGATCTCGACGGCATCATCGACATCGCGGTCACGGGTACGCGGCAGTGCGTCGAGCTGCGCGAAGCGGCGTCGAGCGACATGAACATCCGGTTCGAGTACTCGCCCGAATCCTTCACCGGGACCGAGATCGACTTCGCCGTCGACATCTGCAGCCGGGTGACCCAGGAGTGGGGTGCCACCCCCGAGGATCCGATCATCCTCAACCTTCCGGCTACGGTCGAAATGTCCGGACCCCACGTGTACGGCGATCTCATCGAGTACTTCCACCGCAACATCCCTCTGCGTGACGCCGTCGTGCTGTCGCTGCACCCGCACAACGACCGGGGCTGCGCGGTCGCCGCGGCCGAGTTCGGCGTGATGGCCGGCGCCGACCGCGTCGAGGGCACGTTGTTCGGAAACGGCGAGCGCACCGGCAACGTCGATGTGATCACCCTGGCGATGAACCTCTTCGGCCTGGGCGTCGACCCCGAACTCGACATCAGCCACATCGACAGCCTTCGCAGGACCACCGAGTACTGCAATCAGCTGCCCGTGCACCCGCGGCACCCCTATGGCGGCGATCTCGTCTACACCGCGTTCAGTGGCAGTCACCAGGACGCCATCAAGAAGGGCTTCGAGGCGCTCGACGACGACTACGACGTGTGGGAAGTGCCGTACCTGCCGATCGATCCGGCTCACGTGGGTCGGACCTACCAGGACGTGATCCGCGTCAACAGCCAGTCGGGCAAGGGTGGCGTCGCGTACGTGATGAAGAACAACTTCGGGCTCGACCTGCCCCGCCGGCTACAGATCGAGTTCAGCCGGGTCATCCAGTCGATCACCGACGAGGGCGGCGAGATCGTTCCCGAGACGATCAAAAAGACCTTCGACGAGACCTACCTCAACACGACGGTCCCGTTCGCGTACGAGGGACACAAGAGCTCGTTCGACTCCTCGACCTCGGCGGATTCGACCATCGAGGCCGCCCTTCGGCGCAGCGGTGAGCAGGTGATCGTGAGAGGGACGGGCAACGGCCCGCTCTCGGCGTTCAAACACGCGCTCGAAGCCGAATGCGATGTGAACGTCACGCTGGTCGACTACAAGGAGCACGCTGTGGGGGCCGGCGCCGATGCGACCGCCGCGGCCTACGTGGAGATCGAGGCCGCCGACAGGAGCGTGCACTGGGGCGTCGGGGTGCACCCCAACATCGTCACCGCCAGCATGTACGCGCTGCTCTCGGCCATCAACCGGTCCGAGGTCGCTTGAGCTGTGGGCGGCCCGCCACGTCCGTGGGCCGCCCACAAGCGAACTGAACCTCGGTGACCGCACCGTGGTGCACGGTCACGCCATGGCCGGCGGACCATGCGCCACGGGCGCGCCCGCCGGGGGCGCCGAACGCTTCGATGTCACCAGGGCCTGGTTGCAGCAAGGCCGCGACCCCGCCGGTTCGGGCGGCGTGGAGCCAGCCGATTCGTCGAAACGAGTCGCCGCGGGCGGCCGCGACAACCCAGGTGTCGGGCTCCCTCGCCCGTTCGAGCAACGCGGACCCGAGGGCGTCGTCCAACAACTCGGCGTCGTCGACCAGCCACAGCCCCGGCCCGATGTCGGACATCGCGGACCGCCCGGCCTCCCACCACCGGACCATCGGGCCGCCGAACGCCTGAACCCCCTCGATCGCCTCGGCCATCGCTGCGAGCGTCGCGCTTCGTCCTGTGCCAGGCCGCCCGATGACGAGCGACGCCTCGGTCAGAGCGAGCGAGGCAGCGTCGCCGGTGTTCAGCTCGAGTCCGATCGGCACTCGGAGTTCGTGCCCACGATGCTCGACTCCCGCGTCGAGAGTGCACGGCCACAGCACGGGGGGGATCGTCGCGAGCGGACGTGGGCCTCCGACGATCCCGAGGAGCGGACCGAGGTCGACCGCCTCGAGGTCCTGCCACGTCGGCTCGATCAGGGAAACCTCGAGCCCTGTTGAGAGATCGACCGACGACTCGAGAGGGCCCGCGGCAGCTGCAGCGCCCAGGAGCGGATCGTCGATTCCGTCACAGGCGATCGTGATCGAGAACGCGGCCTCGAGCCGGGACGGGATCGCTCTCGGCCCCGCCGCGGTGGCAGCGATGCGCACCCCGAGCCGCGCTCCGTCGGACACCAGTTTCCCGAGACGCGCCACCAGGTCGTGCGCGCCCTCTTCGGTCACCGCGTCGAGAACGGTGTCCAGCCCGTCGATGGCCACAAGCGCGGGCGTGGAGGAGTCACGAAGCTCCAGCCGGTGTAGGAGGCGGGCGACGGCACGGGCGTGGGACGGCGCCACGACCCCTCCCGAGTGCGGCGCCCCGCTCAGGCATTCAGTCACCCGCCCCTCCGCCGTGATGGCGAACACGTGCAGATCGGCGGGTGACGAGCATCGCATCGCTGCGATCGCCGCGCCCGCGAGAACGCGAGCTGTCCGAAGCGGCGGTCCGTAGATGAGCAGGCTCTGATCGGCTGGAGTCCACCACAGCGGCGGTTGCGCGCGACGATCCGGGTCGTCGGAAACACCGAGGGCGACCCTCTCGCCGAGCTCGACGCCGGCGCCAATCTCGGAACGGCGAGCTTCGTCCAGCGACACCGGCAGCGGCTCAAGCCACGGTGCATCGGGCCGGCGATGAGCCGCGTGCCGGGCTGTGATGTCCTCCACCGCACGATCGAGCTGCGTGACGGCGCACCCTGTTGGCGGGGCGTCGCGGTGCCCGCTAGAGGCCGCGTCCTCGGAGGGGTCGCCGGGCTCGCCGATGATCACGACCGGCTCGGGGCGAAACGCAGCTCCCGCGTGGCCGGCGCCGAACTCGACCAACTCGCCACCGCCGACACGCAGCAGGCCTCGACCGAAGGCGGGAAGACCTGCGGCGTCCTCGCAGCCGATCACGTCCAGGGAGTCGGCATCAGACTGCACGCGAAGGCAGATCCGCAGGTTGGTGTTGGCCTTGATGTGGGCATCCAACACGCCGGACGGCCGTTGCGTGGCGAGGATGAGATGGAGTCCGAGCGATCTCCCCCTCTGCGCCACGTCGACCAGCGATGACACGAACGGCGGAAGCGAATCGACCAGTGTCGCCAACTCGTCCACGACGATCACGAGGGCGGGGAGCTCGATCCCGCTGGCGCGCAGCCCACCGAGATCGTCGCAACCGTGGTCGCTGAAGAGTTGCTCGCGTCTGCGGATCTCCGCCCTCAGGCTGCGCAATGCGCGCCGCGCACGCCGCTCGTCGAGATCGGTGACGACGGCGGCGACGTGAGGGAGCAACCCGAGCACGTCGAGCCCTCCGCCTCCCTTGAAGTCGATCAGCACGAAGGCCAGGCGAGACGGTGGTGCGGCGTTGGCCGCGGAGACGACCATCGTGCGCAACAGTTCGCTCTTGCCCGATCCGGTCGTTCCGGCGATCAGCGCATGAGGCCCGTCTTCCACAAGGTCGACGGTGACGATGTCGCCGCGGGCG
>Ga0209992_10001763_pt1 | contig 21611 bp, 16 predicted proteins | sample 2SBtaG_2_FD_182564 | JGI IMG/M metagenome (GOLD analysis project Ga0209992, IMG submission 182564) | Deep subsurface microbial communities from Kolumbo volcano to uncover new lineages of life (NeLLi) - 2SBTROV12_ACTIVE470 metaG (SPAdes)... | ecosystem: Environmental > Aquatic > Marine >... | reverse complement strand
ATTATTCTGGCGTCGTTCGTCTCTGTCCATATAAAACATGTCAGAAGACATACGAGTGATCAATGTCCAATTTGTGTGTGGAACTTTAGTACAAGCAGCATAATGCTCACTGTTATCAAGGGTCTCACCATTAAAAAAAAGGTAACCTAAATCGCTTTCAAAACACCCTGATATTTTAGATAGATAAGCAAACTCGGTTTCTGACACTAGATCTTGTAAGTTTTCCATTTCTCTTACATGACTAAATACCGGGTGAGAGATTAGGTTTAGTTGCTCAGAAAACAAAATACCGTAACCACCCAAACCCAAATCAAGTTTTTTAAGTGAAGCCGTTAAATGATCCAACGATATATCAGAGGGCACCACTCCCAAAGACATTTTTCCTTCTCGTTTGGCATTTTTATATTGATAAAAAGGCACAGAATAAGTGGTCATCAACACATTATTTTGTGGCTCATAATAAGGTTCTGTCCATATAGGCCCTTCTTTTAACGGCCTGTGATACCAGCTAAATTCTTTATAAGGCTTGTCATAATCAACCAAGTTATATTTTCGCTCTACACTAGTGAACCTTTCATAATAAGGGCTAAAATAGCGAATATTAGGCTGATACTGATAGGGGTGAAAGGTCACATTTAAAGAGTAGATGTCTTCATTGACTGCAAATTCATCTTCTAACAGGTTTAACACAAATGTTTTGTCAGGTGTTGCCGTTACTTCACGGGCAAACCTATCAACACTTTTCATGATTTTTTCTAGTTTACCACCTACTTCTGCCGCGGCATTTAAAGTCTGGATTTTAACTTGCTCACGAACGTCTTCACTAAAAGACCGCATTTGTTGAATTTGATAAAAGCTGTTTAAGATAAGACCACAAACAGAAATACATAAAAATAGAGTCAGAAGTGGTTTAGTTAATTGGTTATCCCAGGGATCTTTTACACGCACGCTGTTTTCCAATCTGTATTTAAATTTTAAAAAATATTAGGCCGTGTTGACCTTTACTGTTAATTTTTAAAGCATTGAGTTAGATATTTAGGCCTGACAGGGGCTGCCCCACAGAGGATGCGTCGCATAGTTATTCTATGTAAGTCTGCCAATAACGCCAAATAAATGCTCAACTCATGCTGCTCGATGAGTTCAATCAAAGACTTCCACCAATTTGCCATTCGCCACCTACATAACCCAGTATGCGGAGAAAACCTTTGTCATGCAGCGCATTAAAAGCCTTTGATATGAGCGAGATTCATACCTCAAAGATAAACTCGCTCTGATCCACTAAAATTCAGGCGATATTGCCCTATCAGAACAAGTCTAATATGGAATTAAGGTAGAAATATGAAGCCGAAGCAAGACACATTGTTAACGCTTTAACTAAAACAGAGAAATAATTTGAGGTTTATAATGTTTTTATTAATTAAACAACCTATTTTGAGGCAAGGGCAACTCGTCGATAGCAAGACGAAAGTGCTGCTGTTTAACTGTTCTGAATGAGAAGTTTTTAATAAAGCTAGTATCAATTTAGTCCCTCAAATTGATTGAGGATTGGTATTACGCAGATTTATAATCTGAAAGATTATAAAAAAAGCGCAGAAAACAGATTGCTTAATGCGCTTTTACTTAACGACTTAATTAATTGGATTTAAAACGTTCAGACTTAGTAGCTAGCTTGTAGCGTCAAACCATTATAAGCGCTATAGCCACGAAGCATGATGTAGTAAGTACCGCCAGTGCCAGAACTCAAGCTGCAGCTCTCATTGTTACCACTTCGGTAAGGACGACAATCATACGTACCTGTTGTTGGTGCAGCTCCTTTACGAACATAAAGGTCTGCATCACCAGAGCCGCCTGATGTATTTACATTTAGTGTTACACCCGCTGGTACATCAATAGTGTAAACAACCTCAGAATTACGTGTTCCAGAAAGGCTCGTTACTGGTACACCATTATCTAGGCAATTCGCACCGCAACCGCCACCTGATGATGTTTGGGCTTTCAGTGACACACCTGAATAAGCACTGTAGCCTCGAACCATTACATGCCAAGTGCCAGCAGTTGGGTTATTGAAAGTACAGGTTTCTTCATTGCCATTTTTGTATGGGCGACAGCTATATGAAGATTGTGTTGGTTTAGTACCTTGTTGAACATAGATATCAGCATCACCAGAACCACCAGTCATACTGAAAGCCACATTTGAAGTACCAGCAGGTACTTCAAATGTGAAGAAACTTTCAGAGCCTCTAGCACCAGAGATGTTCACAGCAACACCATCTTCAAGTGCTGGATCCGGGTCAACTGGGTCAACTGGACCACCATCACCAACTAGGCTATATAAAAGTTCATTTGGTGAACCCGATTTCGCATCATTAATTTTGTTTTTAGAACTGCGGTTACTTAAAAGTGAATCAATTTGAGCTGGAGAGCGCGAGCTGTCTTCATCTAGATAAAGCGCAGCAACACCTGCAACATGAGGAGCAGCCATTGATGTACCACTGATCGTATTCGTAGATGTATTAGAGTTATACCAAGCTGACTTGATGCTTGAACCCGGTGCGTAAATATCTAAACAGCTACCATAGTTAGAGAAGCTTGAACGGCTATCACTGCTCGTTGTAGAGCCTACCGTGATTGCATCTGCCGCACGTGCTGGTGAGTAGTTACACGCATTTGAGTTGTCATTACCCGCAGCAACAACAAACGTGACACCAGAAGCAACCGCTGCGTTAACGGCGTCATCAAGTGCTTGTGATCTTCCACCACCCAAACTCATGTTTGCAACAGAAGGGCCAGATGCATTGTTCTTAACCCAATCGACGCCTGCAATAACACCAGAGTTAGTACCTGAGCCAGAACAACCTAGTACTTTAATACCTACAATATTAACGTTTTTTGCGACACCATATTGGCTACCACCAATTGTGCCAGCAACGTGTGTACCATGACCATTACAGTCTGTTGCATCTGCATCGTTATCTACGAAATCGTAACCATGTGAAGCTCGGCCACCAAACTCGTTGTGCGAAATAAGTACACCAGTATCGATAACGTAGGCCGTTACGCCTGCACCATCATAGTCATAGTGGTAGTTAGAATTTAGCGGACGATCACGTTGGTCAATACGGTCTAGACCCCAAATTGCATTGCTTTGATCAGCATTTGTAGCTGCCATAGGTGATACACTTACAATCTGATCTTGCTCAATATAGTCAACATCAGGGTTGTTAAGTAAATCTTGAATTTGAAGTGCAGATGCATTCACAACCACACCGTTTAAAGAGCCAGCAAACTTACGTGATACATCTACGTTATATTTATTAACGAGAGTTTGACTAGCTTGCTCTGCATAACTTGCTACTGCATCAGCGCTTTGAATATTCAAAACTGAAGGTGTTTTGAATACCACAATATATTGATTTGGAATAGCCTTACTCGCAGAAACCTGTTTTAGTTCTGCTTGAGCTAAAGCCTGACCAGATACAATTGCACCGATAGCAAATGCTAGAGTCGATAATTTACGCATAATGATTCCTTTTACTTTGTTGTTTGATTAAAAATCACACAAACCATAGCGCAAGCAATCTTAAAGATCACATTTTATTTACATAAAATTAATCTTTTTTATATTTAAATTCGTACCTATAACTTTACAATCAACTAGTTTATTCATTAAATTCAGTTGCTTAATTTAATAAAATTGAAATAAACCATCTTGTTAAATTTTAGTTACAAAGCTGATGGTAGTGGCTTCGACACAAAATGGTTACATAAATTGCTTATCTGAATTGAAAATTTCTGAGGTGATTGACGTTTTAAACACAGCATTTTGCGCATCTATCGCTTTTAACACTTGTTTAAATGGTTCGAACTATGCGTGAATCGCAAAATCAAACGTATCATTGAGCATCGTCACTATATGTTGTAGAACAAGGTGTGTTTGTAAGCTTTGCTCTGATGTAATTTGAATATTGGTAATATCTGTATCGTACGCCCCTTTCATATACACAACCATATCGAGATGTATGATTCAGAGCGATGACCTCTGCCGCAGTTTAAAAAAAGAATGCAGCGTGATGACAAGTCCTTTGCAAGTTCTTCGACGATGAAATGGAACTAAAGACACTTACTCATTTTTAAAGAAATAAAGCTCATTTCAAATCATTTACTAATTTCCAGAATCAATCAAAGAGAATAAACTTAGCTTAATCGCAGGACTAAACAGCAATACAAGGACAAAACATGATCAGAGCAATGAGGCATGACGATTTTATTAACTTTTGGCCGACTTTTCGGAATATTATTCAAGCACAAGAGACTTATGCATTTGATCCAGACATGAACGAGTCGAGCGCATATGCTCTATGGTGTGAAGCGCCGTTAAAATCTTTCGTTTACGAAGAAAATGGACAAGTGCTGGCCAGTTATTACTTAAAAGCCAATGCCATGGGACCAAGCTCACACATTTGTAACTGCGGCTATATGGTCTCGCCTTTAGCAGCAGGAAAAGGTATTGCCAGACAACTTTGTGAGCACTCTCAGCTTATCGCCCTAGAGCTTGGTTTTAAGGCCATGCAGTTTAATTCTGTGGTCTCGAGTAATACCGTTGCTGTATCGCTTTGGCAAAAGCTTGGATATGAAATTATCGGCACAATTCCAAAAGCCTATCATCACCCGAAGTTAGGTTATGTTGATAGTCTCATTATGTATAAATGGCTCTGTGACGAATAAACCGCATAGTTTTTTTAAGCAATAAATTTATTTAACAAGCTTTGTTGCGACTTCACATCACTTAGCAGTCGTTCATTTGCAATTACCTGTAAACGCACAAACCCTGTCAGCTAGTTTGCTGTATGGTAACTTTATTCGCTTAGTTTTAAGATTAAAAAGGGGCTACTCGCCCCTTACAAGCATAATGATTTTTAGTCTCTAAAGTTACTCGGCGCAGGTGGCACAACAAGCGGCTTTTTAGGGTTAGCTTCTAATTCTTCAAGAAGCTCTTTAACTGCGCGCTCGACCGATGGGTCTTTTCCTGCATGAATAAGCTCTGGACGATCAACCACTTCAATATCTGGTGTTACACCTTCATTCTCTATGATCCAGTTGCCATCATTATCAAGAATACGGAAAGTCGCAGCTATTACTTGCCCGCCATCAACAAGGTATGGGTTGCCAGAAATACCAATCAAGCCACCCCAAGTTCGTGTGCCAATTAACTTACCAAGACCAGCTTGACGGAAATAGTAAGGTAATGCATCACCACCAGAACTCGAATAACCGTTAATTAGCATAGCTTTAGGGCCATCATGAGCAAACGCTGGCGTTTTAGTTGGCTCAACACCACGACGTTTCCAATAATTTAATGGCTTGCGAGATAACCAAGTAATTAGATGTTCAGGAATAAAACCACCACCGTTGTAACGATCGTCTATGATCATGGCCTCTTTTGTCGTTTGTGGCATAAAGTTCTTGAATAAAGAACGATTACCTTCGTAGTGAGTATTTGGTAAATGCACATAGCCAATCTTGCCATTTGACAACTTGCTGACGTATTCAGCTCGGCTGTTCACCCACTCTAAGTAACGCAGACCTTGCTCACTGGCTACGGGTTTAACTGTCACCTTCCAAGCTGCATCAAAACTAGGCGAATCAGACAGCATTAGCTCTACAGGCTCGCCCTGAGTATTTTCAAGCAACTCAAAGAAGTTACTCACCTGATCTACTGCTTGGCCATTCACCGATAGAATGAAGTTACCTACTGAGGCATTAATGCCAGTTTGACCCAGTGGCGAGCGGAAATCTTCATGCCAATCTTCGCCTTGATAAATCTTGTTTATCTTCACAAAGCCAGACGGATGACTTACTACTTCAGCACCTAATAGACCGTGTTTTTTACGTTCAGCGGTAGGCTCATCGCCCGATTGAACATAAATATGACCCGCATTAATTTCACCCGCGATTTCACTAAGCACATAATCTAAATCAGTTCTGTGTGCTACTGCATCTGCCATTGGTTGATACCGTTTTAAAATCGCATCCCAATCTTGGCCATGATGATTTTCATCATAGAACCAATCACGCAATGTGCGCCAACCCTCAACATACATTTGCTGCCACTCAACTTTAGGATCAATCTTTAGATTCATCTTCGAGAGATCAAGCTGATTCGCTTTTAGATCTTGTTTTGCTTTAGGTTTTATAACACTGATGTTTTTACCCGAGCGAGCAATGATGTGTTTACCATTCGTAGACACTTTATACTGACTAACGCCAGACGCGACTGTAGCCATCTTGCCATCAGGCTTGTTCGAAATTAGCTTAAGTGCACCGCCAGATAGCGTTAATACCCCACCTTCTACACCCGTTAAGCCGCGATAATTACCTGCTGGCGCATTTGTAGCGACGACACGCTTAATAAAACCTTGAGGCTCAAGCGTATTGCTGTTTTCTTGTTTAGATTTGTCTTCAGTCTCTTCAGTGACAATACCTGCTTCATCAGAGCTGAGTGCATTAATGGGCGTGATTTGATTATTCACAGCAACAGCATAAACTCGCGTAGCACGATTAAACATGTAATCAAACTCATAAGAACTGAATGTTAGGTTGTAATCACGTTCAGAGCTGAAATACAGATACTCACCGTCAGGAGAAAAAGTCGGGTTACTTTCAGATGTCATCTCATCTGTTAGGCGTGTCACCTTCTTTGACCCAATATTGAAGTGAAATAGCGATGAGTAGCGGTTTTCGTTATTTTTTACATACACGATATCGTTTGAGTTTGGCGACCAAACATATTGAGTTAAGCCATTTTCATCAAACTGAGCAACATCAATTTTAGTTTGTTTGCCAGATGCAATATCGAGTAGCCAAAGCGTGTGGTTTTTATCTGCAAAAAGTAGTTTACTGTTATCAGGTGACCACTTAGGCGTAAAACGCCAAATCGTGCCATTACTTGTTAACTGCTTAACTTCATTATTGTTAGCGCGATCTTTAATATAAATTTCGTACTCACCTGTCTCATCGCTCATATAAGCGATATATCGACCATTTGGCGACCAACTTGCTTCTATTTCACGGCCTTCTGGCGTGTAGCTCAAGTTACGAGTCGGGCCTTGTTTTACAGGTACTGTGAAAATTTCACCACGGGCTGTAAACACAGCTCGATTACCATCATGAGAGATGTCCATTGAGTCAATAAAGTCACTCACATTTTTGCTGTAAGGCAAAGTATGTTCTCTGATCCCCTCCACATTTATTGTCAGTTTTTCAGAGGACTTAGTCGCTTCATCGAAACGGTATAGATACCCACCATTTTCATAAACAATCGCATCAGGACCCGCTGAAGGCCACAACACATCAAAGTCATCATGTGTTGTCATTCGAACCGGTGATTTACCTTCACGATATTTATATAAATTTAGGGTATAGTCTCTGTCTGACACAAAATAAATACTGTCATTTACCCAGGTAGGCTGTTGATCTGTAGCGCGATGAGACGTTAACTGTTTTGAAGTGTTATTTTCTAAATCATACACCCACACATCTTGAGCACGACCACCACGAGAGCGCTTCCACGTTCTGAACTCCCTGTCTATTGGGGTATAAACATACTTGCTGCCATCTGGAGAAAGCATACCCCCACCCGTTTCAGGAATTGCCATAGGTTGTTCTAAACCGCCTTCTGCTGGCACCATGTATGGACGACCCATTCGCTTGCCCCAAGGCGTTCTGTTTGCTCTAAATACGATATTTTTTCCGTCTGGCGTCCAGTCCATAACACGATAATCATAGCCGCCACGAGGTGGCATAGGACCAACGTCATTGTAATAAGTTAATTGTTTCAAACCTGAGCCATCGCGGTTTATGACATAAACTTGTCGACTGCCGTTGTACTGTGCTGAGAATGCAATTTGACTTCCGTCTGGAGAAAACTTAGGAAAAGTTTCGAACCCCTCATGATGTGTCAAACGCTGGCTTTTTCCAGTCTTAGTGTTAGCAACGTAAATGTCACCCGCATAAACAAATGTAACATGCTCTTTATGAATATCAGGGAATCGTAAGATACGGGTATCTTGCGTTTGAAACGCAGAAGCCAAAGGCGCAACGACAGCAGCCATGGCCAAAACAAGATTTTTAATTTTCATTCTTCGCTCGTTTTTATAATAAGTAATGTTACATAATAACATTTAAGCCTGCAGTGAAAGTTTTTTGAGATAAGTTGGTTGTGACAAAATGTAACGGTTAAAAAAGAATGGATGCACCTAATGCTTTTGCTCATGTGAAAAAATCAACAGTAAAATTTGCTTAACTGACTATGATTAGTAATATGGCGGGAAAGTTACATCTTGTGAGTAGTCATGATAAGGGTTTTCGTTTTTTTCATTCTATTTTGTTTTTTGCCTAATTTTTTTGTAAAGGCAAGCCAACTAAATGTTATGTTTTTGAACCCAGGTCACCCATCAAATAATACAACCGGACATTTTTGGTCGAATGTTAATTACTTCATGCAAGAAGCCGCTGACGATTTAGACATCAATCTCATCACCATTTATGCCAACCGTAATCACATTCTTATGAAATCATTTGCTACGGAAGTAGTGGCTCAAAAACCAGATTATGCAATTTTGGTAAATGAAAAAGGGGTTGCGGTCAAATTGGTTGAAGAAATAACCAAACATAAAATTCCAGTATTTATGTTACTTAATGACCTCTCAGATGAAGAGCTTAGCTCCCTCTCAACTGAGCAGAAGCAATATTATGCGGGCAGCTTGATCCCTAATAACTTTGATGCAGGCTTTTCTTTAGCCGAACAACTTCATGGCCTATTAGTAACTAACAAAACCACACATGGCAAAGTCAATGTGCTTGCGCTTCATGGAGATACAACCTCACCAGCTTCTGTTGCCCGAGCAGAAGGACTCAATAATTTCTTGAATTCACACCCTGAAGTGCAATTAATTGACAGTACAGTTGCAAACTGGTCAAAACAACATGCTTACGAAAAAGTAAAAGGCATTTTGAAACATCAAAAAGTCGATATTATCTGGGCTGCTAATGATGCCATGGCCTGTGGCGCAACTTCTGCGGTAGCCAGTTACAACCTCTTACCTACAATGAGAATTGGCGGCATAAACTGGGATGACGATATTCCCAAAGGCAGGTTAGCCGTTTCTGTTGGTGGGCATGTCACGCTTGGCGCTTACGCCATGGTTATGATCAAAGAGTTATCAGAAAGTAAAAGGCAACCGCAAAGAATAGAACATTCAATTTTTCAACACAGCAATATCAAAGCCCATCAAGCCTTTATATCGGCATTACAACACAAACGTTTTGACCAATGTAACTTTGCCGACTTCTTAACTGACTCAGACACCACACTTACATTTTCTATCGAAAATTTGATCTGTGAGTAGCAGTCATCAAAGACTTGAGCTGAACAAGTCTTGGTTAAATTTGTTTTCACAAATTGCAGAGGGTAATAAGGCCTAAAATCAGGAATATACTATGAGTTAACCATCTGCATAACTCATTTTTGCATCAAAACGTGTTTAGGCGAATGCCTCAAATGAGCGAATAGCAGAAGTTAATAATACTAAATTAGATCGAATGATAAGTAATTTACTTTTCCAAGTATATTTGCTAGCTTCGGCCTGAATTAAATCAGTATTGAAGTGAGGACGACCTCACCGCTCTATCTTTTTCAGGGGACGACCCCTAATATAATAGAGTTTCAATATGTCTTGGTTTATCTTGATTATTGCAGGAATTTTGGAAGCTGGCTGGTTAGTTGGTATGCAAAAGTCCGAATCCTTTACAAAAGCCCCTTTTCTAGTATTTGCTATTTTTTCAATGACACTTAGCTTGGTGTTATTTTCAATTGCATTAAAAAATATCCCTATTAGCCATGCTTACTTAGTTTGGCTTGCTGTAGGTGCATCATCTATTTCGATTATAAATTATTACTTTTTCGAACAACCACTTTCAGTCCAACAATTGCTTTGCTTTTGCTTGATATTTGTAGGCGTGGTTAGTTTGAAAATATCTAACTAACACAATCAACAAACAAGGAAAAAACATGTGTGGTGAAAAAAACTTAGCCAAATTAATTGCGACTATGACACCTGTCTTAGCTGAATGTGAATATATCTTTGGTACCCTTAGTAGTTATGATTATGAACAGCTCACATTACTAAACCCGATAAGTACATTTCAAGAAAAAGAGGGGGTGAGCGTCATTTTGACTAAAGAGAAAGCGGACGAGTTTAAGATTCCATATTCTGGTGTTTTTAAATGTATTACCTTAAATGTACACTCTAGTTTAGATGCTGTAGGTTTAACTGCTGCTGTTTCTACTAAATTGACGCAATCAAATATTAGTGCAAATGTTGTTGCAGCACATTATCACGATCATGTATTTGTTGCTTCCAAAGATGCTGAACAAGCACTGACAGATCTTAATGCACTTGCAAAGTGTGGCATTCAAAGTTAAGTGAAATCAATGGGGTCAGAATCGTTGATTTGACCCTTTTCAAATGATAGCTGTTGGCACAATGCTGTCTTTAGTCTCTAAAGCGTTTTTGGCGAAAAGGATGTTAGAGCGATATTCCACTATTCGCTCACAACAGCCATGCCCATTTTAAATCTCAGACTTACTGATCACCACCCCATTCTCGTCTGCATACACCCAATCACCTTCTGACACCTCTGCACCGAGTAAAGTCAGCGAGCTTAACACACAGCCTAAACCTTGCTTGTCAGTTTTACGCGGCACGTGCCCTAGCGCCATGACACAAAAAGGCAATGTTTTTAATATTTCTACATCGCGAACACAGCCGTTTACAATAATGCCAGACCATTGGTTTTTAATGGCTGATATAGCCAGATTATCTCCAAGAAAAGCGAATGCTTTAGAGCCTTGAGCATCAACAATTAAAATCTGATTATCGCCTGGTTGCCTTAAAAACTCGCCAACTAGGCTGTTATCTTCTGGGCAGCGAATAATCACGGCTTTGCCTTTCATATAGAGTGACTTACCAAAGTGTGCCAAGCCATGCTCCATAACTTGCAACGCTTCGCCATATTCATCGTACAGATCGGGGGTCGTAAAAACAGTCATTTGTGACTCCAGTTTAAGCCAAAGTAGTATTTACTAAAGCTGTTAAAATTAAAAAATTACAATCTCATAGGTAAATAATAGTATTCATAGAATACTATTATTGGTGTGTACAACGGGTTTCCAGCGTAAGCTCTTGCCCTGAAATTTGTGTGATGGTTTCTAAATAACGCGCTTTAATGGGTAAGTCCAAGCCATTTGTATAAATTTCGTCAATCGCACGTTGTAGTTGAGTAACCATCACTTGAGGCACTTCCTTATTTAGAGCTAAGTAATTTCCACCTAGTCGAGGATCATCTATAAAATAGGCTGGTACTACCTGCTCTGGTCGAAGTCGATAATTCTGAATATGGAACCTTAAACTATTCGCAGAGGCAATAAACAAATCAAGTTTGCCTTCGGTAAACGCCTTTATTTCTGCAAATTTTTCAGAAAAAGGAATATAATTTAAATTCTCTTTAAACCCCCATTGCTTGAGCACTTCTTCATATGCATCGCCTTTATGTAAAGCAACGGTGTAATTTGCCAGCTCTTCTTTGTTATTTATTTTGATATCATCGCGTTTAGTAAGTTTATAAAAGCAACCAGGGCTCGAAATAAGCGGCCCAACCCATTGAAATTGTTTTTCACGGCTAGGCAGCCTAGAAGTGGACACAAGAGCACTGTGATCGTTTTTTAGGCTCAGTGTCATCGCGCGCTTCCATGGATAGAGTGCAAACTTACACTTTATATTTGTCATTTTACAAGCCATAGCCACAATGTCGGCATTCACGCCAACAACAACGCCTTTTTCTAAAAAGTTATAAGGTGGAAACTCTTCTGTATAAATTGTGAGGGATTGCTCAGAAGAAAAAGCATAGGCCGAAGCAAACAGCAAAGCAAAATAGCACCTTTTCAACTTCATCAACAACACCCTAAAAAAGTAAGATTATTAATAACTTATGTTTCAAGTTTATGTCTAATTTTAAGCGTTGGTAACAAAAGAAGAGTTGCCATTTCCACAATAAATTATAAAAGTGACAACTAAAAAAATCTATTGACTGGCTTATAAGCTAAATGTTCTGCCAACGGTGAAAAGTAGTGTTGAATCGCCAAATGTATTTAGGTCAGTATCTTCATAACCCAAAGATAAGTCCCAACCGCTGACAGAATAATTACCCGTTACTCGCCAGTGAATGTAGTCATCGTCTTTGCCTTCCCAAGTCCATTTATCATCATCCATACTCATGGAATAATCGATGCCTACATCAACCGAGAATGACTCATTAATAGGGAAGTTATGAGTGAGCATCACAATGCCATGGCCTGCACCAGTACCAAAATAGTCCCATGCATACCAAAAGTTCAGATTGGTATTACCGTAATTAAACTTCGCGTAGGCTTCTGCATAGTGATAACTGGAGCTCTCATCACCACCATGATAGGTGTATTGCGCAATACCGACATCTAAATTAAGCACATCATTCAGAGCCGTGTAGTAACCTACATAACCATCAAATTCGATGTTGGTACCTTCGCCAAAATCTACATTTGATCCCCAGACTCCTGCATACCACCCGTTATCGCCCGCCCAATCAAAGCTTGCCTGAATGGCTGGGTCTTCTTGGGTTTGGCTCACCCCATTAAACAAATAATCAGACACACCGGTTACAGTTACAGAGGTATTTGCTAACGTAGGAAAAGCACTTAAACAAAGCGTGTATAAAGTCAGTTTTTTCATGGTTTAACTCAGTAATGAATTTCCTTTGTAGATAGAGATTAGTACAAAAATTTCCACTGTAAATAAATTGAATTGACAATTTCCAAAACGTAAATTGATTACATTTAATAAACATAAAGCAATACCTTGTTGCCAATACCAAAATGTCTACACTGTCATTGTTGGTCATGCTTAACTTTATTTTTATGTGGTTTATTCTTAATCGACCTGAAAAATATAGCTCTATACTAATATTAAAATATAAACTTCCCCTTTCGCTACGCTCATAGGGGCATTCTTTTGATTTGATTAAAGCAGATACACAGCAATGCTTAACACGCATTGGTAACCCTTTTGTGAATTTGTCTGCTCTTGCAATGGCACTTTAAAAATGTCTCTTTATGTCGTTTTTATGTTATATCAGACACGCCTCATCAGGTTAATATAGGTTTATTCACAGAGTAAAATCTCAAAGAACAACTAATATGACCATCAAACAAGTCTTTTTCATCGCCGATGGCTTTCAAGCACTTGACCTCTTTGGTCCGCTTGATGCCTTTATGGAAACAAACAACATTCAAACCGCCTATCAATGCAAACTGTTAGGCATAAGCAAACAGCCTGTAAAAACCGCTTACGGACAGAGCGTGTCTGTCGACTACTGTTTGAGTGATGACTTTGAGTATGATGACTTGATCATTTGTGGGGGCATAGGCATGCGTACCCTTGAACTTAGTACAAAACAGCTCAATGCGCTTACTGGCATAGCTAAAAGAGCAAAACGCGTCTTTAGCATTTGTACAGGAGCATTTATTCTCGCCAAACTCTTTGATGATAAAGCACTTACGATTACTACGCATTGGCGCCATTGCGAAAGTTTAGCCAAGCAAAATCCAAATAAAACCATCTCGCCAGAGCCGCTCTTTATTAGAGATCAAAATATCTGGTCATCTGCGGGAGTGCTATCTGGCGTTGATTTGGCACTGGCAATTATTCGCGAAGACTATGGTAATAGCGTGGCAGCAAAAGTGGCTAAAGAGTTGGTAGTGTACCTACAACGGGCAGGAAAGCAGCGGCAATATTCTGATATTTTGGAACTACAGTCCGGTGAAAGTTTGAAGCTCTCGCCACTGATTGATTGGTTAAGTACGCAATTAGACAAATCAGTTACAGTCACCAGCATGGCTGAATTTTGTCACTTGAGCGAGCGACAACTCACACGTTTATTTAGACAGCACCTTAACTGTACACCTAGTCATTATTTTCGAGTACTCAAGCTTAATCATGCCAGAGATTTACTATGTGAGGAAAACATCAGTCTACAGCTTATATCGCAAAAATTCGGCTTTAATAATTACGACAGTTTTCGACGTGCTTTTATTAAGCAATTTGGCCTATCACCTTCACACTATGCTAAGGGCACACACCTATGAAATTAACGTTTAAATTACTCGTTCTCGCCTTGTTTAGCTTTATCTCATATGCAGACACGCTATCAGTTAAACAACAGCAGGCTTGGCTAAAAGACATTAACTTTTATGAAAACCAAATCAGAACCAAGCATATTGAACCATTTCATACGCTTGCTGAAAGTGACTTTGCCAGACTCTTGAAAGAACTAAAACAAGACTTACCGCTACTCAGTGAGCCTCAAGTAGAAGCGCGACTAATGGCAATAACTGGTGCCATTGGCGACGGACACACTAACTATTTTATGATGTCTGGGCCTCACCAACACTTTCCGCTCAGGTATAAGTTCTTTAACAATGAATTACGAGTCATTGATGCAACTGAACAATATCAACACCTAATTGGTACTAAACTTAAAACCATCAATGGCCTAACCGTTGAGGCACTGTTTGAGTTAATTACACCTATGCTGCCTGGGGTAGACAACCAATTTAGCGCTAAAGCGCGTTTTGAGTTTTATTTAACCCTGCATAAATTGTTATTAGGGCTTGGTCTTGTGAAAGAAAATGTCGCAACAAAGTTTGAATTTGAACTTGAGAGCAATACACTTAGCGAAGAAATAGCGCCTGTAGCGATGAGTGAATTTGCCAGACTCAGCTCGGTTTTTAGAAGCCACAGCGAAAAATTAAACAAGCTAGACATCGATATGCCAGGTATCAGTCTAAGCTTGTTAAAACAGAATAAAATCGCTTACTTTGATTTTAACGCTTACCCTAGCTTTGAACAGGTAATAGCTGAATGTAAAGCACTGCAAAAACAATTAAAGGCTGCTAAATCTGCATATCTGATAATAGATTTTAGAGGTAATGACGGCGGCAGTTTTTATACAGGTTTAGCTTTTTCATCTTGTCTATTACCTCTCGACCAATTTGATTGGAAAACAGGTGTGTTTATACTTACTGATAAACATACTTTCTCTGCCGCAATGAGTAACACCGTACAGTTTAAACAAATTCTCAATGCGCGTATTTTCGGCACACCAACCGGAGGGGATCCAAACCAGTTCTCCGAAAGCTATCGCTTTGTTTTACCAAACTCGAAAAGAAAGTTGAGTGTATCAAAACGCTATTACCCGTTTCTTTTTGAAGATACAGATGCTGTGTACCCTGATGTGTTGATTGAAACTTCATGGCTAGATTACCAGCAAGGCAACGACCCTGTGCTATCGGCTGTGCTGGCTGAAATCGAAAAATAGAGAACAACATATGCTCCAATTAAAACCCACTTGCGAATGCTGTAATAAAGCTTTACCTACCAATTCAACTGAGGCAATGATATGTAGTTATGAATGCACTTTTTGTAGAGACTGTGTAGAAAAAGAATTTCGTAATGTGTGCCCCAACTGCGGTGGCAGCTTTGAAGCAAGGCCTATACGACCTGAAGAAGCAGGCTAAGTAAATAAAGTTACTGCGAGCACAATGTTAAATTTTTCATTATAAAACATTGAGCTTATTTCTAATTTTGCGAGCAATGTATTTATAGTTACAATGGCTATAAATACATTGCTCGCAAAATATCGAACTGTGAGTTAACTTTTATAAAAGGATTACTCATGGAAAGACTAGAAACGCTACTTCAATATTTCTTAGATCATGACGGGATCGCTCCTTCACTGAAACTCGCAAAGCACCGAAAAATGGTGAATAGCCCATTTCAGTTCTTGCGCGGCTCAGCACCGCTTATGTATCGTGATTTGGCAAGCCAAGTAATAGCTTTGTCTGAAAGTTTGCTAGATATCCCTCTCACTACCATTATGGGTGACTGTCATACCAGTAACTTTGGATTTTTAAGTGAAGAGGGTTCTCATGGCGAAACAGTGGTGTTTACACCCAATGATTTCGATGACGCCTGCTTGGGCCATGCAAGTTGGGATCTATTCAGATTTTTAGTCAGTCTGCCATTAGCGCATTCAGAAGCAGCCCAAATTCAAGCTGAGTCTGATTGTGAAAAACTAACAGCAAAGCCCCTTGCTGATGAGCAACAAGTTCATTCAGCACAGCAAGCCTTTATAGCGGCCTATATCGAAACTTGTCAGCGCTCATTAGAAAATAAGAACGACAGCCAAACAGCGCTCACTGAATTCTCAAAAGGTCATATTTTGCATAAACGCTGGCAAAAGGCGCTTACTAGAGTAGTCGGTGGCGAAGCCTTTATGACTAAAAGTACCTTGGCTAAAGAAGTTGATTTAGTAAATTGGCGATTTAAACAATACCCTGACAAGTTTATTTCTCTACCTGATGAAAACTATCAAAATTTATACATGCAATTCAGGCCATTCATGGACGATGAAATTCTCGATATCGTCGAGCGCCATAACGCAGGTACAGGTTCAAATAACTTAAGCCGCTATTACGTTTTAGTAGGCCCGAGCCAGCCTTATGATGCTGCTAAAACACATATCGTAGAAATAAAACAGCAAAGAGAAGCGGCCCCCATAAAATACTTTCCTAAGTTGTCTGTAAACAACAGTCTCTCTGCGGCGCATTTAACGGTAAATTGTCAAAGAAAAATGCAACGTCGACCTGACTTAATCCTCGATGATGCCATTTGGCAAGATCAACATTGGTTACTTCGCTCTCGCCATCATGCTCGTGTTGGCATTGACTCTGAGCATTTTATGTTAGGAAGAAGAGCGGCCGAAAAAGGCGGCGTTATTCAATATGCACTGAGTTGTGGAGAAGCATTGGCACTTGCGCATATGCGAGGCGACCGCCGCTCAGTAGATTTTCAAAAAGCCATTGTTGCTATTTTGCCGCAACAGCAAAGAGGGTTAATAAACGCAGCCAACAAGTATGTGCGACAAGTTAAAAGCGACTGCTTAACAACAAAAAGCCTTATTGAAAGTCCTCTAAAGTAATCGTGATGCAGATGAAGCACCTTTGCTTTGTCTGCCCTCTGTAAAAGAGGTTTGTAATCATTTCTAATTCCTTGAGTATAAGCTCACACTCTCATCTTATGCTCACTTAAATTGAGCTTCAATATTTTTACTTTTACTGTTTTAGCACTATGCTTTTTGTAAAGTTTCTTGATTTTAATATGAGCATGTTAGTTGAATTTATTTATACAAGTACGGCGACAGCGCCCTTACAATGGACTGAGTTAGAAGTGCTAAGACACGAATGTGAACGTCGTAATCAGCTTGAAAAAATCACAGGCATGTTGCTGTATGATGGCAAACACTTCATGCAGGTACTCGAAGGTGAAGAAAAAAAAATATTAGCACTTTTTAATTGGATAAAATCAGATCCTAGGCACAAAAATGTAGAAGCTATCATAAATAACCCTATCGATAAGCGTAACTTTACTGACTGGGCTATGGGTCTTATTACCTGTGATGAAAAAACTCAGTTGCAAACGGTGACAGAACTTAAAGGCAAACGAAAAAAGCCGCTCAGTTATGAATTACTTTATGCTTTTGCTCATCATGAAATCGAAATTGATGATATGTTAGACGCCGATTAGTGCTCGAAGAATATATTCTTATATGAGCTGTAAAGCCCCTTTACAGCTTGGTATATGACTTTAGATTACTACTGGTAGCAACTCTAATAATAGTTACTTCAAAAAAATATGCTCAGCAGACGGTGATTTAACCGCGCCGACTGAGTTTAATATTGTTTGGTACTTACCTGACTCTTTAATGGCTGTTAAGCCCAAATTAAAAGTCTCAAGTAACTGCTTAGACTCTTTGGATTGTTTTAAAAATAGTAAATGACTGCTTTCAATCATTAAAGGTTTTGGGTGGAAATCAATTTGCTCAATTTCTTGCGCTGAAAAATGCTCTTTCAGAAGGTGCTTAGCAGGAATAGTTGCCATAGGAAATAAATCGATCCTATCTTTGAGTAACTTCTTAAAGTTTTGCAAATCTGTTGTGACAGTATCAACGTTTAAAACGCCACGTTGAGCAAGCTGCCAAAACTCTTCGCTATAGCTATAACCCGTCGTTGCACCTATATTAAAATTGCTCAGCTCTAACAAACTTTGCCAATCGTGTAATGGCTTTCTCTTATGAAAATAGAAGTGAATCGCTTCGTAATGAAGAGGGTCTGAACAATAAAAATCTTTCTGCCTTTCAGGTGCACAAAACCAAAAGGCCGCTGCGTCATAGTTGCCTTTTAAAGAAGACGCAAAACTTCTTCCCCATGGCATAAATTCAAATTGAACAGTATGTCCTTGTGTTTCAAAAGCTGCGCGAATAACTTGCGGCACAATGCCTTGTTGTTGGGCCTCTTGACTTGCAAAAGGGGGATATTCTCCTATTGAGATTTTCAGTTGCTTGGATTGAGCAAAAGTACTCAGTAGCAAACAAAGCAATAAAGCAACACGCACACTTTCTTCCTTAAAATGATTACAAAATAAGTTTAGAACAAAAAAACAGACTATGAACATAGCAAAAAAAGGTGAAATTAATTCTCGACACCAATAATTTGCAAATTACTAATGCAATAACCAAATAATAAGAAGTACTTTCGCGTCTTTTTACTCACCTTGCTATTACCGAAATACCTTATCTATATGTTTGGTTTTCTGCATGTCAGATGGTAAGTACCAAGTTTCGTTTTTTTGTTCTGGATTTTTGCGTGTAATTAAAAAAATTTATAAGCATCTCCTATATTGACGCTCTCTAGGGGCGGAGAAAAATCATCAGGAAAGATCAATACATACACAATCAGACAGCACTTGCTCGATAACATCGACCTATAAAATAATTAAAAAACATTAAGTGTTCTAAAACAACAAGCTTTAGTTGATAGCTAAAACGCTCACTGCACACCAAAGTCTGCTAGATGCTGACTTTATCATCGACTTAACCTGTCACGTCACTTTGCATAAGATGCTAGACAATTTAGCTAGAACAACTAAAAATAATATGCATAACTTTATAAGGTACCTCACTATGCATCTGTTAAAAAAAATTGCTGTTTTTTCTATTCTTTTACTGACATTTGCCGTCTCTGCAAACGTTAAAGTGTTATCAGTTGGTGACAGCATTAAACTCCCTAATCTGAATGACCAATTCGATAACCCGCACTCATTTAAAACAAGCACACAATGGCTGGTGCTTGCCCACGATATGGACAGCAGCCGAGTGACACGCGATGCGTTTGCCGGTCAAACCAATGAAACGCTTCAACAAGCCAACATTCAATACTATGCAGACATCAGTGGAATGCCTGGGCTAATTAGCAGCTATATTGCAATTCCAAAAATGCAAAAGCAAAAGTACAATATCGTACTGGCCAAAGAAGATGATGAACTGGCATTTTTGCCAAGCGAAGACGACAAAGTGAGTATTTTCAAAATCGAAAATGGCAAAATCGTTGAGTTTATTACTACTGATAATGCTGAAGTGTTAAAGAAAACCATACTTAAATAATCGAATAAGAACACTCTACTCGCTCTTAATCGATACCTAATGCAATAAGGCAAATCTGCTCAGCCTTATTGCATACTTTTTGTATAATACCTATCTCGCATTCTTTGAACGTAAACCCTAGCCCTGCGCTGGCTTTCTTAAGCATCTAAATTAATTCAACATTTAAACCTTTTACTTACTCTTCTCGTCTAAAGAGTAATTTTGCTGATTGTAAAAGGAAAACAATGAACCGTTTAAAAACCAGTACCATTCAATCGATATTGCTTGCTTCATTAATCTCAGTTTTAGCTGCTTGTAAAAGTCATGATGCAATAAATTTTGAAGCTAATACAAAAGATGAACTAATTGAATTTATTGATGGAAACGCTGGTCAAGTCGTCTCAATTTCTGTGGTGGATGCAGACAAAACTTACCAATATCACTTAGGAACCTTAAGTAGTGGCGATACGCCTAATGACCAAACACTCTACGAAATTGGCTCAATAACAAAAACGTATACAGGATTAGTTGTTGCGAAAGCCATTCAGGACGGCAAAGTTGAGCTTGATAAAGATATTCGCCAATACCTTAAGAATTACAAATATAAAAATTTAGAGCTATCTAACCGATATATAACTTTGCGACACCTTTTAACGCACACCAGTGGGCTACCATATAGCTTTGCTGTCAGTCGCGAAGATATAGAGCAAGGCAGATATTATGAAAAAATATCAAAATACACCAGAGCCGATTACTTTAACGACCTTAAAACAGCGACGCTTAGCTCTATACCTGGCGAAGACTATATCTATTCTAGCGTGGGGACTAATTTAGCGGCTTATATTGTTGAATCGGTATATCAAAAACCCTTTGAAACACTTCTTACTGACATAATCACCAGCAAATCTGGAGAGCTGAATACTAAATTCAGACGCGCACATTCTGAGGTGAGTAAAGTTACAATCGGATCAGATGGAAAGGGTAATCAGATGCCCTTGGCAAGTGCATATTGGTATGCAGGCGGCGGGTTAACTTCAGACCTTGAGTCCATGACACATTATATGCGCCATCAATTATCTTCAGAGCCTGAAGTAGCTATTTCTCATCAACTTTTGGAACAAAGTTGGATGGGTCATGGCACAGCGTTTTATTGGAACACAACTCAAGACAATTCAAATGAAATCATGCTCTATCAAAGTGGCGGCTCAATGGGCACGTCTAGTTGGCTGGCTATTTATCCGAAGCAACATATTGGTATTTTCATCGTCACGAACATGGCTAGTAGCCATACTCAAGAAGCGCTGGAAGCCATTTCAGAGCAGGTTTTTGACCATTTAATCGCGTACAAAGAAGCCATAGAGCCAAATTCATAAATTTGGCTTTTCCTTCTCTCTGCGAATATTAACTTGCAACAATGCCGCAATCTTTTATATCACTGTAAACTACGTGGATCTAGTTAAAGAATATCCTCTTATATTTAGCGTTAGCAGACGTTAATCTGCGCCAAGATACATGATGCAACCTTCAATAATTGTAAGAGTAGGCTTGAGATAAGGCTAAAGTATTCAATGACAGTTCAATTCGTTTGAAGTGCTCGAATACTTTTCAAAAGGTACATAATATATTGATTTTAAATAACTAAAAATATAATGTTAATTGCTTATTAGAAGTAATGTCATTCAGTCCTGCATAAAAAGGAGTTCAAGTGGAAGATTTAAAATTAAAGTGTAAATGTGGGGAAGTAACAGGTGTCGTAAGTAATGTAAAACCTGGGTGTGGTAATCGATTGGTTTGCTACTGTGAAGATTGCCGAAACTTTGCCAAACAGTTCAGTAATACTGACGATATTTTAAATGAATTTGGTGGTACAGAGATATTCCAAATCGACCCTTCACGTATAAGAATCAATCATGGCATAGAAAATATTTCCTGCCTTAGGTTTAGTGAAAAGGGTTTATATCGTTGGTATACATCATGCT
>Ga0209992_10001762_pt1 | contig 21613 bp, 13 predicted proteins | sample 2SBtaG_2_FD_182564 | JGI IMG/M metagenome (GOLD analysis project Ga0209992, IMG submission 182564) | Deep subsurface microbial communities from Kolumbo volcano to uncover new lineages of life (NeLLi) - 2SBTROV12_ACTIVE470 metaG (SPAdes)... | ecosystem: Environmental > Aquatic > Marine >... | reverse complement strand
AGAGAAGAGTATTTCGATGTCTGCGAAGCGCCGTCGCAAATTCAGGTGATCGGCTCACGCCGGAGGCAGAAGCCATCTTCAACAACTCCCTTCGCACGAAAACGCCCCTCGCGAACTCGCGAAGTTTTTCGATGGTTGTTATTGTTTCACGTTGCTTGTCCGAAGTCATCGCGGCAAACTTGAAGAACTCTCCCACGGTGAAATCTCCGGAATCAGAAGTGATGAGCACCTGCTCCCGACTTACCTCATCCGACCTCGCCTCCGTATTCAGTTCTGTCTGGCCGGAAATATCATTGAAAAGAGATTCAACTTCGCTCTGGACAAACGTGGGTGATGCAGATTCCAGGATGCGTGAATGCAGTTCGTCTTTGAGGGCGTTGCGTTTCTTCACCTCGACGTAGCGGCGTAATCCCGTTTTACGGGTGGCGAAATCGGATTCTGTCAGGATGGGGTTTTCAAACCGAGAATCGAGGCGAATAATCGAATAGCCTTGCCGCGTCTTCACAGGTCCGGATATCTGGCCGGGCATCATTTCGAATGCTGCATCCTCGAAAGCCGGATCCATCTCGTCAAACCCGAACTCTCCGACCGAGCCTCCGTTTTCGCGAAGAGACGCAGTCGAGAATATTTCTTCAGCCAGAGCATCGAAGGTTTCGCCTGATTCGAGACGGGCCTGCAGGAGTTTTGCCGCTTCTCGTGTGGGCGCATAGAGATGACTTGCGCTCATGCGCGTGTTCACGCGGGCAAACATCTTCGTGAGATCTTGCTCGCTGATGATGATCTCGCTGTAGATCTTTTGGTGCAGGTACCCCTCAATTAGCAGTTTTTGCTCAGCTCTTTCGATCTCGGTTCTGAAGAAACTGCTTTCGGTCGCGCCGTCGCGTTCTGCTTCCACAGAAAGGAGCCTCATGGAGATGAGTCGCTCCAGGAAGTCACTTCTGCGTTTGGGGTTGTCGGGCAACCCACTTTCTGTGATATAACTGAAATACTCAGTCCGGTAGTCGCCCGCTGTAATCAACGATTGCTCGACCTTCGCAACCCAGGAGTCTTCGACTGATTCGGGACCGAATTGGCTATCAAAGTTGAATCCATACCACAGCGCCGAAAAGAGAACAATGACGACAATCGGTATGAAAAATCGACTACGCATTCCAGAACAAATTGTGTGCTCTTCGAATGTCCTTGTTGCACATACCCGTGGCACGGCTACTACCATCAAAAACCGGGCGGGAGCGACGGCTGACGGCGGTTGTCATTGAATACGCTCGATTCATACGTTTGAGAAAGCGCTTACAATCGAAAAGGTGGAAACACGGGTTCGCAATGTAGTCATGGGATAACCGCCTTTTCAACCCCTTAATCCAAGTATTCAGGGGTTATTTCGTTGTCACCGCCTAATTCACATGAAACGGCGTTCTCCCCATTCTCTGGCAAAACGTGAAAGAAATGTCACTTTTCGTGTAAGCGCTTACCAAATGGGCAAAAATGGAAACCATGCGCCTGGCCGGAGATGTGGAAATGAATTGATTGCGGCAACGTCATACTGACCTGAAAACCTTGCGTGCCAATCCAATATGGAGTGGTCTCCAGACGATGTTTTGCTCACATTTCAGCGAATCAGCATCACGACGGCTGATCTCGGAGGAAGACTCAAAAACAGACCTTCGCTTCCCTCCGGGGCAGCGGAGAGGTGTGCTTCCGCCGTTTTGAAGCCGATATCCCCTTTGGGCATCGATACATCGCGTGACTCATCAGACAGATTGAACACAACCCGGGCCACTTCTTCGCCCAGAACTCTGTCGTATGAAAGGATGCCCGATGCATCGTCTGCGGTCACGAATTCTGTCTTGCCGTGGCTGAACAGTTCGAGATGCTCTTTTCTGAATGTGATGATCGCCCGATAGAATGACAGCAGGTCTGCATCCACTTGCACGGGCTGCGCTTGTCGGGTCGTTCCATCTGGATACAGAACCTCGTCATCATACTCCAGGTCTTCCCAGACAATTGGTTTTCTGTTGTCAGGGTCATCCGCGCCCCACATTCCGACCTCATCGCCATTCCAGATGTGCGGACTCCCGATCCACGTAAATTGCTGCAGCAAAAGCAGTCGTTGATCGTTCTTCGTTTTAGCGTCAGGTGCATTCGTGTCATAGGCAGGATGGTCCCGCGCGGAAGCCTGGTATTTGTACAGCGTTTTATTCTTCAGTGAAGACGCAAGCCGCGGAGAGTCATGAGCCGCGGCAACGTTCATGAATGATTTCAGATTGTCACCGGGAATTCCGGCCTGCACCGAATCTATGTGAGCCACCCATCCGGATGGTCCGATGTCGGGAGGCGCTCCTGTAATCAGACTGCGCGTGGGCATGTACCAGCGGTAATGCATTACCGCGTCAAAGGCCGTGGGAACGTATGGTTGTGGTTCGAACATTCTTTCTGGCCATTTTTCCCACCAGACCTCCCCGACCAGATAGGCGCCGGGGTTGATGTCTCTAACATAGCTCTTGTAGTCTCGCCAAAATCCAAGGGGGACTTTTTCGGCGACGTCGAGCCTGAATCCGTCCACACCGTCAGATGTGTCTCCATCTCCATTGGGATCGAGCCACCTCTTCGTCACATTGAATATGTGGTGCTTCGCGCCTTCATTCAGGTTTCCTTCGACCGGACCACCGTCGTAGCCTTCTGGAACGCCCGTTTTTCGCAGTTCTGGAAGCTCTCTTACGCCTGCCCATCCAGAGTATGAGAATTCATCCTCTTCCGTTTCGGGATCGTCCAGGCTCTCAATCCGATACCAGTCAACAAATTCAGAGGCGGACTGATTTTCAAGAATGTCCTTCCATGCCCAGAATTCAATACCGGTGTGATTCCATGAGACATCCAGGATGATTTTGATGTCCCGCGCATGCAACTCGTCGATCAGTTCGAACAGTAGACGATCCGCCGACGTGTCCACCCATGTATCCGGATCGATAGGGTCCTCGCTTGCCGTGAGTTCGAGATCACCTTCCGGATCCGGTCCAAAATTACGGTCGATATGTCGGTACGTTCGTGCATCATACTTGTGGAGCGAAGGAGCATCGTTTATGGGATTCAGGTAGACAGCCGTGATTCCGAGATCCGCGAGATAGTCTACTTTGTCCAGCACTCCCTGAAGATCGCCGCCGTATCTGCGGGACTGAACTGTTGTATAGAATGGTTCGCCGCTGGCGCGGGCCCAATCCTCTTGTGCGTTCCAGTCCTGAGTCCACCTTGTGGTTTCGAAGCCCTCGGCCATCAGGTGAGGCCACGATCCCCTGATATCTTCGAGCGACTGGTCATTCGACGAGTCACCATTGCGAAAACGCTCGACAAATATTTGATACCAGATGGCCTCCTGGGACCATTCGGGGACATCGTCGGTGTTGTGTTCCACTGTTTGCGCTGCGCAGCCGGTGACCAAATAGGACAGGCTCAGAATTCCCAATGCAATCAACAATCTGCTGCAGTACGTGAATCTCTCGTTCTTATTCAATTTTCAGTCATTTTGGATCGTGGAATAGGACAATAAGTTATCTTCGGCCCGTTCCAAATCGCAATACACACATCAGGTAGGATACAAGTGGCGAAAAGCCAGGACATCAAGAAGCCTCCTTTCGGATCAGAAACCGAGCTTTCGCGCGGAAAAAGGATGTTTTTCTCTGTCCTCTCTCTGGTGATTCCGTTTTTCATGCTGGTTCTTCTTGAAGTGGGCCTCAGAATTGGAGGGTATGGCGAATATCCTCCTCTTTTCAAACCGATTCCCGGATACGAAGCCTATCTGCAGCCCGATGAACGAGTCGCTGCCCGCTATTTCACATCCATTGAAAATATCCCGGGTATCCCATTCGATTCCTTTCGTAAGGAAAAAGACCCCGATGCAATCCGCATTGTAGTTCAGGGAGGCTCGACGGCCGCTGGTTTTCCGTTTTATTTCGGAGGCAGCTTTCCGGACATGTTGGAGCAGCGCCTGCTCATGACCTTTCCTGGTCGGCCGATTGAGGTAATCAATACCGCCATGGCCGCGGTCAATTCTTACACACTGCTCGATTTCACTGATGAAATTCTGGAGCACGATCCTGATGCGATCCTGATCTACGCTGGCCACAATGAATACTACGGAGCGCTCGGCGTCGGCTCCTCTCAACTTCTTGGAACGAATCCGGCCCTCATCCACCTGTATCTGGGTCTGAAACGATTTCGCACGACACAACTCCTGCAATCAGTAATCAGGGGCGTTGTCGGGCTGTTTTCGTCTTCATCCGATGATGGACCTGCTGGTGCCACACTCATGCAGAACATGGTCGGAGAACAGCGAATTCCATTGGATTCTGAACTGTATGAAGCAGGCCTCAATCAATTTTCCTACAATCTCGACAGACTTCTTGAAACGTATCAGGAAGCCGGTATTCCGGTGTTCATCGGGACTGTAGCCAGCAACGAGCGCGATCACCGGCCGTTCATTTCGGGCTCGGGTGCGCGCGAGGCTGCCGAGGCTGGATCAGGTGATACTCGATCGAACACCGAAATCGAATCAACAATTCGCGAGGCGGTCGGACTTTTCGCATCTGGAGATTCCACACGCGGCATGGAATCCATTTCGTCTGTCATTGCAGAACATCCGACTTATGCGTCCGCCTATTTCGCGAGAGGACGGATGAGCGAAGCGCTTGGTTCGTTCAATTCGGCGAGAGAAGACTATCAGATCGCCAAAGAGTATGACGAACTACGATTTCGAGCACCTGCGGCGCTGAATACCATTATTCGCGAAAAGGCCACCGCTCACGGTGCCACATTGGTGGAAACCGAGGAAGCTCTGCGTGCGGCATCACAAAATGGAATCATCGGCTCATATCTGATGCTCGAGCATTTGCACCCGACCATTCAAGGCTATTTCGTGATAGCGGATGCCTTTTACGACGCACTGGCTGAAGTTGACTTCGGCGCTGAATCAGCGAGCGGGTGGGAAACAGAAATTGGCGACAGGGCAGCGCGAACGAATCTGCTCATTACTCCGCTTGACTCACTGGTTGGAGTCTATCGTATTCAGCAACTGATGGCGAACTGGCCCTTTCAACCGGTTGGCGGGAGTACCGTGCAATTCGACACGCTTCACGCGGAAACAGCCGTCGGCGATCTCGCTCTTCGTCTGTACCAGAAGGACATCAGACGAATCGATGCGCTTGACGCCCTTCAGCAGACGGCAACCCGTGTGGGTGATTACGTCATGGCGCTTCAATCCATATTCGCGATCATACAGAGGTATCCGTTCCTGCCCGGCCCATACTTGTCCGCGGCGAATATTCAGATGGGCATCGGGCGACTGGCAGAAGCCGAGCAATATGTTCTCGCATCACTCGAGCGTGGAGACAGCTCGGAGGGCCGTCAGATTCTTGGAAGTCTGCTCCTGAACAAGAATATGCCCGAAGAATCCCTTCCGCATCTGGAGCAGGCGCTGGTACTCGAGCCGGGTAATATGGGTGCCCGATACAACCTTGCCGGAGCACTCGCTCTCTTGCAGCGCTACGACGAGGCCCGGGTGCAAGCGGAAACGGTTCTGAGAGACCACCCTGACAACGTTGACGCGAGAAGACTGTTGGAATCCTTGCCTCGTTGATGCGGCCGCCGGGGGCAGACTACATGTCTTCCCAGTACTCTTCCGGCATTTCACGAGCCAGGGCGAGCGCTCCTTCTGCGCCAGCAAACAGAGGATCATCGATCACAGTAACCTTGAATGATCCGTATTCCTTCAACGAATCGGTCAGCATCGAATCCAGACCCCTGATCTGGCTTCCACCGCCTGCGAGGTAGATGTTCTTTTTGACTTCCTCCTGGAAGTCCGGCTCGTATCGCGTGATCAGATCCATGACGCCCTCTGCCATCGGGGCAACAATACCCTCACATACACGCTGCATTTCTGCGGTGATATCGAGCGTTGTAGAAACGCCGGAAACTGGGGCATTGACCTTAACCCTTGATCGCGCAGAACCGACAAAACCCTTGTCCTCCTTGTAGGAACGCACCATCGTCTCCGAGAACGAGGCATCCGGATAGTTTTCGTTGAGGAGGTTCATGAGTTGGCGGTCAATAAAGTCGCCTCCCAATGAAAGTGTACGCTGATCTTCTTCTCCGGGCATCGTGCCGTGCATGATGCAAAGATCGACCGTGCCTGCACCCACATCGATGATCAGAGAATTGTTGAGCGTCCCCAGTCCGTATGCCACCGCAAACGGCTCAGAGACTACCATCAATCGGTCAGCATATTCCTTGACAGCGTCCCTGATGGCGAGCTTATTGACGCGCATTGCTTCGGCAGGAACACCGACGGCGGCAAATACCTCCGTTGCTGATCCAGGCTTGATCTGCTCGATCAGAAAATGGACGAGTTCGCGAACCGCTTCTTCGTCTCGCTCCGTGCCTTCGCGAATCACTCCCTGTTCCAGTGGCCTGGACAGATTCAGAGACAGCCGATGTTCGAGGGCCTCATCTCCAAAGAGAATATTCTTGCCGAGCATTTTGCGTGACACAAAATCCCGCGGCCATCCTACATAACTCTGGACCCAATCCTTCTTGCCGTTACTTGCGGCGATGGCACTTCGAGAGGTGCCCAGGTCAATTCCGATATAAACAGTGGAGTTGGATTTTTTCGGAGGCATGGAACTGTCGTTTTTCTATCGGCTGTCTCTTGGGCCGGTGGGTTACTGATTCTCTTCCCGGTTCATGGTTCTCAGATAATTGACCACGCCTTCTTCCAGAAAAAGAGCGAGTTGCTCCCTGTATTCAGGAGTCGCCAGGCGGGCCTCTTCATCCTCATTACTAATTACACCAATTTCAGCTAGGATGCTAGGGGCATGAACTCCGACAAGCACTACGAAAGGGGCTGACTTGATGCCCCAATCAGATACATCTTCGTTCAGGCGTTGGGTGTTTCGGAACAGGCTCGACTGCACGGCCTGGGCGAGTCGCCTGGATTCCTGCAACTTTATCTGGTCCCCCAGGGCATTGGTCATCCGGTTGAACTCAGCCACCGAATAATCGGAGTTCTTGTTTTCAATTTCTGCCAGGCGTAGTGAAGTTTCGTCGACCTGCGACCCGAAATAGTACGTCTCCAAAGCATAGACTGGCTCGCTCGGAAAGTAGTTCACATGGATGGACACAAACAGATCTGACTCACCCGCGTTCGTGATCTCCGCCCGCTCGCGCAGGGTCAGGTACGTATCGTCGGATCGCGTCATAACAACGTTCAATCCGTGATTTGATCGTAATCTGCGGGCCAGACGAAGCGAAACGTCCAGTGTAATTTCCTTCTCCTCCAGCCCTTCCTTTCCCGACGCGCCTGGATCAGCCCCACCATGGCCAGCGTCAATCATGACCGTACGAACGGTCAGGTCAAACAGCTCGGAGAGCGGGACGTCGCTATCGGTTAGACCAGAGAGGTCTACTCCCCGATCGTCAGGCATCACCGAAATTGAATCCACCGGTACAGCCAGAGAGAGAGACGAATTGTCATCACCGGAGGATGGACTCACGGCATCGTCGCCACCCGTTGTGAACCAGAATACTGAAGCAACCGCGACGAGGAGAATAATGAATACGCTCCAGTATGATCCGCCCTTTCCTTTCGGCCTCCGATTCCAGGTGCGGTCTTTCACACGACGATTGTCCTCGTAGACCTCCCTTAAAATATGTCCTTTGTCTTCGGCAGTCATTCGATGATCAGACGAAGCGAAGACCTGTCCGGGAAGGAACAGGCCCGTCGCATCGCAATACGTAATACTATATAATAGTATACCATCCACGATTCAGGCGGGTGCCCGACGAATTGGATGCACCCGTTCCTGCAAACGTGTCAATCCAGAACCGGTTGCGAATCACTCTTGGCCAGATCACATTCCGGTCTGCACCATTTCACTTGCGCAGGACCGAACGAGGGAAGCCTAGGCCTCCTGGAGAGATGCCGACTCAGCAATAACCGCATCCTGTACGTGGCGAGGCATCGACTCGTACCGGGTGAACGACGAGCGATGCAGTCCCCTTCCCTGTGTCATCGAACGCAACGAAGTTGAGTAGCGATACAATTCGGCTTCAGGGGCCTGAGCCAGAATTTTCTGGAATACGCCCTCTGCTTCCATTCCCTGAATCCTGGCGCGACGAGTGTTCATGTCACCCATTACATCGCCCGTGTAAGAGTCCGGTACAAGAACCTCAACATCATAGATGGGCTCGAGCAGAACCGGATTGGCGTTTCGGAACGCGTCCTGGAAACAGGCTCGAGCGGCTGACTTGAAGGCAGCTTCGTTTGAGTCAACGGCATGCATACTGCCATCATAAATCACGACTCGAACGTCACCAACCGGATAGCCTGCAATAGGTCCCGTGGCGCATGCTTCAATGACTCCTTTCTGGATGGCTCCGAAGAAGCGCCGCATATCGATAACACCACCGACGATCCCATCGATGAAATGAATCGTCCCGCCCCACGCAGTCTTCTCCATGTGCTCTTTGCGCACCTTGATGTCGTCCGGTGGAACGAAATCGCCATCGGCGGGCTCTACCAGCATCTTGATATCGGCGAACTGACCCGCGCCTCCCGTCTGTTTCTTGTGACGGTATTTCGCGCGAGCACGTGACTGAACCGTCTCGAGATAGGCTACTTTTGGCCTGATGAATTCAATATCGACCCCAAAACGCTTTTTCAGCCTGTATTTAGCAATTTCGAGCTGCATTTCTCCTTGAGCACCCAGAACGAGCTGGTGAAGATGCTGGTCATGCGTAATGCTGAGTGATGGATCTTCTTCGTGCAACTGGTGCAGTCCCTGAGCCAGTTTGTCTTCTTCCCCATCGCGAACCGTGACGACGGCCGTCTTGTAGGACGGTGAAGGAAACTCGATTTCCTCCATTACCACCTTACTTCCTTTGCGATGAAGCGTATCGTTGGTATGGGAATTTTTCAGTTTGACGAGAGCTCCCAAGTCGCCGGCATACATCTTGTCGACCGGATCACGATCATGTCCGTTAATCGCGAAAAGTTGACCCAATCTTTCCGTGGCACCAGTGTGGGCATTGACCAGGTCCAGGCCTGGCGAAAGCGTACCCGAGTGGATGCGGAAGAATGAATAATCGCCGACGTGAGCCTCCGCCATGGTGTGGTAGATGAAGGCAACAGGCTCACCGGCAGAATCGGGTTTGATGGTTCCACCACCAACCGTTCTCGCTTCCGGCATCTGATTCGGGGTCGGGCAGACGTTTCCGACAAACTCCATCAGTCGGGCTATACCGATATTCTCAGTCGCGCTGGTAAGGAAGATTGGAAAGAGCTGATGTCGGATCATGGCTTCGCGAAGACCACTTCGCATTTCCTCTTCCGTGAGGGTGCCTTTGTCGAAATACAGCTCCATCAAGCTCTCATCATTTTCGGCGATGTTTTCGATCAGTTCGTTATGTAGCTGCTCAGCTTCGTCCGCAAATTCCTCGGGGATGTCCGTCTGAGTCATGTGACCTTTGTTATCGAACGTGATGTGCTTCATCACGAGAACATCTATGACGGCGCGGGATCCGCCGCCCACCGGAAGCTGAACGACCGTGGCTCCACGGCCGAATCGATCCTGAATCTGTTCGATCAGGTTCCTGAAGTCTGTTTTATCTTTGTCTAGCTGATTTATCACGAACATGGAAGGAGTACTTTCCTTCACCGCTGCCCGCCACGCCAGCTCTGTGCCGACCTGTACGCCTTCACCGGCGTTGATTACAAAAAGGGCCGAATCGACAACGTGCAGGGAAGCTGCCACTTCTCCGACGAAGTCTGGGTAGCCTGGTGTGTCGACTACATTGATCTTGTTTCCGCCGTACTCGACGTGTAGAAGAGAGGCAAAAACTGACATTTCACGCTCTTGCTCACTGGGGTGGTAGTCACTTATCGTGTTTCCCTCTTCAATGGTCCCCATGCGCTGTATCGCTCCTGTTTCCAGGAGCATGGCTTCAGCCAGCATGGTTTTACCACTCCCCTGGTGTCCTACCAGCGCAATATTTCGAATGTGATCAGCATCGTAAACTTTCATCGTGTGCCCCTTTTTGAATAACTCCTCGACTCAGAAAATCAGGGCTGATAAGATACGCTCGCATTCAGAATTGTCAACCCACTACAATCTCGCTTTTTGATGTCTGGAAGGCCTATTTTCGTGTAACATCGTCCCAGGATCAGTGTCCGATCATCAACGGGTTCAAAAAATGCATTGGAACATGTCCCGGCCCTGCTCATTTGTCGGCTTTTTTACGCCCTGATGAACTCTTTTCTTGCCATAGAAACCACTTCCGATGTGTGCAGCGTTGCTCTCATCACGCGGGGTCGAATTCTGAGCCGCGAAACAGATGAAAAGCGCGCTCACGCGCGTCTACTCGTGCCCATGATTCAGGAGCTGCTGGAAGAGGCTGGCGAGGAACTGGCAGGAGTGGCGGTATCGGGTGGCCCCGGCTCCTATACCGGCCTCCGAATAGGAGTTTCAACGGCAAAGGGGCTGGCCTGGTCAAGATCCCTTCCTTTTTTCGCGGTTTCGACCCTGGCATCACAGGTGAGCCGGTTCAATCTGGACCATTCAAAAGATTCGGCCCGTGGTGTGCTTTCCCTTATCCGTGCGAGAGGAAGCGAGGTTTTTTCGAAACGCTTTGAAATTGACGGAGATGGCAAAGTGCACGAGTCTCCAGCGAATGCAAACTCAAAAGCCGGCGCCGTTCAGGTTCTCGACAACCTGGAGGTATCCGGATCAGACTTCGTGGTTTCTCACGATGAGTCGCTGATTCAAGAACTGAGGGAGATGTTTCCAGGTATTCAGACCGCTCTGACACCATTGGTGGCGGAAAGCATGGCGCCTCTGCTGCTGAATCAGGAAGACGAGTATCGCGTAAATGACCTATCTTCGTTTGAACCCTTTTATTTGAGGGAGTTCACGGCAAAGAAAAGCGCAAAAAGTGTTTTCGACAGACTTCCGTTCTGATCAAACAACCCATTTAAACCCATTTTTAAGCAATAGATGGACTGGTTCAAGCGTAAATCTGCAGGTATCAAGACGAAAAGTAGCGGTAGAAACGACGTCCCCGACGGCCAGTGGGTCAAATGTGGTGGATGCGGCGAAACCGTTAATCGTCGTGAACTCGAAAAACAGTGTCTGGTCTGTCCGAAGTGCGATTATCACTTCAAGATGTCCAGTACCGACTATTTCGACCTTCTTTATGACGGCGAATACGAACTGTTCGACACGAATCTTCTCGCAACAGACCCTCTGGAGTTCTCCGACAGAAAAGCGTACTCGGATCGTCTGGTCGCAACACGAGACAAGACCGGCTTGAGCGACGCCGCGAAAGCTGCGGTGGGCAAAATAGGTGGACACGAGCTGTCCATTTCGGCCATGGACTTTTCGTTCATCGGCGGGTCGATGGGATCTGTGGTTGGCGAAGTCGTCGCCCGCTCGATCAAGCGTGGTTACGAACGCGGTATTCCCGCGTTGGTCATCGCACAGAGCGGTGGAGCACGAATGATGGAAGGTGCCCTCAGCCTGATGCAGATGGCGAAAACGAGCGCGCATCTCACCAGACTTTCAGAGGCGGGGCTACCATTCATCGTACTTCTGACGAATCCAACGACGGGTGGTGTGACAGCGTCGTTCGCCATGCTCGGCGATATCCACATCGCAGAGCCCGGAGCCCTGATTGGTTTTGCCGGCCCAAGGGTTATTCGCGAGACTATGGGGCAAGATCTTCCGGAAGGATTCCAGACGTCAGAATTCCTGAAGGAAAGGGGCTTCGTGGATTTGATTATCGACCGACGCCAATTGCGTGACGAATTGGCCCACCTGCTCGACCTGATCATCGAAAAGAAGTGAGCTGATCGACCGTCATTTTCCGGATTCCTGTTTTTCGGAATCGAATAAAAAACGAAAAGCCCGGCGCACCCACTTCGCCGGGCTTTTCTTATTGCAGCTACTGAAGTTAAATCGCCCTATCAGAGAGGCCTTGAGTAGCTCACCCGATCCGATTATATAGGATAAGACGCGGGATTCGAGTCGGTGATTGCCGAACGGTCAAAAGCAGTCAGTGAACCGCTCCAACCGGGGGTGGATCGGAACACGCTGAACGCATTTGGCAGATACATTTAACAGACTTGAACGAGTGTCGATAACAACTTCAGAATGGCTTCCCACTCCCGAACATATTTCCTGGCACTCATCCTGACGGTGTTTTCAGTGATGAGCGTAAATGCGTTTCCCTTTTCCAAATCGAATGTGGAGTCATATTCGTTTGTAGATGAGATACGCGTTAGCATCATGAATCATCTGGATCTGGATGCCGTGTCGGTTTCCTCCAGAACAGGGTCCATGACTGTCATGACCGATTCGGAGTCATTCTCTATCCGGAATTCTGAGTCCGTCTCTTTGGTACGGAGAAATGACCGTGTCGAATTGAAAATTGGTGGAAAGAAAATTTCGAGTCCATTCGTAACCATCGTATCCCCACCGGGCGGTTCATTCGACGTTCAGGTAAACAACAGATCGAACATTCGAACATATACGGGATCCCTTGAAGTCGGAGTTCAAGACCGCTCGACGGACCTGGATATCGTTAATCGTGTCCCCCTCGAAGATTACGTGGCTTCCGTGGTTGGAGCTGAGTATGGACTCGACGACCTGGAAGGAGCGAAAGCTATGGCTGTGGTTGTTCGCACGTACGCCCTGCACGCCCTGCAGAGTGGGAAAAATGTGAGCGACGGTGAGAGTTTCCAGGTATACCGGGGACTGAGTCACTCGAACGAAGCTTCCAGACAGGCTGCACGTTCGACGGCCGGTCAAATTTTAACACATGACAGCAGTTTGATCGAAGCCGTCTACTCCGCTTCCAACGGTGGTCATACCGCTGCAAACCACAGCGTATGGGGAACGACTCCCAAGCCGTACTTGCGGGCTCGCAAGGATCCGTTCGACGCAAAGGTATCACCCCACAAGAAATGGAAGTGGTCAGTGGACACAAGGAAACTTAAAAAGGTGTTTTCGGACATCTACGGATTCGAAGTCACCGATATTCTGATTTCCGACACCTCCGATGACGGCCGGGTAACAGACGTTCGACTTCGTGGAAACGGTGGATCCAGAAACATCACCGGCTCTTCTTTCAGGGCCACCATCGCCCGTTCTTTCAACGAGACGTCTCTCAAGAGCACATACTTCAAAATGCGTAAATCAGGCGGATCCTATGACTTTGACGGTCATGGTTTCGGTCACGGAGTCGGACTCAGCCAATGGGGGGCGCACGGAATGGCCCTCGACGGACGATCATATTTCGAGATTTTGGAATTCTACTACGCAGGAAGCCGAATCGAGCAATCGCCTGCTTCCGGGTTGGAGGCACCGGGTGTTGAAATCAACGTCCTGACACAATCTGGTAATTCGGAGCAAACGGGATCCTGGACATCCAACCCGAGGCGCGCATCTCACTCTGATCGTGGCGACAAAGCGCCGACAGAACGTGACTCCAAAGCGAGCGAGAACTCAGAAGCTACAAAACCTGAAACGTCTGATTCTCGTGAAAGCGAAAAGCGGACCGGGCGCAAGAGAAAAAGCCGTATCGGCTGGTAGCCGCTACCACCGGGACATACGCCCCGTGAACGCTGATTTTCCAATTTCTCTTTCCCGCTTCAGGAAGCTTCCAATTTCGCCTTTCCAAATTCCGGATCGATCTTAACCAGCGACGCCACGACAAATCCCGGAATCGTTGAAATCAGCACCCAGACAAAGAAGTTCTGATATCCCAGGAATTCCTGAATTGCTCCACTGAACATGCCCGGAATCATCATACCCAGAGCCATAAAACCCGTCAAAAGGGCAAAATGGGCTGTTTTATGCTCACCCTCGGCCGCATAGATCATATACAGCATGAAAGCTGTGAAGCCGAAGCCGTACCCAAATTGTTCGACGACCACCGCGACGTAGACATACACGGGTGATTCTGGTTGGAATATCGACAGCAGTAGATAGGCCACATTCGGCAGATTGATGGCGGCAACCATCCACCACAGCCAGTATTTGAGTCCGTTGCGTGCTGCCACGAATCCGCCCAACAGCCCGCCGAGCGTAAGAGCGATGAGCCCGAACGTCCCCTTGATAACTCCGACCTGTATCGTGCTCAGTCCCAGGCCTCCATCTTGAATCGGATCCAGCATGAACGGACTCGACATTTTGACCAGTTGAGCTTCCGAAAACCGATACAAAAGAATAAACAGAACGGTTATCCACACACCCTTCTTCGTAAAAAACGTCCGGTACGTATCTACGAAATTGCCCAGCACGCCAGACTCGGCGTCTGTAATGGCAGTTACATCCGACGAAGGTCGTGGAAGCGCAAATCGATGATAGGTGGCCAGAACCAGGAACAGCGCCGCGACACAGCCCATCGAGATTCCCCAGGCAACGTTGAGGCTCGGTTGTGTCAATTCAAGTTTTCCAGCAATGATTACCAGCCCTCCCTCGCCGGCGATCATGGCTATCCGGTAAAACGTACTCCTGATGCCGACAAACCAGGCTTGATTCGAATCGTCGATGGCCAGCATGTAGAACCCGTCGGCGGCGATGTCGTGGGTCGCGCTCGAGAAGGCTATCAGCCAGAAAAACATCAGCGACCATCTGAAAAATGCCGGTCCGGGAATTGTGAGGGCGACCCCCGCCATCGCCGCCCCGATCAGCAATTGCATCGCAACGATCCAGAATCGCTTTGTTTTCAAGATGTCCACAAACGGACTCCAAAGCGGCTTTATGACCCAGGGCAGATAGAGCCAACTCGTGTACAGAGCAATATCTGCATTCGATATTCCCAGCCGCTTGTACATGATCACACTGACCGACATGACCATCACATACGGGATGCCTTCCGCGAAATACAGACTCGGTATCCATCGCCATGATTTGCGGCGCTCTCTCAGGGAAGTGTTCAAGTCTTTCAAGTCAGTTGGGCGTTGAGTGCTGTGTATTCAGTTTGAGAGAGGTTTTGTGCCTGGTACTTACGACTTCAGACGTTTATTCATCGCAGGTATTCGAGAATCGCTTTCATGAGACGGTTTCTCGACTGCGCGAATTCGATTGTCTCGAACGGGAATCCCATAACCACCGCCCCGCCTTTTCCACCTCTTCCGATGACGGCGCCCATGTTGTTGTCGCTGTAACGCATCAACATTTCGCTGTCGTCCGCAGCTTCCAGTGCGTCCGGGCTCTCGACGCGATACACTGATCCGGTTGGATCGGTGTTGAATTGCAGCTCGGCATCTCCATCCATCCAATATTCCAGAGCGTACGCCGCTCCCCTCTGTACGGCGTGGTCAGTCCGCCAGGTGAAACCCAGCACCTGGGAGGCGAACTCCCGGTTTTCGGCCGACGCCTCGGGTCCGGCAAGATCCGTCGCAACATGGGCGCCGGAGATCAAAAGAGATCCGCCCTTGTCCACGACCGCTTTCAGATATCTCTGCATGGAAGATGGAACAGCTTCGAAGTCCGTGAGACGACCCGGCCCCACTATTGTCTTCTCCTCGCCGAGAATGACATCAACGATCGGGTAGTCATCAGAGACAGCACGAGCGGATACCTCCTCATCGCCTTCGAGCAATTCGTCTGTAACTGTGGAAAAAGCATATCCGGAAGCTAAAAGAGCAGCGCCGTGAACCGAAGGATAGTTGAACGTATTGCCGGTCAGGATCTGAGTCTCGAATGTTGAGAAGCTCGCACCGTGGCCCGGAGAATCATCATCCAGCCACGGTGAATCTGAATCGAAGTCATACTGTGTCCCGATGAACGACAGGTCATATCGGTCCGCAACACCCTCGTCCAGAAAGTTGGCGAACCCGCGAAAAGAACCATATTCGATGCTGGCCGGCGCCGAAACCCGGTCAAAAGCGGCAATTATGAGAGCATCTCCGGTTTTCAGATCATCGATGGGCCTGCCTGCTGAAACCTCTTCTGAGGGCATACTCTCCCCTCCTCCGTTCACAGCTCCGACCCTGAAGCTGTATACCACTCCTGGCCGTGCATTCTCCAGAATGAATTCGGGGTTGCCGACCCGACGTCCATTGTCGAAAGAAGAGCGATCCTCACGGATATAGACCACATATTCATCAGGTGCTGCCGAAGGCTCCAAAGGGTCATCGACTCCCCGCCATGACAGTTGTATCGTATCGCCACTCCATTGCGCACGCAGGTGCGTTACCGGCAGAGGTTGAATAATGACGTCCGTTCCATTCTGGTGCGCCAGGAACCGAACCATGCTCTTGTAAATCGAGCGAGCCACATCAAATCGGAATCTGGGATCCAGCCCAAACTTCATGTCGGCCAGATTTTGGTGCGACATCAGTTCAAGGAGGACTCCCGGAACGTTGGGTCGTACCGCCTCGCTGTAGTCCCGGTCCCAAATGTCCCGGCGGGACCAGGTTGAGTCGTACAGCGCCCAGATATCCTCGACGATCGAAGTCTGCATGATGTCGCCCAGATCACGATTGGAGAATCGCGACAAACCATCTGGAAACACTTTCTCGGCTTCCATTCCCTCGGAACTGTAAATCATCAGCGTTCCTATCGTGTCATCCGATCGGGTAATGCCGGCATCCGTGTGAAATGCCAGAGATATATCAACGGGGACATTCAACCCCTTTTCCTGCCGATTTTTGTTCGGCCCGAGTGGGGCTCCTCGCAGGTAATTGACCCACTCTGCGCGACCCCGATAATCATCGACATAGTCGTTCTCCGTTTCCGTCACATTGTAGACCAGCCTGTCTGGCATGCCGGAGAATTGCATGTAGTAGCGAGCTCCTTCCGTAAATCTTGGCCTGCCGCTCGTCTTCCCCTCTCGTGACACCGAGCCCATTCCGCCGCCAAACCGCACTGCGTCGGCACTGATCGCCTTTCCTATGTCAGAACTTGTATTTGACATCTCCACACGTGCGATATCTGGATTAACGCCTTCCGCGAACTGAAACGTTCCCAGATACACCCAGGTACCCGGCTTCATGCTCTGATCGACGCTGAATCGGGTCGACCCACCGGCATGGAATACGGTGTAGAGCGCATCCGTCGTTGGATTGTCTGTGCGGCCGTACGACACATACACCGCATAATTGCCTCCTTCCGGAATGTCCGGCACCCAGGACGTGGTAGCCGAAGGATTCTCCTCGGTCACAGAAATTCTGTGTGACCCGTCGGCAAACGGATTCTCATGATTCAGGATGTCGATGGGGGCGAATCCCGCCGTGCTCGCGTCTTTCCAGGCAACGTGCTCCTCCCCAACTTCGAGATACCGATTCCTGCCGGGCGTGTCGTCATCAAAATCGACGATCACCTCATTCGCCTGGACATCGCGTTCGCGCGGCATATGGACATGAGCTCCCGCGTGTTCGAGCATAGGAGCCAGGTACGGCACGATGAACGACATCGGAAAGAGATCCTCGACCGTCTGAAAAAGCCGGGCGCGCTGCCATTCCCACCGATCGAGGCGCTGCTCGTAATACCATCCATGGCTGGGCCAGATGGCAATGTGTCTGCCAGAGAGAAGAGCGTCCTGGGTCCAGGGAGAATCGAGGTTGGTGGTCAGGCGCCTCGCCTCTGTAACAACCGAGGGAAGCTTGGATTCGTCTTGCCCGTCGCGCCGGTACAGGTTTGGAACCAGACTGGCAAGAGGCGCATCGAGGGCTGAGATCTGAACAGCCCAGTCAACGAATGGCGAACCAAGACTCGAACGGACGAGCTCGTCAGTCTCTTCGAGGGCCAATTCCCTCAATGGAATTTGCGAGTACGCGTCATTCATGTGGATCTCCAGACTTTTTCCAGAGCGGTCCACGATAACTGTATCTACTGCCGAACCCGGATGAAATCTGGTTTCACACTCCTCGATACTGCAATTTTGTAAGGCATTCTTTACAGATGCTGACACAAACGATACCAATTCCGCGTCCGACACATCATCGGGAGCGAGGGACGAGCGAGACGAGGAACACCCGGCCAGCAGTACCACTGCGAGCAGGAGCGGAAAACAGGCGGAGCTTGAAGCACGGCAATATGGTGAGAAATCGGACGTCATCGCAGTATTAAAACCGTGGGTTCACTTTCGAGGCCAAGGCGATTTACGGCACGAACGACAAGGGCAGTTGCATCGTTTTCTTTCTGAAGAGGTATCACCCGATTCCAACCGGGCAGAATTCGTGTTTCCCATTCGCCGTCAGACTGGACGTTTATGATCCAGTTTCTCACTTCAGCTTCTCCCCTGGGCTTGAGTGAGGCGTACCGGTTGCTGCCAAGATGCTGAAGCTCCATCTCGGGAGCCTGGGGTGAGTCCATCCCGAGCCACGTGGTCCTCGGACGAATGGCGGGTTTTGAGTACACATTTTCCGTCAGAGATCTACCCATCCCATGGTCAGCTGGCATTATTGCGCGCATCGAGAAGTGCACATTGCCCGTCGCTTCCGGGACCAAGCGGGTATATCGAACCTGCGAAATCACCTCATCGGGCTCCCAGTGGCTGTTGCCCTCAAGAATGATGCGACTGGTGAAATTGCCCGGCCATAGATGGCGATTCCTCGTGTTTTGCTCAACCCACCAATCCAGAAGCGCCCCGTATGGCTGACCTGTGCTTTCCATCGCCCAGTAGAGCTGAGGTGTGAAATAGTCGACCCATCCCCGCGCCAGCCATTTTCGGGCATCGGCGTACAGGTTCGCGTAGGCATCAAAGCCCGTCACTCCTTCAGGATGCCCGGGTCTCCAGATACCGAAAGGAGAGATTCCAAAAAGAACCCACGGCTTTCTTTCCTTGATGTTGAGATACAGTCCCTCTACCAGATCATCCACGTTCTTGCGTCTCCAGTCTCCGAGGTCGAGATGCCCGGCTTGCTTGACGAAGAAGGCGCTATCCGGAAATTCTACGCGGTTGCCTTCGGCATCGTTGACGGAATAAGGATAAAAATAGTCGTCCAGATGCACGCCGTCGATATCGTAACGCTCCACCACATCCATGATTACCGATATCGAGTGCTCGGTCGCCACTTTCGATCCCGGATCCATCCAGAGTTGTTCGCCATACCTGTGAACTGCTTCAGGGAAAAGATTTTTGACGTGATTGTAGGCCAGCGAATCGGGAGCAGTCGGGTGATAAGCTCGATAAGGATTGAACCATGCGTGGAGTTCGATCCCGCGTCTGTGTGCTTCCTCAATAGCAAATTCGAGCGGATCGTAGAAAGGATCCGGCGCGAGAGGGTTTTCACCTGTGAGATAGTAAGACCAGGGCTCGAGCTCTGAGGCAAACATGGCATCAGCCGTAGGCCTGATCTGAAAAATGACGGCATTCAGATTCATCATCGAAGCGCGATCCAGCAGCTCCAGCATCTCAGCCTTTTGGCGATGAACCGGCAATCCAGGCTCTGAGGGCCAGTCAATATTGTCTACGGTAGCAATCCATACTGCCCTGAATTCACGATTGACATCGGGCAGATTTCTCAGAATGTCTGCTGTCAGGATATCATCCGGGACCAGAGGTTCGTTTTCGACAATCGGCGTGTCATCGGCCATTGTCCCGACAATTTCAGAAGACGCACAACCGGCCAAAAGGAGGGCGAACAGCAAAAATGACAGCGGATATCGGTTCATCAAACAGTAATACTGTAATGGTGAAATTCGGTATCCAGTTTCCAACCGAGGTCATGGTAAACCGACTTTGCGCTGTCGTTATCGATGGCAGTTGCCAGTTCAAGACCCGCACCACCCTGACCGCGAACCCATTCCTGGGCGTGAAGCATCAACTCGTGCGCTACGCCGCGACGACGGGCGGCAGCCTCGACGAAAAGATCATTCAGCAGCCAGATGCGTCGCATTCTGACCGAAGAAAAAAGAGGATATAGCTGCGTAAAGCCGAGACCCCGTCCATTCTCGTCCACCGCAATAAAGATTGTCGAATCACCATTTTCGAGCCGCTCAGACATGAACGTGCCTGCAGATACCGGATCGCTTTTCTGTTCGTAGAAAACGCGATAGCCGTCAAACATATGTTTCAGAGATTCCGCATCAGATAGATCGGCCTGACGCACAATAAATGAGGATTCTGCCATTATATGATTCCCGTCCGGGTGCTTTGGATTCTTCTTTTTTGGAATTGAAACGAGGTGACTAGTTTCCGAGCGAAGATACACGTTATGCTCATGTCTCGTGCCGCCACGACTCAACTAATTTACTGCGCCCTGTTCATCCTTCTTTTGTGCGCTCCAAAACCTGGTCACGCGCAGAACGGAGCTGATGACCCGTTTAGATTTGTGCGTTGGATGGGCACTGACCTCAAAGCGGTTCCCAGAGCTCTCATCCATCCACGCCCGGTGCAGCTTGGAGTCGGAGCCGCTTCGATCTTTGCCGTAAGTCGCTTCGACCGCTCGCTGTCAGAGGAGCTCACATCTTGGCAAAATCGGGAGTTGATGAGGGTATTTGAGGAAGTGGGAGATGCCAATGCCGCACGCCCTGCTGCTGTTCTGATCTTTGCCGGATCACTGCTCCAGGATAATCATCGTGTACAGGACGCTGCCTTTGCGAGCCTTGAGGCCCTGATTTTTGCAAATATCCTGACCAATGCGCTCAAGGAGTTGTCCGGAAGGTCGCGGCCCTGGCAGGAAAAAGGCCCCGATCACTGGGAGCCTTTTTCGGGAGGTACTTCGTTCCCGAGCGGGCATGCAACGACCGCATTCGCGGCCGTTACCCCCTGGCTGATCTATTTCCCCCATCCCCTCTCCTACATCGCTGCCGGTGTGGCCGCTACCACGTCCATCTCCCGGACGGCGCTGCGCTTTCATTGGCCCAGCGATATTGTCGCCGGAGGCTTCATCGGATATTCGGTTTCGGCATGGCTGGTTCGCAGACATACTTCGGCTGAAGAAGAGCTGGTCGAAGATAGAGTGTCGCCCATCATTGGTCCGTCAACGCTGGGAGTGAGGCTGAGTATTCGTTAGATCGGAGTTTTGCAACGCCGGGGTCCGCATAGTCAGGATCCGCCGTGCCGGGATCGGCCGGGCCGGGATCAATCAGGCCGAAGCCCGATCCAATCGATCCATCAACGCTTTCCCGATCCCTGTTTCGGGCACTCGCTGGCAGTGGATAACATCGATACCCTGTTTCTCACAACGACGAAAAAACGAAAACAGCTCTCGAGCATAATGTTCTGCGTTTTTCACCACCATGGTGAACGCATATATGTTCTCATTCGATGCTTCCATCCCGATGTACGCCATTATGTTATCGGATTTTTGAACGGACGGCCCGTCGACTGCGACAACCTCGGCAGCGGGTCGGTAGTGCCGATGTCGAATTCCCGGGCTTCTGGGGGCGCCACCCATGTTACCAGAATGGAATTCTGTTTTTGGATGTACAAGACGCAGGTCTTCGATGGTGATACTCCCCGGACGAAGAACAAGGGGTCGGGGACCCGTCACATCCACTACCGTCGATTCAAGTCCAAGGCGTGTAGCTGCTCCTTTTAAAATACAGTCGATTCGACCATCGAGATCATCACGAACGGCCTCCCAGGAGGTCGGACTCGGGCGACCGGACCG